>Ga0210248_100932_pt1 | contig 24446 bp, 19 predicted proteins | sample ChrtobMetP3_32mM_FD_155493 | JGI IMG/M metagenome (GOLD analysis project Ga0210248, IMG submission 155493) | Chrysochromulina tobin associated microbial communities from unialgal haptophyte culture, Seattle, Washington, United States - P3_32mM | ecosystem: Host-associated > Algae > Haptophytes >...
GGCTTGGGTTGTGCGAATGAGTGCGCGAAGCTGCGATTGTGTTCAGATGTTCCTCGATTGGATTCGAGCTCGACCCTCACCTCTCTGAAGAAACGTTCAATTTCGATGCCTTATACGGAACCCGGTTACGATCCTGTCGCACGAAACCCGAACTCATTCACAATCCGTCCATTTAGCGAGCAGCACCATGTGTACTCCGCACGCGATGTGCTGCGCTGCAGCACTTCACGAGCGGCATGGAGCGGGGGAAGCGTTGTCTCTCACGAGACGTTACGTGGCGGCGGGTAGGTGCCCAGCCGCATCGCCTCATCCACGGCGGCGCACGCACGCGCCACTGCGAAGCTCAGCGCGGCGAACACGAGAGCAGCCCCACGCACTCTCGTCACGATGCCACCGACCAGTAGCATCGCGGCAACGCTTCCCTCGGCAACGCGCCGCACCCGTCGCGCGTTCGCAAGTGCACCAGTACACGCGCTGCAGTGGGCGACATGCGAGTCATACCGGTCGAGTACTCGCTCCTTGCTCTCGCGCCGTGGTGGGCGTGTAGGGTCGGAGATATCCATCTCCCCCGAGCTCCTCAAGTACAAGCTCCACGGGGCACCTTTACCGGCCGTATACTCATCGATCCAGCGCCGGAAGGCCGCGACCATGGAATCGGAGCGGGTGGGCAGGTACACGCGCTGTGCCCAAGACGGCGCGAGCAGCCCGGTTGGGTCACCGTCCCGATACGCGTGGCCCTGAGAGGGTCATCAGTGGGAGCGCCGAGCGAAGGTTAGGGTTAGGGTTGGGGTTAGGGTTAGGGCTAGGGTTAGGGTTAGTCCCGATACGCGTGGCCCTGAGCGCCGAGCGAAGGCGAGAGAGGAGAGCTGCACTCAACAGTACTCAAAGTCAATCAGAGGCAATCAGCAGCCGCCCGGGGTACATGCGCACTTGTGTGTGTAGGAATGGGTTGTCGTCCTCGAGGATCCGGTGCGTGGTCAGGTGGGTCCACCAAATCGGCTGCTTGGTGAACGCAAAGGTTAAGATCCACTTAAGTGGAATCGGCAGCTTGCTCACCTCGAAGACCACGCGCACGAGAAGGCGACACTTTCCCGGCGCCGTGGGCACCGCATACACCGCGTTCCAGTCGGAGTAAGAGCCAGGACCGCGGTGCGTCTCGGCAAGAACCAGCAGAGGCGCCCGAAACGTGAGGCGACCGGCGGCGCTCGTTTGGCGCGTCGCGGCGAAGCCTGATGAAGGGAGCAATCAATAGGTCATCAGAGGTCATCAGAGGTCATCAGAGGTCATCAGTGGCCGCCTCCACTGCAGCTCGCCTGATGAAGGGAGCCATCACGCAGGCCATTATGGGGGCATGAATGAGGCCACGAACGAGGCCATGAGTCAGCAATCAGCATGCAATTGTACCCGTGGATGAGAAGCCCTCGAGACGTCCGAAGCTGATGGGACCGGCTCGAGCCCGCGACGAGATGGTCTTGTGGTGCGTAAACGGCAGGTGCGCTGGGTCCATCACATTCTCACATAGGGTGCTCCAGTCCATATATAGGTCGCGGGAGTAGTCCGTATGGGCAACGCCCTCCCTACCTATGGACTACCGTCATGAGCTGATGAGCACGGCAATCAGATGTAAGCAGGGGCAATCAGCGTACCTATGGGCTCCACCGTTACTGGCCCGGCATCGTCCGCGGGCGGATGTGGGGAAGCGCCTTCGAAGAGAGCGCCCGCCCACACCCATACGATGCCCTGCACCTCGACCGTCGGCAGCTCGATGAGCGCTCATCATCGGATGCAATCGGATGCAATCACGGGCAATCAGATGCGATCGGATGCGGTCAGATGCAATCAGACGCTATCAGATGCTATCAGATGCTATCAGATGCTATCAGATGCTATCAGATGCTGTCACCTGCACCTCGACCGCCGGAAGTGCCTTCACCGCCGCGCGCGAGGCGGAGAAGGTCGGGCCACTGCCCAGCGGGAGGCTACTGCCTGTACCCTCAGATTCATTTGCTCCATTCGTCTCACTTGCCTTATTAGGCTCGTCCAGCTGCGGGATGCGCATGCACGCTCCGGTGGCACCCTCGAAAGCCCAGCCGTGGTACGGGCACTCGATGCACCGGCCGTCGTCGGCGATGCGACCTTCGGACAGTGGAGCGAGCCGATGGGAGCAGCGGTCGATCGTGCAGCGCCACGCGCCGCCTGCCCTGTCCCACCACAGCACGAGCGGCGCGCCCATTAAGGTCACGGCCGAGGGCGCCGTGCGGCTCGTGTGCGCAGCAAAGGCCAACGGCCACCACTGCTCGGCCCAAATCTGATTCGCCATCGTGGCCGTTGGGACGCTGGGCGGCGCAATCTCCCGCGCAATCTCCTGCATGGATGGAGGCGCGGCGCGGCTCCGAGGACTCTTGCATGCAATCGTGCTTGCAATCAATGGCGTCTCTCGCATGGATGGAGGCGCGGCGCGGCGCCGAGGGCGCGTGCCGCCGCCCTCGACCCCACTTCGCTTCAAGGTCTTCGAGAGTGACTCGACTGAGAGCACCGCCGCGGCGGCCGAGAAGAGTAACGCGCCCACCGTCTGCGCGGCGCGAGTCGGGCCGAAAGCACCAAGAGCGGCGAAGCAGAGCACGGCGGCGTCTGCTGTGGCGATGACCTTGGCAAGCTGAGGCGGCACGGGCGACGGCGCGCCGGTCGCGTCGACACGCGTCGAGGCGGCGCCACAGAACCAGAAGAGCTGGTGAGACAGGAGCACGAGGCAGGCGCCAGTGCACGGGGCCCGCAGTGCGAGTGCCAAACCGGCCAGCTCGCCAATCACCTTGCCGCGCACCAGCCGATTCCATTTGATTGCCATCAAACCCGCTGAAAAGTCGGACGATGTGAAGTTGGACTTTTGAGATGATGCCGCGAGAGCGGAGCGCGCGTCAGCCAGTTGACGATCAGCCGTGGGTCGAAAGTCGAGGAGCGTGAGAGACGCCAGGGCGATGCGAACGGCAGCGGATGGCAACGCGGGCGATTGAGCGGCACCAAAAAGAAGCGCTCCGGATAGCATGGCAGCAGTAGTCTCTGCGGGCCCTGTCATGCACGGAGCGCATGTGCGAGCTGGAACTGGAAGAGGCCTTGCGCGGATCGCCACCGGCGCTTGTATGGCGCCACATTTGGCGCAGAAGAGCGCCAGCAAGGAGCAGACGATGCCAGCGCGTGGCGCCACCAACGCCGGCATGATCGCCGGCTCCTACTTAGCGTCCGCGATCTGTGAGTTCGAGTTCCTTTAGAATCACATCACACGAAAACAGCATTCACAGCCAATGTTTATAATTCGACACCCAACATTCACAGCAGGAGCGAGATGCTGCGAAATGAGACACATGCAGACGGAGAGCTGAGAAAAACCAAAAAAAGAGAGAGTGCGGCGAGACCCTTATGTATGAACTCGGGAGCACATGAGGGAGGGCGCCCGCCGACGTGGGCGGTGAACCCCAGATGGGCGAACCAAGTTCGAAATCACAAAGATTCACATTCACATTCACACAACATGGAAACTGTGTATCCCGGCGCCCCCCGGAGTTTTTGAACCGGATAACTATATCGCACGTCGAGTCGGGTTGTGCACGAGCTCACTCATTGAATCAAAAGCATTTTGGGAGTGGCCCCCCACCGAGCAACGAGCATCGGTGTGAGACGAACGTCTATGGATCATCATCGGATGCGCAATCAGCATACTGAACGTTCTCAGTCAAGTTCCCATCATGATCGCCAGACCTTGCGAGCGCATGCTCGCCGGGCGTAGCGGGGCTCGCGGGCGCGGCCGAAGCCATGGGCAAAGCCGATCGACAACAAGCGTCGGCCGGAACCTTGTTTATCTTGGCGTCGGTGCCTTTGCATGGTGGCGAAGACGTCGCCGCTCCTGCCAGCGACTCATCTTTGTCGACCTCATAGCTGGAGGTGCTGTCTCCACCTCCCTCCTCTTCCTCCTCCGCCTCCTCCTCCTCCTCCTCCTCCTCCTCGCCATCGTCGTCCTCGTCCTCGTCTTCGTCCTCAGCCGCCCTGCCCTCCTCCTCCTCCTCGCCCTCTTGGTCTTGCTTCACACGAACATGGTGTCGCCCAGCGCGCGGCCTGTTGACGTGTGGAGTGACTTGCGCCCTCCGTGCTTTCGTCCCTGGCTGTTGGTTCAAGGCTCTGCCCAACGGCTGCCCAGCGTGCCAGCCGACGTGCCAGCAGCAGCAGCAGCAGCCCATCCACGTGCACATGCGATGGAGGCGATGGAGGCACGCCCACTCGAAAAGTACGCGCACGCCGAGGACGGCCATCGCGCGCCGCGTGACTGCATAACCGAGTAGACCGAGCACAAGCATCAGGGTGGCCGCGAGGACGTTGGAGGGTGTGAGGAGCATGGCTGTGAATGAGGAGGGCTCAAGCGAGGAGGCACGCGGCCCAACGGCCTCCGACGAGGGCTTGGGGCGCGATGGAGTCTGCCGTGCGGGCAGCTGTGGCACCGGCGGTGAAGGTGGTGGCTGGGGCGGCGATGGCGAGGGCGGCGCGAGCGGCGGTGAAGGACGAAACGGTCGCCAAGGTGGCGGCGGCGGGAACGGCGCGAAGTGAAACTCGAAACTCGAGCGCAAGGGCGGGGGCGGTGGTGGACGCGGAGGAGGGGTGGAGTTTGTGCCGCCGCAACTGTTCTCGGTCCAAGTGAGCATGTTACGCACGCCAGCGCAGTGGCTGTCGCAGCACAAGCCGGACCCGAGCTCGTACTGTGAGCAGATGCGCATGTTGTTCGAGGCGCAAAAGTCGCGCGCCTCGTTGTACGTCACAGAGCGACCCCACAGCCCAGGCTTGCCGCCGGGCAATTGGCACACGTCCTTGCAGCCACCGCCAATCATGCTCGAGCAGCACTGCACTGCGGCTTTCTCAAAGGTACGCGCCGAACAGACAGGCTGCGTGCTGGGAGTGTTCGAGGAGTGTGGGCACCCCACCTGGAGCCACACGGAAGAAAGCTGCGGGATCGGTACGACACTGTCCATCGCGCTCGTGCGGCGAGACTACGGCCTAAAGCCACACCTGGATTGCTGAGGTGTTTTGTGGTTTGAACATCATTCATATGTATCACGCGCACGTTTCATACTTTGAAACATGCATGTACCGGTAGCATGCATGTTTTCATCTACGCTCACTCTGCGCTCTGACAACTGGAACGGCCTCAGGGTCGAAGGGTCTCCGGCGCCCATGCCCGCGCCGCGTCCTCGCGTCGGAAGCGGCGAAAGTGCCTTCCGGGCGAGAATCGGCGTTCGGCGAAACTACGTACATTAATTGTATCGTAACTTCATGTTTAACTCAGTTTAATTTATTAACGGAGGCACACCCCGGGGCAGTTGTCGGCCCAGCCGCTAAACAATTACCAACTTTGCCTTCGCAAATGCAGACATCTCACTCTCCGTTAGATTCATATCGCCGCTTCCCTTTGTAGACTCAACAGACCGAATGATGATCGAGATGAGATGGTCTACGCAGCGGTCGACGGGCTGCCTAGGTTCGCCGCCCAACGCTGTCTTGCGGGCGGTCTTGAAGGGCAAGACGAGGCCTGGGTCCTCCTCCTCCAGCATCTTCATATAGTGCCCCGCATTGTCGGCCCCTTTGGCTATAATCTCGCAGTCTGTAGGCAAGGCTTTCAAGATCGACAGCCGAATCAAGCATTCGAGGAAGCCTTCGAATGGCAAGTTGCACTGCTTCCGCACGCCGACCGCGGTCGATGTATTCACGACGACCATGCGCGACCACGAGAAGCTCATCCTCGCGTCTCGTTCGGACAGATCGGCGCCGCTGAGACCGGCAGCCCTCACAAACTGCATGAACTCCTGCAGACTGAGTAAATTCGCTTCCTTTGTTGAGAATCCAGCTTTGGAAGAGAATTCAGACGGTGCAGCAACTGCTTTGAAGAGAATCCGGAGCGCTGTCTCGTGCTTTCGCAGCACCTTGTCCACTTCCTCCACGTAGCAGTACCGATCTCTGAAGACGTTCGGATCGCCAAGATAACCCAACGCATCTGCCGCCCGAGCGTCAAGTGTCGAGAAGAGCTCGTGCAATGCATCCGAGACGTCTCTGATTAGGCCAGTGGCCACGTACTTGATGATCCCAATGTGCACCAAGCAGGCCAAAAACTCAAGCCGATTGAGAGCACGCTCGTCATCCTCATCGACGACTGCACTTGACTTGTTGAGAGCTTTGCCCTTGAGATTGATGACCTGGAAGAGCCTGTCCATATCACACCGTCTCAAACCCTGTGACGCGTTCGAGACCAATTCGAAATCATCGGTAAAGTCGGTAAATGAGATCCGGTCGATCGAGTGGATACTTTCGGTAGCAGCAGAATAGTGCAGGAAGAGTTGCATGGACAGGTCGTGAAACTCCCACAGTACGTCGTGGCAGTCTTGCACTTCGCCCAATCCATCGGCGTGGTGGTCACCATCTTCCGAGTCTGAGTCGCCATCGTCGTTTTTCAGGATGGTCTGCACGATGCCAAGTTTACGGAGCTCCCTCCAGTCGGCGTCAAATCGGCGCAGCTCCACCTCATCGGTGTCCCACAAAGACTTGCTGTCAGCCCATTTGGCGCGCGGGGCCCAAATAGAAGCCATCAAGTCCCACACCGGCCCAGTCGTCTTCTTGACTTGCCGATTATAATTCATCTGGAGTGTTTTCGGCTTTTCCACGACTGGCAGCAACACCCGTGATGTGCGAACGTTGTTGATCATGTTGTCGAAGCAGCGCTCCGCATCAGCATGAGGGCCGACGAGGGTCAGGCAGCGGATTTGTTGAGCCCTTCTGACTTGCAATGATAGCTGCCCCTCCCACGTTTCCGCCGCTTTCTCTATCTGCTCAGGGACGGTCCACCAAGGCTGGCCGCTGTCCCGCAAGCGCACTGGAGCTACATCTCCCTCGATGTGGCCAGATCGCGACTTCCTGGACGTAAGAATTCCCAAACGCGAGCGAATGCGCCAGCGTGCTTGCTGGCCAGGCTGTCTCCTCTGTCGCTTCAAGGTAGTCAAGGCCGTGTGCCAAAGCGATGGCTGCTCGTTGACAGTGTTGCGCTCAGCGCCCGTTGACCTCGCTTGTGTCAGTTTTGGAAGTGAGTTGCTGACTCGCGCATGCTGATGCGGCTCGCTCGTGCAGGATACACTCGGTTCAATCGGTGGTGGCAACGCCGGAAGTGAGCTGCTGCTGCGAAGATCTGTCGCTTTCCCTTTCTCAGCGGTTTTCAATACTTGCCCAAACCCATCTCTGGCACGCACATGACCATCCGCCCGCTTTCGCGCTGCGAGCTGCTCAGCACGGACTGGCCTACGAGTGCCCAAGGTTATCCATTCTGGTCGCACCAAGCTCGGCGCTATGCTGTGCGAGCCAGATGGCATGGCCTTGGGTACCCTGGCCCTGGACTGTGCTCGTCCGGGTGTCGACTTGCACGAGAAGTCGAACTTGCAACTTCGAAGTTTTGCGTGAAACGCTCAACTCGCGGCAAACCGAAATATTACTCTCATCAGCACACTGACATACTGGACCGAGTAGAGCTCTACTCGTTACTGTTTGGGTTCGGGGTGTCAAGAGGCCGACGTTCACAGCCAATGTTTATAATTCACAAGAGGGGAATGACCGACGCCTCTCTCCTTTGCATATTCAGCTGGGGCGGCGGCGACCTCGCACGCGGCTGGCGAGGCCGAAGTGGTGGCTCGGGGCCCGCGCAGCTCATTCCAGGCACCCGGGCGCGGCGTGTCGCAGCTAGTCGCAACTCGCTTGCCCTTGCGGGCGACGGGCAAGTGCTCACTTGGGGCTTCAACGACTCACGCGGTGGGGGTGATGCGTGGTACGTGCGCGGTGGCCACAGCATCTCCATACCCGACAGTGGTCAGCTTGGACGATCTTCAGATGGCAGCGGCCGCCGTAGACGCGACGCATCAACGCCGGGGCCGGTTGCTGGTGCGCTTGCGGCCGAGGGAGCGCTTTCGATCGCCTCTGGGCGGTACCATGCGCTCGCCATCGGAGCGCGCTCGCGAGCCGTGTACAGCTGGGGCCTGAATGATATGGGGCAGCTCGGGCGCACGGCGTGGGCCGGCCGCGCTGCCGATCGCGTCTGCTCGTCGGGGAGCCACTGCCGTGACGGCATGCCGCGCCTCGTGTCCCTCGCCCCTAGGACGATGCCGGCTCCAGCGGCAGTCGCCGTGGCTTCGGGCCGTTACTTCAGTGTGGCCGTCACGTCTGACGGCCGAGCATGGGCATGGGGCCGCTGCCGGTGCGGCCGCGCCCGCACTGTCGAAGCGGTGGCCACCGACGACGCCGCCCACACTGCTGCTGCTGCTGGTCCTTCCGTCGACGAGATCGCAACGAGCGTGCCGTACGTGATCCAGGGTGGCGGCCTCGACGGGGAGAAGGTGGTGCAGGTGGCCGCTGGGTACGCGCACATGCTGCTCCTCACGACCTCGGGCGCGCTCTATGCATGCGAGTCGGGCGACGATGGCTATGGCGGAAGGCTGAGCATCGCGCCTCCGCCCGACAGCTTCGGGCAACTCGGGCCCGGGGTCGGCAGCGCCTATGTGCCGCGTCGCGTGCCTGCGGCGGATCTGGGCGCAGCGCCGCCGCTGCAGATCGCCGCCGGCCGCTGCGCGAGCTTCGTGGTCGATGCGCTCGGGGCTGTCTATGCGTGGGGCTGTGCGCAGGGTACGGGTCACCCGCCGCCTGACCGGCACCATCCGACAAGGTTCGAGCCGCTAGGAAGGCGCACCGTAAGCGCCATCGCTGCCGGAGAATACCACGCGCTCGCGGTGGCCGACGGAGAGGTGCTCGTGTGGGGGGCGGGGGCGAGCACCGCCACACCGACCACCGTGCGAGGCGTACCGCGCGGCGCAACAGATGTGGCCGCGGGCTACCAGCATAGTCTGGCGCTGGCACCGTGCGACGGCGGCGGTGGGCCGGCCGGCGCCGCCCGCGCCGCCCACATTGGCTTATAAGTCGGGGACCCTCGCTGTCTCTCCGGGATACTTTAGTTGTGAGCTCCAATCACTTTTTTTCTAGCGGTACAAGCTACTTTCTGGATGCAGCTGTAGATAGTCGCAGACATGGCGCTGATACCTCGCGAGACGGCTCCCCGCGGGAGCGGCCGCGTGGCCATGGTTGGTGCCTGGACGGATCCTTTCGGCGGCTGAACCGAAAGGACTCTCCTGCGAGGACTGTCGCACGTACCATTCGAAGCTCGAGTCCACTTGGGAGCTCGGCAGTGACGGCAGTCCAAAAGAGACGCCGGGTTGGTGCGGCGCGGTTTGCCGATAGGCAGGGGTACTATGCCAGGGGGAGGGGGGGACGAGTACCCTGGCAGTGTACCCTGGAACAGCGGCACCCTGATGCGGGGGACGCGGGGAGCTCCGCGACTCGCACTCGGCACCGACAAGCCGCCGGCGCGGCGTCATCCCGCGGGCGCTCGGCATGGCGCTTGGCAAGTGGGCACTTTCCATACGAACTAGCGGGGCAGTCACGCCAATCCACCCCCCGGGCCGACCGACGCGCGCCCCCTTGCGAAGATGCCACGTGTGGTTCTTGTTGTCGTACGCCATGGCCGTGGCCGACGGTGACGAGCACTCCGTTCTTGGCAAGGTTCTGCTCGCCTGGAGCTTGGGTGCTCGGAGGGCTGTGGGGATATGAATCTGTAGACGCTCTCGAGCGGGCACAGCGCCGTGATGAGCGCAGAGGGCTGTGGGAATCTCTCGTGAGGGAGCGCCGTCATGAGCGCAGAGGGCTGTGGGAATCTCTCGTGAGGGAGGCGGTGAGCGCGGGCTGAACGACGCGCCGTCACGAGCGCCGAGACGGGGCGGAGCGCCATCGCGAGCGCCTTCGCGCGTCTGCACCCGCGCACTCGCCATGGCGCTCGCCTGGCCGCACTGCTGATGAGCATACATGTACCCCAAGGTAACCAGCGCAGACACGCGCCAGTCCTCTGGAACATCGCTGATGCCCATGCCACCAGTGAAGCCCTTGCCGCATCCGCTGCCGATGCCGATGCCGATGCCGACCGCGTGGCCACCACCATGGTCTTGTAGCGCACTATCTTCGCCAGATTTCCTCAGAGATTGCTCATGGTACCTTCGAACATTCGCTCGCTCGGACGCGTAGGCTCGCCGCTCGAGGTCCACTCGAGCTGCGGGGGGTCTCCTCGGCGCCGGGCTGGTCTGCACGGCCGTTCCACCGAGGTAGAGCACGAGCCTCTCGGCCGACAGATTCGCCAAGGCGGCCTGGTCGGCCCTGCTCAGATCATCGAACTGCGCGCGAAGGTGCTGGTCGAGCATCTCCCGCGCCGCGATCACGTCCTTAGGCACACCCTTGTCAGAGAGGCCCTCTCGAAGGAACTTGAGCTGCTTCTCCTCAGAGAGATGGGCCACGGCTACTTGATCCTTTTCAGAGAGCTCATCAAACGCTTCCTGCAGCCGAGGCGGCAGCCCCTTGCGCAAAGCCCAGTACTGCATCTGTCCTTGCTTGCCGTCTTCACCTCTCCTCACCTGCTCGATGTCCTTGGGGCCCAAGCCGCGGTCGTACGCGTCGCCCCGTGTCCTTCCCGCCTCCGCACGATCGCTCCTATTCAAGACCGCTTGCTGGCCATCGATGCCGCTCCCCCACTGCCGCCACATCTCTGACTCATCAATCTCATCAGACTCATCAGACTCATTAATCCGCTGGACGAAGTTCGCCGTGCGCACCCCCCCCCCACGAGTCCGTGCCTGAATGCTCGTCACCGCCTGCTTCTTCTCGCTCAACTTGTGCGTCGCCTGCCTCTTGCGGGTCGACGTTTGGATCGTCACTGCAGCGCGCCGCTGCTTGTGCTCGCCGCTGCGTCGCGCCCGCTCCTGTTGGCTCGGAAGATTTGCACCCAGAATTGCTCCCTCTCGTGACTGGTGCAGCCCTCCTTTTGCGCCCCTCACCATATTTGTGTGAGGGCCGCCACTCCTTACGCCACTCCCAGCGTCGTCCTCTGCCGCGTCTGCGGCCGCATCGCTGAAGAAGCTGCCAGCGCCGTCGAAGCAGCAGCCGTGCAGCCGACGCAAGACGTCGACATACTCTGCGGTCTCGGTTGTGGTGGTCCACATGTCGACGAGCTCGAACAGACTGTCGTTGAACTGGGAATGCCTGAGGTGGCCCATGCCGTTCGACTCCTCCTCCCATGCCTCCTCGACGAGGTGTGCCAGCGCCGCTTCGTCCCAACCCTCTGACTCCGCCTCAAGGAGGCCTTTAGAGACGCGGATGTAGATCGTCACGTAAACCGCCTTTGACATCACCGTCGCGTGCGGCGATCCGAACTGAGATTCCAATGCCATGGCCGAGGCCCACCAGATGCTGAGATACCTGTACACCTCCTTGTTCGTCCGATTCTTGTAGCGGGCCTCGAGCGCTTCAATCGAATACATGGACTTGTCGCCTTGCTCCCACTTGCGCAACTTCTCGAGCGCCTCCACGCTGTCCACAGTAAGGATCGCGATGTCGGACAGACGAGACAGGCGATGCATCTGGATGCGCTTCAGGATCACCCGCGCCGCTCGAACTGGCGCCAGCGAGATTGGATTCATGGGATGGATGACCACGTCTGTTTGCTCAGGAGGCGCACACGCGCGCCAAAAATCAGTTGGTGGCGGCGGATGTTTTGGTTTTCCGTTTCCGTTTTGTCCATTGACATGCATGGCTGGTCGGTACCTTGCATGTCGATTCAACTGACCCTTTCTCAACATGCATGTTTTTGCGATATCCTGCTAGCGTATGGGGGGACGCGGCTGGAGCTAAGATTTTCATACAGCCCCATAATCATACCGTAGCCCCAGGTCGCTGGCGTAGAGCCTCAGCGTAATGCTTGGCCTGTCCGATAGAGGCACGGCGCAAGCGCCCGGCCTGGGCCTGCATGTCTGCCAGTAGAGCTGCCGCCTTCTGCTCGGCTGCCGCAAGCACGGCCGCAGCCTCAGCTCGGGCGGTTCTGACAGTCTCCTCAGCTTCGGCCATCCGTTTCGCTAATGCTGCCTCCGATCTCTGCGCCTCCGCGACCGCCTGCGCCTGCGCAGCCAACGTGGCCTTGGCTTCCTCCACCTCGGCCTGAGCCCGAGCCTTCACCTGCTGTGCCAGCTGCACTGTCAGCGCCGCCTCGGCCTCAGCCGCCCGTGCCTCAGCCACCGCCCTCGCAGCCCGCGCCGCCGCCTCGGCCGCCTCGGCCTCCGCGTGCTCGCGCTGCTCAGTGGCCTCGTCGTCGAGCACTCGCAACTCCTCGAGCAGAATCGATCGTGCCACGTTGTTGTGGCCGGCCGCCAGCTCGGCCGCACGCTTACGTCGCTGCACCTCGCTCGTCTCGGCGAGCTTGAGCCTCACTTCCAACTCCTCGTCGGCCGCTGCCAGCAGCGCCGCAACCGTCGCCTCGGCTGCCGCCAGCAGTCGCGCGCGCTCCGCCTCCGCTGACTGCAACAGCGCCGCCGCCTCCGCGTTCGCAGACCGCAGCAGTGCTGCCGCCGCCTCCTCCACCCCGTCGCCCACCGTCGCTGCCACGCCGCAACTGCCAACTGGAGTCCGCGTCTGCGCCTGCAGCTCGTCAAGCGCCCGCAGCTTCTCCTCGCATTTCAGCTTGATGGCGGCCTCCATGGTAAAGCGCCCGTCCAGCGTAGGTCCGTGCCTGAGCAACTGCATGTAGCGGGTGCGCGCCTCTGCCCAATCCCCCGCCTTGAGATGCATGTTGGCGGCCGAGAGCAGGTGGCTTGCAAGCTCCTTGGCCACTGCCACGCCCACGCCCTCCTCGGCCGCCGTGGCGTGCGCCTGAGCATAAGACTTGGCGTAGGCTTCGTCGAAGAGACGCGCGGCCGTGGCCGCCTCGCCTCGCCTGTTCGCCTCGTGCCCCTCGGCAGCGAGCGCTGCCGCGAGCGTTCGGGCTGACGGGGCGTCCCAGCATGCGAGCGCTCTGCTCAGTCGAGAGGCAGAGGGCGGCGCAGCGCAGGGCGCAGCCTCATCGGGGGTCGGCGGCGTCGGCGGCAGTGGCGGCGGGGTGGCGCCTTCAGGCGTCGCATCCGTCATCGCATCCGCGGGAGTCTCGAGGCGCGGAGCTGTGAAGAATCGCGCGGATGGCTCGCCTGAGCCCCGTGAGCCGCTCGCCTCAAGGGCATCGTAGCGCACAATCGCCATGAGGAGTGCTTCGTGCAACCCCAGGCACCGATCAAAGTGCTCCCGCTCAGGACTGTCGGCTGCCCACGTCGCGCAGTACACCGCGTTCAGCTCGATGGATGATAAGAGCGGCGGCATGGCCGCGCGCAGTGAGGGGCTGCCGAGACGAGAATCAATCGAGCATCCGGGAAAGTCGACCCTTGATTGCAGGAGGCTCACGGGCTCACGCGACTCACTCTCACATTCACATGAGGAGGCCAGGCAACAAGGGGCGCTCGGGTCAGGTTGGTCAGGACCGCGGTCACGCACTATGTTTCAGCCAGGAGCCCAGCATTCTTCTCAGGGTCCGAGTCCATGAGGGCATTGAAGAGCTTCACGGCTCTCCACACATCCGTAACGTTGGGGCAAAGCATGCTGCTTGCCGAGGGTACATGTAAAGATGGTCTTGACGGCAGGTGCGCTGAAGTGGCGGTAGTGTAAGGAACCGGAGGCTGGCTCTGGAGAAACCAGGTTCCATTCTTGCCTCGCACCCACTGCGCCTTTGGAGCCGGCGGCCTCGACGGCAGGCAGACGCTCGTGTCCGAACGACCTGGAATGGGGAAGCTGTCGTGCTGACCGCTCAGAGGGAACAAGGAGAGGCGGTGCTGTAGGGCATGGTACAGGATTTTGGTCGTCGACAAGATCGGAGTGCCAAAGGTCTCGTCCACAGCCGGAGAGCCTCCAAAGCCGGCATTGACGACTCGCGACTGCTTGACACCCATCACACGACGAGAGGAATCCACGAATCCAGAAAGGACGCAATCGAACAGGCCGTCGGCACGAAACTAGGATTAAAGGAGGCAGAAGCATGCAAGTACATGTAATGGCCTGAGCAAACATCTCGTCTTCCCACAGGCCCGCGGATGCAAGAGTGCTCCCTCAGCCATGGTAAGTGTCAGAAGTGTCTTGCTTCCGTTTCCTCTTCCGTGTGGTGGTTCCAATTACCTACCGTGTAAGGTTCCAAATTTCTGTGTCACTTTACTACGCTATATGAATAAGGCCACGTGTTTAGATGGGTGATTGCAACTGTCGTGTCGTTGACGAGGGCAGTTAGGCATGTTGTATAACCCGATCTGGGAAGGCGGACGATGCCTCCGCTCGCGGGCGGACGCGGGAGGCGGGCGGCGACGCGCTCTCCCGAGCCGTGACCCGACACCCGTGTCGGTCTTCGTCTTCGCTTTGTCTTACAGTGGAGGCAGTCCAGTCTGAGTCCAGTTCGGTTGGACGGACTACGACTAAATAATTAAGGGACACTATTTCGGGAAGGCCCATGAGCCAGGGAAGCCAGCCTTGGATGAGACGGATTTGCAACCGCCCGACTCCTTGAAGTTGGTCCACAGCTGGAAGTGTGGCTGCGCCTTGTGCTCGGCGACAGCAGCCGCGCTCTCATAGACCTCGTAGAAGTAGAAGCGCGTATCGGAATCGGTCGAACGGAGCACTTCGAAGCGCAAACACCCTGGCTCTGCGCGAGAGCCTACAGCGTCCGCCTCCGCCACCTTCAGGAATTCGTCCATGCGGGACGGCTCAACGTTCACCTCGACAATTATCCCGATCATATCAGCCGACATGGATGGCGCACCGCCGCGAAAACGCAACGCAGGTCGCGTAAAAATTGGTGCGCCGTTCAACAGCATCGCCGTTGTTTGTACCGAGCCGGCGAGCAGCATGGTCAGCATGTGGAGATTCATCAAAAAGTATAGTTCAGCGTGCCCTATACGACGCGTCAAGGAAAGCGAAAGTGCGGGGCGGGTTCGAACCCAAAGGCCCATTCGATCTCAGAGTATCTCAAAGTCTGTCATTAGACTTTCTCAAAAGCTTCTCCGCATCTCCCCGCGTTCGCCGCTCCCGGTTTTGCCGTGATGAAAAACGACCAGGAGGAGCCGGCGAAGTCGCTCGCGCCCTTCATAAAGCGTACACCCTACGCGAACCCGCTGTGGCCCATCCACCTGTTCTTCAACAAGAAGTTCACGGTCCACCGCTTCCTCGGTCTCGTCTACCTCGTGCAGTACTTGGTGGCCTGGCGCATGTACCTCACGGATTATGAGGGCTTCGCCAAATCGCCGCTCATCTGGGCCATGCCCCTCAATGGCGTGGTACAAGCCCTCAGCGCGACGTACTACTTTTCTTTCCTCCCGAAGAAGGCGGACCCAGGTTACTACTCCGACAGATCCGCGCTGAGCTACGATTTTGTCAAGGAGAACATCTTCTTCTCCTCCATCTTATTGTGGCAGTGGGTCTACTACTGCCCGACGTTTTACGGGCCTCTCACCACCGGCCGTGTGCTCACCGTCGTGGAACACGCCTTCGTCTTCCTCCCCTACTTCTTCCGGGACCTGGTGCCAAAGACGAGCTTCCGCGCGAGCATGAAAAGCGACACGAACAAGACTGAAGGCAATGCGTACTTCTTCTTCATCGTCACCCATGTGACGAAGTTGTTCTACTTGTGGGCCAAGTGGTACATCGGCTTCTTCTTCAACTACCTTCGCTACCTCAACCTCGTGAATGACAACCAACGTCGCGAGATGTACCGCTTGCTGCTCTTCTCCGCATTCGCGACCACGGTGTCCATGTTCCTGCATACGCTCAAGTTCAAAGGCTACATGGGTCCGAGAACGGCTTTCCTGACCTACATGGCTTCATATCTGGCAACCTTCTATTCCATCGTGCGGCTCTACACCCTCTTTCTTGGACAGACGCCGCTCGTTGGCATCACTCTGGTCGCCATGCTGCTGAACAGATTTGGGCACTTGCTTGTCGGCAAGAATTGTCTAGCCATGCTTGGCGGGGAGCGAGCACCGTTGCTGGGGCAGGCTTGGCAGCTCGTCACCATGGGCCTGCTCCTCGGGGTCCGCTCTGGGTACTTTGGTATGGAGATGCTCTCCCGCGTCCTCATCGCCACCGTCTGCGCGTTTGGAGCCTGGGTCTTCTGAACCTCATGAGAAACATGGGGCTTTTTCGGAGCCTGTGGGGTCTTCTGACGCGTGAGGAGAACCGGAGGAGCGGGCATCTAAGAACGTGTACGAGCCATCGCAAGGGTCCTGGCCATGGAGAGGCGACTCGGAGGAGCGTCTCGCCCTCGATCCCGCGAGTTGTGACGCGATTATCGGACGTGGCGACGAGCAGTCGAGTGAGGTGTACGACAACTCGAGGCCTCCTCACCGGCCAGGAACGCATGGAGGCGGCGCAAGGGCAACAGTAGGCGAGCAGCTACACGGCACGCGCCGCTTGAGAGCACCGAACTCGCGCATTAAGACTTGACCGGGAGGAGGGGAGGTCCAAACTTGCACGATGCGATGATGTGCACGAGACGTGCATGGAGACGTGAGTCTGCTGTCTGCCTTGCGCACCGGCGTGGGCCGTGGGCCGTGGGCCGTGGCCATGCGTTGCCGTAGCGTTGAGCACGACGCACGAGTCGAGTGGTGCGCCGGTACTGTACGGTAAATGCTAAATCGTAACTTAACACACACACAAAACGAAACGCGAAACGGCTTGTCGCCTTTCCGCGGCGCGCCGGCGGGTTCCCCGGCGCCAGCGGCACGGCTCGGAGCGCGGCCGCCCGCCCCGGGCCCCCGGCGGGGCCGCGCGGGCCGCGCGGCCGCGGAGCCATTCAGATTACCAATTTGTATTTACGCGCCCCCGCCTCGCGGGTACAATCTGACAGCAGTAAGTGCTTTTCGATCGAACAAAACAAGCAACATCTTCGGGTACCTAGTACTTTCCTCCAACTCAATCCTTGTCTGCGCGGCCGTCCGCGGGCTTGCCGCGCCTCGGCTCCTCCTGCTGCTCTTACGCTCCTCTCACCGCGTCCTACTTGCTCTCGTTGGTGACATCGTCCTTAGTGAGCAGTATGAGGTCGTCCAGGGCACGGCGTTTGTCCGTGTCCTCGCTCGTCGACGGCACGGCCACCGCCTCCAGGCTGCGCCCGAGCGAGCCTTGCACGATCGTGTTCAGGTTGCTGAGCACGGACACCCAGTCGGGATCCGCGTTGATGACGCTCGTCACCACACCGCGGCCCGCCTGCCCCACACGCCCCGCCCGGCCGGCCATGTGCGCATATTCGTTGGCTTGCTCCGGGCGCAGTCCGAGCGAGAGGCAGTACACGTGCGTCACGTTTGGAAAATCGAGCCCTCTGCCCTCAGACATGGGCACGATGAGTACCGAGGCGCCACCGGAGCTGATGACGGATTCGAAGTCCATCTTGTCACGGTTGCTGCGCACAGACTTGAAGGCAGCCGCCCCAGACTCCGGAGAGGCGCCTGCTCTCGTCACAACCGCTTGCTCCCCCCACAGCGCATCACGCAGCGCAGCACCGGCTTTCAACGCCTCGCTTGCATCCTTCGTGAAGACGACAGCGCGAGGTCTTGTGCGCACCTCGGATACGTCGATCGCAGCTGAAGGCGCGTCCGAGCCGAGGCCCTGCGACGTCGCAAAGGCAGGCATGGGCATCGCTACCGCCGCCGCGCCGAGCGCCTCCCAATCGCGCAGGTCCTTTCGCAGCAGCCTCGCGAGGGCCAACAGCTGCAATTGCACGGCGTTCTCGCCGTCGCTCATGGGCGCGATGGAGAACCTATGTGTGAGTCCGGGTGGGCAGAGCGCTTGCGCCAGGTCGTTTTGAGTCCAGGCGCGCGCCGCGCCGCTGCCGAGGAGGATGGGCCTCTCGATCCATCCCGCCTCCACCGCCTTCGCGACCGCCTCGCCCACAGTTGCTCCTATGAGCACGCGGCGGACGGGGGCCGGGAGGGCGCCCAGTACAGCGCACTCACACGCATCGGCCTCGTCGACACACGCCATCCGCAGGGCAGACGTGTCCAGGGCGTCACGGACCGTCTCGAGGGCTTCGGCGGAAACGATGAGCACTTCGGAGTCGCGCAGCACTCCGCCATTCTCAGCGGCGGCAGCGGCGGCCGCAAGTCCATCCTCCGCCGTCGTCAGCACAGCGACGCGCACTGCCTTAGGGCCACCATATCGGACGATCGAGTCCTTGGCGCCGGGCTTGTACGTGCGCGACTCGCGAGCGTAGCCGCCCACCAGGCCGAAGATTTGGCGCGCCGCCTGCTCGGCCAGCGAACCAGTAGGCGTGATCACGAGGCCCAACGGCGACCCGCGAGGGGGCAGCGTCAAGGCGGCCTTCCTGCCATCGCCACGACCGGCCGGGGTCTGGAGCGAGGGCGAGAGAGCCTCCATGGTATCCGTCGGGGAGATGTCGGAGCCAGCTGGAGCCTCGAGCAGCACACTCACCGCACTCACGGCCTCAAGAGAGCGGCGCTCGAGCTCGTCGCCGAGCTCGCAGAGGAGTGGGACTGCAAACGCTAGGGTCTTGCCTGAGCCGGTCGGGGCGCTGATGACCGCATCGCGTTGGATGGCAGGGGGCTGCGGCGAAGCACCATTTCCATTTGAAGGTAGATCGATGAGGAGTGCGTCGCCGGCACCGCACCCTTCGGGTACCATGACGTTGAACTGCGTTCCATCCTCAGTTTCCACAGCGAGGATGTCTCCAGCCACGAGGCCTGCCGGAACGATCACCTCGAGGGCGGGCTGCATCGGCTCCATGAGCGGCTCCGCGAGCGAGGCCGGCTCCTCGGCCGACGTGCCCTCATTTTCGCCAACGCTCGATGACTCCGCGTCCGATTTCACAGCATCCGCATTCCAGAATTTCAGAGCGGCTGCCTGCACAGGTGTCGGGTAGCGGAAGCCCAGGTCTTCGAGGCGCGAGCGGAGCCATGATGGTGCGAACTCCCAAGTTAGGGCCGCCGCCTCTTCGCCACCATCTTTGAAGGCACTTGCCTTGCGCGCGGCATCAATCTCCTCTTTGATGGCTTTGGCTGCAGCGTAGTCCTCCCTGTCCACGGCGGCATTCAGTCGAGTCACGGCGTTGTTGACATCAAAATTCGCGTTGGCCACAGGCGCAACGCAACGGCTGGGGAACCGTGGAAGTGCATTTGGCAACACGAACACGACCGCGGTTGCGATGAAGAGTGGGACGATCATCTGGACGGCCTCGATCTGGGAGGGTCGCTTGTGTGAACGTTAAAACACGACAGACGCGACAACCGGTGCAACGGAACTGTTGTGTGTGAACATCCGAATGTACCGGTACGCCGGTCCGGTGTCTTGAGTGTCGAATTATAAACAATGGCTGTGAACACAACTTAAGTCACATTTGAGAGACATCACTCATCAGGATACACTCTACTTGTAACAGTACATTTATCCTTCAGGAATCACGTACGATACATCAATATACATTGGCTGTGAACACTTCGCGTGTTATAACGTAACCGTCATGGTAACCGTTCGGGGCTTCGGCTTGCCCTTCCCCTTGGCCCTTCGCGCTTGGCGCTTCGCCTTCGGGCCGCGCCGTGGGGCTTCTTCGCCGCGGTCGAATGAAATAAAAGCATTCCGCGGGGGTGGGCGCGTTTTAGGCGCGGTGCCGGTCGGGTGTCTCACTGGCGCGCTCGGGCGGCGTGAGGCGCAATTGGTGAGGCGTGCCTGGGGCGCTGTGACCTGTCGGTTACACCGTTAATGCGCCACCGATCTTTTGCGTTTAAAGCCAGAGGTATGAACACTTCATCGACTCCCGTGCTCGGGACCCGCGCGCCTGATACGGGGTCCCCGGTGTCTGCGTACTCGAGGCATCAATCCTATGCCTCCGCGCCGGCCGGGCGAGCGCCGCGGCTCCCTCTTTCACTTGGTCTATCCCCACCTGCCTGCGCGCATGCATGGCCCAGCGGCGCGGGACCCCGACCCCAAGCCGCGCGCTGCGGTCCAGAGCACCGAACGCCGCTGGTCAGCGGCCGGCGTCATCGACCACCAGCCCCAACGCACCTGTCGGGCGCCTACTGCTCGTTGACGGTGGCGAACCACGAGCCCTTGAGGAGGAGGTCCTTGGGGACCTTGGAGCCGAGGTCGGTGTCCGAAGGCTGCTTCTGGACGAAGACGCCGCCAATCTCGCCGAGCGCCGCGTTGACGCTCGTGACCTTGAGCTCGATCGAGCCGTCGAGCACGTCGAACTTCTTGTTGTTCTCCTTGAACATCTGGTCATCGCCGCCCGCCTGCATGGCCGGCAGCGCGATGGCCTGGTCGTAGCCGGTCGTGGTACCGCGACCTTTGGGGTCGAGGAAGAGGCCGGTGCGGTACGACGGCACCTTGAAGCCGCCCGAGAGCTTGAGGCCGGCACCGATCTCCGAGGTGGACACGTCTGACTTGGCCACCAGGTTCTTGACCGTGAACAGGAACGGCACACGCTCGCCACCAGGCAGCTGCACAGTCGTCGGCGCATAGTCGATGCCGTCCTTCTCGATGAAGGCAATCTTGCCGCCGTCCTGCACGAGGTCACCCTCGATGCCGGTGAGCACGTACGTCTGGCGCGTGGTCACCTTGGTGTTCACCGGCTCGGTGACGAGGCCGGTCTTCGTCAGCTTCTCCTCGAGCACCTGGAAGGACGTCGGCTCAAGGCAAAACTCGTCAATCTTGTCTGCGCAGACGCGAAGAAGGGGTAGGCAGAGGGAACGAGGTGAGTGAGCGCGAGAGCGGAAGCGGAGGGCCGGGTCGACGCGAGGAGAGGGCCGGCACGAGGTGGGGCGCCGCCCCAAGACCGGTTGCCCGCGGCCACCTCTGGCGACCTCGTGCCGCCTGGACGAGAGCCAGACCACGGCCCAGAGCCGAGTGGTACGGGGCGATGGGGCCGGGTCCATCACCCCCCGGCCCTGAGGAGTCCCGCGCCCGAGGGCATCGCAATGTCGGCCGAGACGCGGGCCGCCGTGCCCAAAGAGGAGGGGGGAAAGCGGTGCGCGCTCGGTCCGGCGGCGGCTTACACTTCTTGCCGCTCGACAGCTTGATGGGCTCCGCCGTGGCGGACTCGACGCGCGGGCAGGTGTTGGCGAGGCCGGTGCCCTTGATCTGGTCGTAGGTCAGCGACGCAATCTCGGAGCGGGTGAAGGGACCAGCCGAGGCCGACTGGATGCCAGTAGCGAGCGCGAGCGCAGCAGCGAGGCCAGCGGCCTTCCATTGCTGCTCGTTGGCAGCCATGCGCACGACGTCGGCGCGCGGCGCCACCGCGACGCGCGACGACATGGGTGCGGCCTGCAGGTACGCGGTAGCGGCGAGCGACGAGGCGAGCATGGCGATTATCGTGCGAAGAAAGGGATCTGCGTGCGAGCTCGTGGGACGACCACCTCTCAATTTGAGGTAATAAATGACGGACGTAATCACGAGTCGCGATGGGCGTTTTTTGAGCGCACATGTGTAGCAGCTCGCCGTGAGCTCAAAACAGCGTTGTGGCTTGCGGGGTCGAAGGTCTACAGTAATTTCAGCACGTAGGTGGTCGCTACTCGTTGGCTTTGGGGTTTGGGCACAGTCACGCACTCTCTACCTGTACGTCTCACGAGATCGCGTCGTAGCTTGAGCTGTGCTGCAAGCTGTTGAAGGTGAATTCGACGTCGTGCATGTTGTCGCACACGACGGCGGTCATCTGGCGGTACTCCTCGCGCATGATGCGCCACGAGTACTTGCCAACGTTAGGGATGCGAGTGCGGCAGTAGCGCTGCCGCACCGGAGTCAGGTGTTCATTCTGGAGGTAGAGCTCCTGCAGGTTGATCAGGTACTGGATCGTCGAGGGCACGTCGCCAATCATGCGGTTGTTGTACAGGTCGAGGTAGCGCAGCCGCGTCAGGTTGCCTATCGACGCCGGGATGGTGCCCGGGATCAGATTGTCCTGAAGCCGCAGTTCCTGCAGCACCGTCATGTCGCCGATCTCGTCAGGCAAGGGCTCGTCCAGCCGGTTCTCATACATGAAGAGGTCGGCGAGCTTCTTGAGGCGGCCCACATCGGTGGGCACCGCGCCCGTCAGCTGGTTCGTCTGCAGCATCAAGTAGCGCAGCTCGGTCAGATTGTACAGGAGCCCGGGAGGCAGTGAACCTACGAGTCGGTTCTCGCGCAGATAGAGGACCTGAAGGTCCGTGAGCCGGCCGAGCTCGGAGGGGACCGAGCCCGTCAGGTTGTTCGCCGTCAGGTCGAGCACGCGCAGGTGCGTCAACTCCCCGAGCTCGCTCGGGATCGAGCCAGAGAAGGAGTTGTACTGCAGCGACAGCTCCGTCAGCTTCATCTGCACGCCCTCAGGGCACGGGTCGTCGATGCCGCAGCCCGTCGAGCCGGGTGGCCCCAAGCTGTTGATGGTGCCCAGCTCGGAGGGCACGAAGCCCTTGAGCGAGTTGTGCTGCAGACTCAGGTACTGCAGATTGTTCCACCGCCCGATCTCCGTTGGCACCGTGCCGGCGAGCGAGTTGAACGAAAGGTCGACGAACGACAAGTTGGCCAGGTCGCCTAGCTCGGAGATCGAGAAGTTGCCGCGCAGGTTGTTGCGCCGCAGGTTGAGCGACGTGATGCGCCCCGCGAAGCAGCCCTGCCCAAGCCCACGGATGCGGATGAGGTACTCCATCTCCGGGTCGTTCGGGTCGCCAATTATGTCGTCGAGATAGCGCTCGCAAGGGTCGATGCAGCCGACGCCGTACCAGCGCTTGTTGATATCGCACGGATCGTTGGCGCGGTTCTCAAAGGGGGTGCCCGTCGTGATGTTCCAGTTCAGGTTGTTGGCCCAGTTGGCACCGTCCGTCGCCTCGTACAGCCGGATGAGCGCCGTGCGGTCCAGGCCGCGGCACGAGGCGTCGGCGAGGCGCGCGACGAGCGTGCTCGCGAGGATCAGGCGCAGCAGCCAGCGCATTTGGCGGCGACGGACAGGTCGCCGCACTGTGAATTCGCATGCAACGTTGTGAACTAACGCAAAGCACTTCAGGGAAGTCCCCCCAACGTTACGGCGAGTTCTCACTTTGGCGCGGAAATCATGTCAGCCTTGAAATGTGAAGAGGCGGAGCCGCCGCTCTCGCGACAGCGACCGACGCGACTCGTGGCCATTGGCCTCGGCCGCCAAGACAGCAAGAGCGTGCGCATCGGTGGCAAGCACCAGGTCGACGACATTCCTGACTGCGGTGGGCCGAGCGGCAGCAGCAGCTCCGACATCGCCGTCGTGCTATCCGTCGCCGACCTCGACAAGGAGGTCGCCGTCTCGATTGGTGCTTGCCACCACCGCCTTGCGCTGCTCCCGCCTTGCGCTGCTCCAGCGGCGGCCGCCCTGCCAGACGATGACGACGACGACGACGACTGGGAGGACAGGCACCATGAGGCGCCATCGCCGCCGGAAGAGCCCGACGTGGATGAGCGCATGATGGAAGCCCTGGGCTCGGCCGGCATGTTCGTGGGTGGCGGCCGCAGCAGCTACGACCCGCACCGCCACGGCGGGCTCGGCATGGGCAACACGATGGGCAAGCGGAGCGCGCCGGGCATGCTCGCATGCGAGATGGCTCCGCCGCCCAAGCTGACAAAGCCGTTGACGGCCAAGCCGCCGCCGCCCAAGCCGCCGCCGCCCAAGCAGCCGCCGCCCAAGCAGCCGAGCGAGGCGGAGCTGGCGACGGCCGCCGCGGCGGCCGCAGCGGCGGCCGCGTCGGCGGCTGCGGCGGCCCGCGAGGCGAGGCGCCTCAAGAAGGAGGAGGAGGAGAACAGGAAAATCAAGGAGGCGGTGACCAAGTGGCTCGAGTTGCTCTTGAAGACGCTCGAGGCACAGAAGCGGCGGGAGGAGAGCGAGCACTCCAAGATGTTCGCCGAGCTCGCCAAGCGCGAGGCACAGAAGCGCCGGGAGGAGAATGAGCGCGCCAAGATGTTCGCCGAGCTGGTGAAATACGTCACGGACTGCGGCGGGAATGCGAGCCTCGTCGACGGGTTTACGCTCGGCATGGAGAAGTGTGCGGACGCGCACACGGGCGGCATGGTTACCGTGCAGGTCTGGTGCGCGCCAGCTGGCCAACTGACTTTCCGTTCGCGCGTCGACGTCGCGAGGCATTTTGAGCTCATCAAGCCCAAGCGAGGCGGCGGCAGCGTCGCCAGTCCAAGCGCCGCTGCCGGCGGTGGCAATGGCGCGAGGAAGCGCACCCGCGTGGTTGACGACGACGCCGCCGACGACGACGATGACGATGACGACGTGGTTCGTGCTGGTGCGCCGAAGAGGAAGTCGACGAGCGTGAGTGTCAAGCTGCAGCGCATCGGTGGCAGCCTCGGCATCGCCCTCTCGGACGACAATCAGATCACGGCAGTGCATGCGGGAGGCGCCGGCGCCATCGCAGGTCTCAAGGTCGGCGACGTGGTGAACGAGGTGGACGGCAAGAGCGTGCACCTTGCCTCGTTTGGCAGTCTCCTCCCCAAGGAGAAAG
>Ga0210248_100937_pt1 | contig 24402 bp, 17 predicted proteins | sample ChrtobMetP3_32mM_FD_155493 | JGI IMG/M metagenome (GOLD analysis project Ga0210248, IMG submission 155493) | Chrysochromulina tobin associated microbial communities from unialgal haptophyte culture, Seattle, Washington, United States - P3_32mM | ecosystem: Host-associated > Algae > Haptophytes >...
TCACGCACCACCTGCGCCTCATCTCGCTCGCCGCCGTGATCGGCGCGGCGCTCCCCGTCGCCATCTGGGCGAAATCCAGGAAATCTCACCTCCTTAGCGGCGCCCCGCTTGCTGGCCTGTTGCCAGTGGTCATGTAAGCGCGCCCCCCCGGGGACGCGCCTGCATGAGCGCCGCTGTACTGTGTGGTCCTGTTTTAAATTCACACGGACACACAGACGAACCTCACAACCAACCCAACCCACCAACGCACCCGAGCGACCGCGAGACGACCGAATCAGCGGCCGACTCAACGGCCGGTAAAAAGACACCGGGGGGAGCCGGGACGAACACGAGACGCTCACGGGACACGCGGGCGCACAAAGGCACACGGACCACACAGACGAACCTCACAACCATCCAAACCCACCAACAACACACATTTAACCCGCACGTCAGCGCGACGACCGAAGCCGCGGCCGACTCAACATAGCCGCAGGCCCGGACAGCCGACCGCTCCCCGCGGCCGACTCAGAAGAGGCCGCCCCCAGCGAACCCGACCCTGCCTCCACCCGCTCCCAGAGCGCCTCGCCCCGCGCCTGTGCGCTGTGCTCGAAGGCGGTCGGCGAAATCAGTACCGGTACCGGTACAGGTCGAGAAGGAAGGGCTCTCATAGCTCGCTGGCTTTCGCGAGCAAAACCACGCATGCCACTCAAGAAGCATAGCAAGCCATACGTGATGATCCCACGCAATTTATTTTTACCCGGTAATGAGCCGAAACTTGGAGAATCTAGAATGAACTCCTTCCCGCTCCACACTCGCGCCTGCAGAGGTTCGGCGTCGGCATTCTGACGCCATGTTTGTAGTGGTGTCTATGGCTATCGCAGCTGGTGCAGTATGCGCATCCTATGGCACTCATATTCGCCATTACTTGTTGGGCGGTGGCGAGCTCACAAGTGCGGAGACTGAAGAGTCCTTCGATGCAGACGGCAAAACCGATGTGATTAACAAGAGCTACTCGGAGGAGATCAAGGCTTCGGAACCATCGGGAAGTGATTCGGACGACGACGATGACGAGAGCGGGCTGTGGCCACATCACCTCGATGATTGGCCACACACACGCTTTACGATGGAGCTGCCGCCGCTGCAGGAGGAGAGCGCCAGTGATGCGGAGGAGAGCGCCAGTGATGCGGAGGAGAGCGCCAGTGATGCGGAGGAGAGGGACTCGTTGCAAGACGGTGAAGAAGCAGAAGCAAGCGACCGGTCTGCGGAAAAGTGCGAGTCCTTGGAAGACGCTGAGAATGACCCAGATCAAAGCTCTCGCCCTGGTTCGAAGCTGTACGCCGACGACGCTGACGCAGATGACTTTGCGGGTGGAAATTCAGAAGCTTTTGTGGAAGCGATACGTGTTAGCTACGCGGAACCGTACAGCCCGCCACCATCCAGCCCGTCCAGCCCGCCACGTACCATGGCTCCGTATCTCACGATACCCTCTAATATTGACGCCAAGCGGATCTACGCAAGGCATCTGGTGAGAGCTGTTGTACGCGACTCAACCGGCATCAAGATGCGGAGCTCCGCAGCGCCAGATCCCGACATCCCCCCTCACATCAGGGAGAGGCCGGCTGCAGCGCCGGCAGCTGCAGCAGCATTACTACAGCATTCCTATAGGAACACCGTTTCGCCTGCTGGCATCGCCCTTCCGAGTGCCTCTCCATGCACACCTGCCAGGATGGAGGCAGCATGTAAAGCGCCTAATGCGCTTGAGGCCTTGCGCCCAGTCGACGACGCTGCCGTGCTCTCCCCCAAACTCCTTGAAGTCGCGTTGTTCCTCGGCATAGCGTCGGAGCTCCTCGGCGCGGTGGAGGCTCGTCAGGCTCGTCAGGTTCGTCGGGCCCACAGGCGCGCCGCCGCCACCGCCCTTGCCGCCCTCACTACCGCAGAGAAGCCACCCGCAGCGGCGACTGCAGCTGCGGCTGCCTCAAGTGCCATTGCGAGGGCGGCGCCGCCGAGGGCGGCGGCAGCGGCAGCGGCTGAGCCACACGCTGCACCTCGGGTGACTAGAACTGCACGTCACGAGACGTGGCGCGGACAGCGGATGGAATGCACGGCCCGAGGGAGCTCAAGAGATTTGTATCGACGGTTGTCCAAGGAAGATTCACTGCGTGCATCACCGCCGCGTGCAAAGTCAGTGCCCACGCCGCAGGAAGTGTGGGCACGTGTGGGGGACGTTTGGGCAACTCGTGCTGCTGCCATGGAGGCTGCCAGTGGCATCGTCCCTCCGAGTGCCTCCCCATCCACATCCGCCAGCAAGAAGGCAGCCAGTGCAAAGGACGGTGCAGGACCCGAGCCTTGCCGAAGATGTAACCTCACACGTACGCGACTATAGAAAATTTGGAAACGCGGCGGGCGACCAACTTTAGATTCCTTTTCTGGATATCTTTGTTTTCGGTGCGCGCACAACTGTGTGGGTTCGACCCCCAAACTTCCATTCGCAAGAATGGCGACAAGAATGGCGAACTCTGAGTTGGGACAGCAAGATAAAGACTTCCTTCTCTGCGATGGCTGCATTTGCTATTCCAGGCAGTGCGCACTGGTTTTTCTCAAAGATCCAAGCGCACCGTTCGCTTGGAAGAGCATCCCCATCCTCGGCCGCGGCGAAATCACCTTCCTCTGGATTGAGCAGAAGTGCTGCCTCGCCTGGAACGACCCCCCGATGCCAGTCGGCGTAATCAAGGGGGACGACTACATCTGCAAGTTTGGCCTGGGCGTGTGCACCTCGGGCTTGAAGAAGAACTACGATATGAAGAACCTGTTCTCGGCAGCTGGTCAGTTCCTCGTCTGCAAGGACACTCTCCAGCTCCCCTTTGGCCCTGGGACGAGGCGTACGCCTGCTTTGCCCCTCACGTTTCCCTCTGTCACAGACCCTCTGTCACACAGTTCATTTTGAGTGATTGCGTGCACGCGCGCCCCCCGTGGTTCACCCGCCGGCCGCAACAAGCCGTGCCCCCCCCCCCCGCGGCCATCAAGATGGCCCGCTAAGCTCGCTCTCAGCGCACAGGCGTGCTCAGGTTCCGACTGCCATGGTTTTCTTCCTCAAGGACGTGACGAGAACGCCATGCGGGCCAATGCCATGCGCTAACGCGTGTGTGAGGGAAGGGTTGGTAAAGACCTGGATCCTGGTGACGCTGCTGCGCCTGGTTGCGCACGCCGCTGCTGACAGGACGTGTATTCTCCAATGTGTCGAGTTATAAACACTAGCTGTGAATGAAGAAGGAATTTTCACCTTCACAAAAATGGGCGAAACTCTCAGCAAGTGCGTGGCGGAGTGCGTGACGGATGTTCTGGCACAATATGCGTCACGGCCCGTGCCCATCGGCGCCATCGGCGTGAGCATATTGTGCCAGAACATCAGCAAATGCATGCCAGGCTGCTCCCAGGAGCCGGGGTGGTCGAAAGGCCCTGCGACCCCGATAACAACCCCAACCAGGGCAAGGAGAGGCTTTGCCGAGATTAATTCCGCAGAGGCCATACTGTGCCAGAGCATCAGCAAGTGCATGTCAGCCAGCTCCCCGGAGCCGGGGTGGTCGAAAGGCCCTGCGACCCCGATATCAACCCCAACCAGGGCAAGGAGAGACGTTGATGAGACGATTGGCGCGGCCAAGCTGCAAGCGGTAAAGCGCGGTCAGGACGAGCGGGCAAAGCTCGAAGCACAGATAGCCGAGGAGGCGCGGGCTGCGGCACAGAAAGCGGAGGAGGCACAGATAGCCGAGGAGGCGCGGGCCGTGGCAAGGAGGGCGGAGGCGGAACAGGCAGCGACGCGTGTGCAGGCCGTCCGACGCGGCCAGACGGCGCGAGCCACGTCCTCACCCCTGAAAGCCAAGTCGCCCACGGGCCCCGACATCCGCGTGCGCTCGCAAGAGGTGGTGCGCAGCGCTGAGCAGCCGCATGCCACCTACCTCATCTCCGTCACAAGCGAGCGCGGCCTCAAGTGGGAGACGGAGCGTCGGTGGAATGACCTGAAAACGCTCGAGGCCTCGCTTCAACGCACCGATGGCGAGACGCTGCGCCAGCATGCTGACTCGCTGCCGCCCTTCCACGCGCACGGCAAACTGTTCGTCGACAAGTTCGACCCAGCCTTCTTGAGCGAGCGCGCGGAGCAGATGCAGGCGCTTCTCAACGGGTGGGCGCGTGTGCTCAAGGTGCGGCTCGACGCGCCCGCGACCGGACCGGCGGATTTGCTCGCTTTCCTCTCCGAGGGCCATTCGGGCGAGGCATCCACGATGTCGGGCATCGATGAGGAACATCTGATCGAGCGCGTGATTGCGGCTCGTGCGAAGCTCGGCGTCACGACTAAAAATGCAGAGCTTCTCACCCATCTCGAGAGCGATTTCGAGGGCCTCACCATGAGCGAGGTCAAGAAGGCGGCCTCAAAAGCCACCAAGCGCACGGCTGCCGCGGGGCGGTAAGGATGAGGAGGTCATGCACATCGAATGGGTTATATCCGGTGTGCTACGCGCGAGCGCCGAGTCAGCCGTAGCAGCGCGCAACTGCATGGGCGACGAAAGAGGATAGTAAGTAGAGGTGAAAGTGTTGTGCGCATCGCGGTCCGGTCCGGTCGGGTCGATGAGTGGGTTACAAATTCATATCGCGTAACAGTCAGGTATCGATACCGCATACGTTATACAGCTGTGTGTACACAGCAAGCTTTTTACAAGCCGGATCGATGACGATGGTAGGACGAATCAAAGGATATCGCGCCGCGCGCCCGGCCCTTTCCCGCGTCCTGTCCGCGACCCGCGGACGCCCGGCCGGGACCCGATTCACCGCGTATACGCGCGCCGAGCACGCGCCTCACGGCACTGGCGCACCCGCAACGGCGAGTAGGAGGCGACGGACAGCGGGCACGCTGACCAGCACCGTGCTCGTGGCCGCATTGAGCGCCATCCCGATCGCTGCAAATGGGAAAGCCTCCTTCTCGGACGCCATGGCCGCGGTGCCGACGCCGTGGCCGGCGGTGCCCATTGCGAGCCCACGAGCGACGGGCGCATCAATCCGAAGGGCGTCGAGGATGACGCGCCCAAAATTGGCCGCCAGCAGTCCGGTGAGCACCACGATCGTCGCGGCGAGCGAGGGGTCGGCGGAGAGCAGTTTGGCGATCTCGATGGCGAGCGGCGCCGTCACCTGTCGCGAGAGGGCGGCGAGGCGCACGGGTAGCGGGAGGCTCAGAAGCCTGCCTGCGACAGCGGTTCCGAAGAGGCCGAAGATGGCGCTGGTGACGGTGGCCGCCGAAATCGCGCGCGAGCTCTCGGCCATCAGCCGCCGCCGCCCAAACATCTGAAACCCGAACGAGAGCGTTGCCGGGCCGAGCATGAAGAGCAAGAGGTTGCCCGGAGCTGCGAATGCCGCGCCGCCCGGCACAAGGTAGCCGCGGAGGAATGGGCGAAAGGGCTGGCCGGTGGCGGCTGCGAACGCCGCGAGCGCGCCAAGCGTGCTCAGCGTGCATGTGATCAGCGGGTGCACAATCCTCTGTGCGGCCACGGGCACCACCTTCTGGCCGGCGACGTAGCCGCACACAGTGCACGTGAGAAGGTGCACAAAGGCGAGCATTCGGGCGACGACGCCACCGACGAGGCGATTGGCACCGATGGCGAGCAGCCCCGAGAGCGTACTCGCCGCGACGATCGAACGCAGCGGGGACGATGATTGGGATGCGAGGACGGCGCTGCCAGAAGTAGCGGGGCTCGCTTCCACCGGCGCTTTGGCGGTGGCGGCGGCGTCGGGTGACGCCTTTGGAAGCGCGCTCACGGCGACGAGGGCGGCGAGCGGGATGGAGCAGGCTAGGCCTCCAACAATGACGAGCAGGAGGCGCGCCGCCTCGAAGGGCGACATGCTCAGAACCAGCGGCAGCACGACCAGATTTGGGACGAAGAAGAGCGCCAACCAGCGCGAGATGAAGGCACAACCTGGTGCGAGAGCCGCCTCGAGACGACTCGCCAGGGCCGGCGATAGGGCTTGCGTCGCGCACAGGCCGCCAAAGAGCAGGAGCATACCCGCCAGCGGCGACGGAAAACGGATGGCGCACATCGCAAACAGCTGGCGAAGGGCCAAGTTGGCCCCGATGATACCGCCAAGCGAGGAGCCTGTGACCAGCGTCCTAGCGCCCGCCGTGCGCATCTTCGCCAGGAGCGCCTCCTTCGTCGCGAGACTCTCGGCCAGATCCATGGGTAGGCGGCCATTGGTGGTTGGCTGGTCTGAAGGCACCTCCGCGTTGAGCGACGTCGGCGAGATGAGCATCGTCGGCGCGGCCATTGCTGTGCGACATTGCGTGTGAGTAGCTGACGCACACGTCGGCTGCCGAAGCACCGCTAATTGCGTTGTCAAGGCTGCGGCAGTGGACAGTAATACGGCGAATGAGGCGAGAAGCAGGGCGTGGCCGCAGAGCCGCATCTTTGGTCCCGTGTGTAACCCGTGCACACGATGTGTAGCGCTTTGTGAGAGTGTGAACAGCATTGTGAGAGTGTGAACAGAATTGTGAGAGTGTGAACCGCTCGTTGTCTGAAATGTTCTCTAATGCTTACTGGGCCCATACAGGACATTGGTATGCTACAGCACCGGAAAAATGAGTGTCAGGAGCAACCTGACTGCCGCAGATGTGATGGTGCGATATATCTCGATCGCGGCGCGGAACAGTCCAACCTTCGACTAAGTCCAACCCAAGCAAGAGTCCACAACAGGGCTAAGTCCCTGAGTGCTAAGTATGTGATATGTTCACACTCTACTCGTACACGTTCACAGCGCTATTCCAAAAGGTTCCACCGGAGACCGGACCACCCAAGGGGACCACCGCGAGGCCCGTCGCACTGTACGCACGTGATCACGTGTCCTCACCAACCTCACGTCGTGGGCAGCATGGTGCGCATGCGGCTCGCGACGAGCGCTTCCCACGTCACTGGGCGCCAGCAGCGCGGGGGCGCATGATGCTGGATCCTCAAAGTGGTCTACGTATGCGTCCAGGTCTCCAACTTCGACTCCTGGGTTGATGTTCACCTAAACAATTGCATCTAAATCTACCAAACGCCTCGTAATACGACCAGCTCTATTGCGCCACGCCCGACATACTTCCTTAACTTCCGTTAAAGTGTGAAAGGGGATAGGATGGCTTGACGTGACACCAGTCCATGCCAGTCCGGTTGTTGGCTTCCATTGAGCGGAGCGCTGTCGTAAGCTCGTAACATACCGGTGCGCGCCGCCGCGGCGGCTGCCGCTGCGAGCAGCGGTCCGATCGGTACTATCGGTTTACTCTAGAGGGGGAGGCTGCGCCTCCCCCCATGCCGCCGATTAACGGCCTGTGTAATAGCAGGTTGTGTCGGCCACACCTCCGTCCATAGCGATAGAGGCCCTCGTGCTTGGGGGTCCGGAGGTTGTGCGCGTGTGTGTTTCACAGCAGCAGCAGCACCGGTATGTTGCCGCAACTTGGCCGCGGTCAGTCGCCGCGGTCAGTCGCCGCGGTCTGACGGCGGCATCGATTCCATAGGATCGTCCGACAATGCAGATCTTCGTGAAAACGCTCACAGGCAAGACGGTACACGCCGTTGCCACAAGCATTCCTCCTCCCACATCGCCCGCGTACCCGCCCTCACGCGACGTCCTTCTCCTCCCCCGCAGATCACCCTCGAGGTCGAGCCCTCGGACAGCATTGACAACGTCAAGGCCAAGATCCAAGACAAGGAGGGCATCCCGCCCGACCAGCAGCGCCTCATTTTCGCTGGCAAGCAGCTCGAGGATGGTCGCACGCTCTCCGATTACAACATCCAGAAGGAATCTACGCTGCATCTGGTGCTCCGCCTCCGTGGCGGTGTGCAGATGCTGACGAGCAAGGCAGAGTTTGACGCGGCCATTGCCGATGAGAAGCTCGTGGTCGTCGACTTTACGGCAACGTGGTGCGGCCCCTGCCAGCGCATCGCGCCCGTTTTCGAGGCGTTGTCCGGGGAGATGCCGGACGTCGTCTTTGTCAAGGTCGACGTCGACGAGCTTGAGGAGGTTGCCGCGGCGTGCGGCATCCAAGCGATGCCGACCTTCCAGTTCTACAAAAAGGGCGCGAAGATCCACGAGTTCTCGGGCGCGAGCGAGGACAAGATCCGGCAGGCGATCGCGCAGTTCAAGTAGGCTGCCGATTCACGCCCTGCGTGAATGGCAACGGGGAGCGGGCACACTCTCCCCGCAGGCACTCCCACGCAGAGGAATACAACACGTCGTAAACAAGCCTCTAAATGTAAAACGGATCGTAAAACGGATCCATATACATCACGCACGCGTTCGTGACCCGTTCGCGTAAAAATTTCGAGACATCGCGACGGAACGGAGAGTTCGATTTGAGTTTCAGGACGTTTGGACCGGGGAGCGGGGACCCGCCGGGAAGGCGAACGGTAAACGCGCCCCGCCCCGCCCGGGAGCCCGGACGGGAGACGGAGCGCATCCGCCATCCCCCCGGCAAGAGCGCGGCATTCTCACGGCACGGCATGCCGGGACGGCGGCGCTGCCGTCGCCGCTGGACCTATATGCATAACCCATTAACCATTGGGACCCAACTTATGATAAGTTCTCTTATGGGTCCCCACTGACATGAGCGACCCGAGCTCTGTCGTAGGGCCTCGTCTGCCGTCCGTGCCGTGCCCGTCTGAGACTGAGTCGACCCCTCGTTCTAGACAGTACGGGTCCGCGGAGGTGGGGCACGACAAACGCGGCTAGAGCCTTAAGAGCCTCTGGTGTCTGGACCAGACATAAATGCGTTGCACTCGAGCGGTGCCTGGGCGGCACGCGCGGCGCAAGGATCTCGCTTCGCTGCTGCTCAAGCAGGGGTTGCTGCCGCCTTACCACCTTTCTTCGGCTTGACAACTGGCTTTGCATCTGCCGAGGTGGCGGCGGCGGCGACTCGCGCGGCAAGAGGAGTGGCGTCGACTAGAGCAGCAGGAAGAGCGGCGACTGGCGCTGCAGGAGGAGTTGCGTCTTTGCCAGGTGCGGCTGGGGCGGACGGTGGGCGCGCCCCTTTCGTAACCCCTTTCGCAGGCGCGGCTGGGGCGGCGGGCGGGCGCGGCGTCCCTTTCGCAGGCGCGGCGAACGTGACAGCCGCGACAGCCGCGGTGAGCGCATCGACTGGAGCGGCAGGAGGAGGGGTCGCTGCCGGCTTGCCACCTTTCTTCGGCTTCGAATCTGGCTTGGCATCTGGCGCGGCTGCGGCGGCGGCGACTGGCGCGGCAGGAGGTGGTGTGACGGGCGCGACTGGAGCAGCAGGACCAGGGGCAGCAGAGGTCGCTGACGCCTTGACACCTTTCTTCGGCTTCGCATCTGGCTTGGCATCTGGCGCGGCGGCGGCGACTGGCGCGGCAGGAGGTGGAGTGATGGCGACTGGAGCAGCAGGACCATGGGCAGCAGAGGTCGCTGACGCCTTGACACCTTTCTTGATCGGCTTCGCATCTGGCGTGGCAGCGGCGACTGTCGCGGCGGGCGCGGCGACGGGCGCGGCAGGAGGAGTGTCGTCGGCTGGCGCAGCGGGAACAGTGGCAGCAGAGGTCGCTGCCGCCTTGACACCTTTCTTCGGCTTGGCTCCATCCGGCTTGGCATCCGGTGTGTCGGCGGCGACTGGCATTTGGACTGGCGCGGCAGGAAGAGGAGTCGGCGCGGCGACAGGAGCAGCAGGAGGAGCAGCAGCAGCCGAAGACGCCGCCGCTTTGCCGTTGGCTGCCTTCGGTTTGGTAGCCGACGCGGTCATGGCGAAGATTACCCTTACGACGCACTCAGCACCTCAGTGATTAGGAAATTCGTAAAATTGTGCGGAAAAAGGCGAGAAAACGCCAGGAAAAGCCTGTTTAAGGCAAGATACATTTTCTCGACTGCATGCTGCGAGTTTCACCCCCAAGACCCGTGCATTGTCTTCACGGTGTACAGTTCAGAATCAGGAAACGTCCCCGCGGTAAACGAGTACAGTTCATGTGAAGTTCTGTACAGAACCCCGCTTCTGCGTCGGCCCCGCGTTCCTGTGCGGCCGCGAAGGGCTTGGACTCGCGACTGCCAGGGCAATGTCGTCGAGCTGGAATGCGCGATCCTCATCCTGGCGGCCGCTTCACACAAACGGCGTCTCGATCGCGCTCGCACCGACACTACTATCGGGCATGACGTTCCGCTGGAAGCGTACAGTTTCGGGCACCTTTATTGGCGTCCTCGGCACTCACGCAATTGAGCTCTGCGAAGGGACGAGCGGAAACTTGTCGTGGCGCTGCACAAATAATGACGATGTTACCAGCGCGGATGCACTGCTGCGGGCGCACCTACGACTCGACTCGAAGTTCTGCGCATATCGACACGCGCACTGGCAGCCTCCGGCTGATGAGATGGCAACAGAAGATCGTGGCCTCGCCGAGTTTCGTATCGCCGCTGTCACCTTGCCGGGAGTGCGCGTGGTCCGAGTCCTCGACTTGCTCGAGTGCGTCATCGCCTTCATGGGCTCGGCAAACAATAACATCAAGCGCAACATGCAGATGCTCGAGAGCTTGTGTGCCGCCTTCCCCACAAACAAGGTGGCGTGCGATCCGGACGGCAACGACTGCTTCCGCTTCCCAACACTTGAGCAACTTTCCACCTTGAGCGAGGAGGTGCTGTGGTCTCTCGGGTGGGGTTACCGAGCGCCGCGGCTCTTTCACTTAGTGCGTGAGCTCCTCGATCTCGGCGGGGACAGCTACCTTGCCAAGGTTTCGAGTTTGAAGGACAACGTGGCGGCAGCGCGCGCGGCTCTGACAAGACTCAGCGGTGTCGGCCGGAAGGTCGCCGATTGCGTCTTGCTCTTTGGATACGGCGCCGACAGCGTCGTGCCGGTGGACACGCACTGCTTCCAGCTAGCGCAGCGCTTCCTTCTTCCCGCTGAGGCCATCGAGGGCAAGCGGCTCAATGCGGCCGTCTACGATGCGATCGTCACGCAGTGGCAGACGACTTTTGGCGCGAAAGCGGGGCATGCGTTCATGGTGCTCTTTGTGCTTGAGCTCGCCGACTTCCGAAAAGCTGCGGCGGCCAAGGCTGCGGCGGCCGAGGCTGCGGCGGCCGAAACTGCGGTGGCCGAAGCTCATGCTGAAGAGGTCCTCGATGAAGAGACAGCTGCCGTGGCAATGTCAACTCCGCCGCGACGTAAGCAGCGGCGTCATCTTTCACCTTCACACGAGGCCGCATGCCAAACTCCACGGAAGGTGCAGCAGACTCGACGCCGGAACTTCACAACCGCAGCAGCTTCGCCTTACTTTTCGCGGCGCGGCGCGCGGCGCGAGCCTGAGCCGTGAGCGCCGCGTCCCCCTCCGGCCGACGTACGGCTTACGTACGGCCGACGTGCCGGCGCTTGTCGGGTGGCTGTGCTCGCAGTGCTGTGGCAGCCGAGCTGGGGCGGGCACGGGGCGGGCAGGACACCGTGCGCGAGTGGTGAACGTACCGTTGAAATGATGCGTGTTGTTCGGTTGATCGGGCTTCGTGAACTTATTTTCCGGTGTCGCAGGTGTGCACATCAGTTGGTGTTCCGCGCCGCCGCGCGCGACGTGCGTTGGTCCGGTCTGGTCCCGCCGCGCGGACCTATACACGTAGCGTTGACACGTAGCGCGGACCTATACCGACACCACACGTGGAGCCGCCCGTCATACCCGTCACTGTGAAGTGCCGTACGGCATGGGCGGCCGTCGAGAACGGAGAGGTGTGTGCGATACAGGAGCAGAAGTATTCACAAGTCCGCAGCGGTATCAGGCGGGCGGGGTGCTTCGTCAGGGTCGCCTACCTGCGGCGCATCCTCGTCCTTAGCCTTCTCGAGCCAGTCGTGGACACGCGCGACGAGGTCGCCCTTTTTGCCGCCGACAGGGAGCCCGTTGGCTTTGCAGAACTCCTTGAGCGTCGGGATGGTGAAGCTCTCGAGCCGCTCGTCGCGGTAGGCGGCCAGCCACTCTTGCAGGCTGCCGGGCAGCTCCGGCTTCGGCGCTGCGGAACTGCCCGCGCTCGTCTTGGGGCGCTTGGCGGCGACGCCGCTCGCCGCGTCGGCCTCAGCGGTCTTGGGTAGCCCAAAGACCTGCTGGAAGGCCTCGAGCTGCGGCCGCTTGGTCGCGAGCCACGCGCCATCGGGCAGCGTGCCGTCGACCGTCGCCACCACCTCGGCGCCGGGTACGTGCAGCGCAAGGCACTCGAGGTACTGAAAGTGGGTCGCGCTCGCCGGGTTGGAGATCCGGCCGATGGGCGACGCGCCCGGCGGCAGCGTGAGCGCCTGCACAAGCTCGCGCGTAGCGTCGAGCTGCCCTGGTTCGAACTGGTCTTCGGTCAGCGCGGCCGGCTTGTCCACGGCTCGAATGTCGTCCGAAAACGGCAGTTCGAGCACGTGTAGCCCGCACGGCAGCTTGGTCGCGCCGGTTTGCGGGTCGACCATGTGCTCCTGCGGGAGCAGTGCGACCAGCCGAGCCTGTCCTATCTTGCCCTTGAGCATGCGTGCGAGGCCAACCTTACCCTTGCTCACCATCGCGCGCACGAGCGCGCCCATCGCCGCCGTCGAACCCGGCACCTTTTCGCATGGTTCGACGAACTTGGCTGGACCGAGGTTGTGCTGAAGCTTGAGCCGGCTGGCGTCCTTGAACCCGAGGAGTGTGAGACCAGGTGCGAACCCCTCCTTGCCAAAGGATTGGAGCTCGTACGGCTCGAAGAAGACCCACTTGCCACCGTAGTTGTACCCTTTGAAGACGTCGCCCTTGTCGATCACGGCGCCCGTCGACGCGTCGCGCTGCAGCGACTCGCTCTGTAGAGGCGTGTTGTCGAGCGCAAAGAGCTTCACCTGGGCCGGCTTCGGCGTCGGGCGCAGCACGGAGACCATATGAAAGGAGAGCGCGTACCCGTCGCGGATCGTGAGCTCTGACGACCACGTGACGCGCTTCTTGTGCGCCTTGCGCCGCACACGCTCCACAGCCTCATCGTCCCGACACAGCACGCACGTGGTTACCCATGCGGAGGAGGAGTCCTCGATGAGCCCGCTGCCCAGCTCGTCCGACGCAGAGCCGGCACCCGGCGCGGTTTCCTTGGGCGGCGGGCCCTTGTAGTTGTCGCGCACCGTGCCCACGAGCTCTCGCCAGAACGAGCCCTCCGAAAGGTCAAAGATCCCAGGAGGCGCGGGTGCGAAGAAGAACGGTTCCATCCACACGCGCGCGTCCTGCAGATCGCGCGAGCGCGTGAGCGCGCGGCTGCGCGCAGCAGCGCTGCCCGCGCATGGGCTGTCGTCGTCAGTCATCAGGTAGAGCCGCCGCCGCGTGTTCTTGGCCGCGCTGTTGAAGATCATCGAGGTGACCCAGAGCACGTTGGCCAGCTCAAGCGCGCTCGAGCTGTCCGCGTGCCCAAAGGCTTCGGCGGCGGCAGCCGCCGCATCGTCAAGCTCGCTTGCGGCGCCGCCCACGCGAGCCGCCTCCTCGGCCTTGACGATGAGCTCGAGCTGGCGCATCGAGGCGGCTGACGGCTGCTCGAGCTCCTGGAGCACATAGATGTGCGGAAAGTTTTGGTGGCCGTTGGGCACCTTCATCTTCTCGGTACCGAAGAGCAGCACGCCGACAAGATCGCTCTCACCGCTGAGGATCCGGTCGCGCATGCACGCGAGGGCGCACCCGAGCGCCTTCGAGAAGTGCGACGGCTTGCCGCTCTCCACTGGGGTGCACATGGACTGCCTCGCGTCGATGACGAAGAGGATGCTGTCCTTCTGGTTGAACTCGGGCGCGACTTCATCGCCTCCCGCTGCTAGGTCGGAGTACTCGTTGTGCTCGCCGCTCTCATCCGCGTCGCCGCCCAAGTCGAGGTCCATCGGCGGGACAGCACACAGCGGAGTGCTCGCCTCTCGCCGCACGCGCGCGCGCTCACGCGCCGAGACCGTGAATCACGCCCGAATCGAAACGCAGCGTATGGTCGGCCCGTCGATGATGACAATTGGGAAAGCAAAAGACGTGCCCTCTTCGGCGCGGTTATTCGCAGCAGCTTGTTTGGTAGAAGAGCAACCTACGCCGTATTCTTGGCGCGAGAATACTGTGGGTCGTTGCTTTCTTCGTGCTGGAGGAGTGTTCTGAGGTCCGCACACGCGACAGATCTGACACTACGCGCATCCACCGCTCTCGTCTCCCGCGATCTCTCTGGTCGCTCTCCTGTGATGTTGACGCGACCTGCCGAAATACCAATGTGCGCACAACCTGGCGCATACGAGCGCGCGCGCGTTGACTCCGAGGCGGACATCGAATCGCGATTCAAAACTTGAACGTGCGCTTGAGGGTGAGCGAGGGCTCACCGCCGAGCGGGATTGTTGCCGTAAGCGTTCCGTCAATCGACGCCGAGTCAACGTACTTGATCTCACCCGAGCCATCCCTCGGATTCACGTTGGCGTGGAGGGTGCGGCCCTCGGAGAGCGTGGTATCGTACTCGACCTCGATGTTCGTGTCGTGCTCGCCGCCCTTGTTCGAGAGGGTGCCGATCGCACGCACGCCCGAGCCGAGGACAGTGCTCAGCTTCAGCTTCGATTCGCCATTGTCAATGTCGTGCGACATGCAGAGGTCGCAGTCGGTGTTGCGCAGCTTGGCCGCACGCGACGCCGAAAGCTTGTTGAACTTCGGGACGGACGAGAGCGTCGCGAGGGAAGTTTCTGCCCTCACGGTCGTTCCATCGTCCGTAGTCGTCTCGAGGGTGAGCTCCGTCGGGCCGTTGTCGAAGTTGGTGGTCAGCTGGTACTTGACCTTATCAATCGCTCCAGCGAGAGAGGCCTCCTTGACGAAGTCCTGGCGCTCAGCACGGTCGTACTTGGCACTGACGGTGGCCTTGTTGCCAAGCACATTCAGCGCCTGGCTCCACTGTGCCTTGATGTTCTCGAGCGAGCGTCCCGACTTGGAGATGTCGTTCGTGGAGAGCTCGATTGAGCCGCCGGAAACAGCACCAAGGGAAGCGATGCAGATGACCTTGTACACTGCGGGATTCGATTGGCGCGAGTCAAGGGGTTCAATGTGCATAGCTGAGTGCGATGTGCATGGTGAGAGGCGCCGGGTTGCGGGGGTTTGGGGCCTCAATCACTCACGCATTGTTGGACTGTCGGGGTGATGCGCGTTTGTGTTGCGGGTGATCGCGAACTGGAGCGTTCTCCACCCTTCTCCCCACTTCTGACGAAACGCTGAGATTGACGAAGCGAGATTCGAAAGCGGCGCGTGTCGACCAACAAGCGTATACGTTCAACGTTGCTGCGAACCAGGCCCCCGCCGCATACCCTGCATACATGAGTCTGAGTGTGTGTTCACAAGGGAGTGTGAGTGTGGTGTGTGCACTGAGAAATAGCTGCCACTAAGCAGGTCGCAAACAAGGCCGTTGGAAGTCTCCGGCTCCATCGCTTTCTTCCTCTGGACGAAGCTCGACTCCTTTACGGCATTTGAAGAAGAGCAACTCTCCCCTATTTCGGGCTTCGGTTGTAACGGGCGTGAGAGTCCCCTGCTGGCCCTGCTGCCTTGAAAGCGACCCATTCGGCGGCACTGGGCAGACGCATCGGACGGACGCAGTCAGCTCAATGAGGCGGCTGCCCGTGCTCGTGATGGTCCCGTTCGACGTTCGGGCTGCCGCGCTGCTCTGGTCGGGTAGCCCCAGCACGAGCGGCGGCGGCCACTGAACATCAGTGCTGGGTGCGTCACGAAGTATCACGCCACCGCCCTTCAGGTACCCTGCAAGGCCCGCGCGCACCACGGGGTTGTGACCATCACGCCCGATGGGGTGGTTGTAGATCGGCACCACGAGCTGCGACTCCGCGAGCACGGGCCAGCAGGACGCAACGTAGCTTCCGTGTATGCACCTTCTACTTGCCACGATCCCTGAGGAGATCCCAGAGGAGCGCGCGGCCACGTCCTCGTACACAGCCGGTAGCTCCAAGCAGAGGCAATCGCCGCTCCCTGGCTGGTTGCCCCAGCCATTGCGATACGCACGCTGGTACATCTCGAAGCCCTCAATCGCTTGGCGCGTCTGCGTGCGCCACCGTGTTCCTGCAAGCTCGAGCGGTAGCGCGATATCCGCTTCAAACGCCCCGAAGCTCGTGATCATGAAGTAATCGCTCTGCGCCCACCAGTGGTCACCCTCCCGTATATCCTGGTTGAGCATCAGGTGCCGGCCGTATCGGCCCAAGCGGGCGTATCGCTGAAACCGATCGATGGCAAAGGGTGCTCGCAGCACCACATCGGGCCGTGTTCGAACCACGACAGTAGACGGGTCGATGGCGCCCCAATTGTGTTGCTGGGCGCATACCCTGGCGAGTGCCCATGCTGCATGCCTTGGCGGGACCCGGTCTCTTGTCGAGCTCGTCGGTGCGGTTGAGCACTGCAACCGCCATCCTTCCGTTGAAGACGGACATCGACTCGTCGAGCAGCGGATGCACGTCATCGATGCTCTTTGCGAGGCGCTGCCACAGAGTGCCCGCGACAGGCGACCAAGAGCCGGTGCGTGCCACGGATTCTATTTGAAGCGGGATGACCGCGAAGATGAAATAGCAGTCTGCCGAGGATAGATTTGCGACCTCTGCGAGAGACGATCGGGCCCAACTAAACGTTCGGTAGTGGCCACAAAGCAGGATCCAGAGTCGTGGGGTTGGGCAGGCTGCAGTTGGCTTCCATGCGCCGAACGTGGTGCTCACGAGGCGCACAGTGCCTTTGCCGGCGGGGTGATGGTCGTTCCAAGTCTCACTGAGCTGCAGCGACAACACCAACTCTGCCCCTGAGAGCTGCACCATGTCGCCTTTCCGGGTCTGCGCGGTGCGAGCGAAGGCACATTTGACTTTCGTGATTTGTGTGCTGTGTAGAATTCCTATGCACACGCACAGATTTTCTTTGTGGGCCCGTCGACCTCTCCACCCTCCTCTCTTCATCGATCGACATTCCGAATTCGGCCCATGAGAAGGCTCAACGCTCAAGATAGTCGCTATTACAATGTATGTGTGCCTCAAGGCTCGCGTGTGGAAGATCTCGACGACCCGCCGCGACGAGCGCGCTCGACGAGCGCGCGGCACTGCTCGATCACTCATCCCACAGGTCGGCCGTTGTCTTGTACGGGCCGTCGGGATTGCACCAGAACTGGCCGTGTAGCAAGCGCACCTGAGGCTCCATGGCGGAGATTTCGGCCATCTGCGTGTCGTCGAGCGCCCAGCTGAGCACGTCGAGGTTGGCCTCGATGCGCGAGGGCGTGACGCTCTTGGGGACGACCGAGGTGCCGCGTTGGACGGCCCAGCGGATCAGTACTTGGGCGGGCGACTTGCCCATGGCCGCGGCGATACGCTGGACTTCGGTTGCCTCCATCACAGTCGCCCCGACGTGCATGATCATGGTGGCCGAGTCGGGCGAGCCCAGCGGCGAGTACGCCGTCAGATGCGTGCCAAGCTTCGCGCACTCGCGCAAGAGGTCCTCTTGCCTCCACAACGGGTGCAGCTCGACCTGATTGACGGCAGGAAAGACTTTCGCGTAGGATCGCATCGCTTTTAGCTTCTTGGCGCTTAAATTGCTCACACCGATGCTCCGCGCTTTTCCCGCGGCAACCAGGGCTTCCATCGCGGTCCAGGTCTCCTCATACGATGGGCTGAGCTCCGGCCCAGTGAAGTTGGCCACCACCGGCCAGTGTATCAGATAGAGATCCACGTAGGAGAGCTGGAGGTCGGCGAGCGTCTTGTCGCATGCTTTGGGCACATCCGCAGCCGTGTGGTGGTCATTCCATAGCTTGCTGGTGATCCACAGATCCTCACGCGTGCACACGCCCTCGGCAAAGAGCTCTGTGAGCGCCTCTCCCACCTCCTTCTCATTCTTGTAACAGGCCGCGCAGTCAATGTGACGATAGCCGCATCGGACGGCCGTCTTCACAGCAGCTTTTACTTCACCCGGTTGAGACTTCCAGGTCCCCAGCCCAACCAGTGGCATCTTGTGGCCGTCATTTAGGGTGACCACAGGTCCGCCGATAGCAGCAACGGCCTCCGACATCCGGTGGTATAGCAAGTAGAGCCAGAAAAGCTTCGCCGACGGGAAGGTACATGGAACCAACCTGTTCATGGCTCCTCCCTCGAGCTTGCGAGCAGGGGAAAAGCCGAGCACATGACGAAGCGAATGATTTATATGAAAATCTCCTTGGTGCACAGCCTTAATCAGTACTATTCACCATAATCTAAATCTTTTCACACACCCATTCTCGTTCACGGTGTTATGCCTGCGAGTTTCTGCGATTCAAAAGTGGTTCCCATGCCACTGCGCGCCGCGCTCTCGCCCCTGCCGAACGGCCGAGCGGTGCACCGCAAGCCAACTACAACTGGCAGCAAGCCCGTACCTGCAACGCCCAAGATCACTGTGGTGGCCGCCAAGCGGATCGTCTCACCCGCTTCCTCCGTAAAGGATGACGCGCACAAGGCGACTCCAGGGCTTGTCTCGCCCGTGAGCAACATGCTCTTCTCGCCGCCTGCGCCGATGCAGCACACGGGCCTTACGCCGGAGCTCGCAAAGCTACGCATCGCGAGTCCAGTTCTCGCCACTACTGACGGCAGGAGCACTGGCAGCGTGCGCTCGCTTCCCAAAGTGGACGCTTCTTTCCTGATCAATCGTGCCATCGGCTGGGCTCTTCTAGCCGCAGCGGTTAGCTTCCTTCTCGTATCCGCCGTCGTCGTTCTCGTCGTTCCGGCGGGACCTACATTTGCACCGCCACCAGCATCCGCGTTGGCCTCACACTCGCGACAGCGCCTCCCGCCCGCTCCACCTTCGCTCCGCATTTCGACGGTTTCTGACGCGTCGGTCTCGACGCCGTTGACTCCGGAGGCTAAGCGTGAGCCTGAATCGGTAGAGACGCTGGAAGTACAGTCAATGGTCCAGGAGACTGCCAACCCCCCGGCAGCGCAGCCTGAGTACTTTTCAGGGATCGAGCCGCCCTTGGCTGAGGTTCCAGTAGCGCCGGCACAGACCATCAGCACGGCCCTGGCGTCGCCGCCGCTTCGATCGATCGATTCGAACTCCATCTCGAGCTCAGTGCGCTCGATGCTGCTCGAGGCGGCATCACGTGCGGCGGCCAAGGCGGCGGCAGACGAGGTGAAAAGCGACATTGCGGTAGAGGTTGCCGCTCAAAACAGCGCTCAGACAGTCGCGGCCGTCGTGGCCGCCACGGCACCAGCTCAGACGGCAGGAGTAGACGCTGGCAAGGCAAGGGCCGAGAACGCTTCCAGTGCGATTCTCGTGCGTACATCTCACACCATCAAGGCCAGCCTTCCCACCCTCGCACTCAATACCACGTGCCCCGCGCCACCGCTCGAACCGCTGCGGCCGACCCACTCCTCCGCCGCCGCCTCGATGCACGCGGCACTGCTCGCATCGATCGCGCCCGATGCCTCGTTCGCACAGACGGCAAAGGAGGGCGCGTGGCTGGCACCCCTGGCAGCGCTGTTCGTGCGCAATCGGTGGCCGCTGTACGATGGGCCGCGGCGCTGGCCGCAGCATCCGAGCTCACCTGCCACGTGTCCGCTCGTCAAGCCTGTGTGGCGCAATGCGACCGAGGCCTTTATGGCCACGCTTTCCACAGCCGCGACCGCTCGCGATCTGGCGGCGGCGGGAGCGAATGCTGCCGAATCGATCGTGTCGGCGGCAGTCGGTGCCATGGCCTCGACTGGGAGCTGCGGAGCCAATCACACGTGGCTCCCTCATTCACTGGTGCGGACTTCGAAGAGTGCCCTCTGCCTCGCACTGGCGAGCCCGGCGGCGCCGCTGGCTGCTCTCGTGGGGTCGAGGGTGCTGGCGCGCCCCGACCTGACGAAAGGATTCGTCCTGATCGAGTCCTCGACGCAACTCGACTCGGCGTGGCCGGTGCGCCTCGGCCTGCCCTCGTGGGCAAAGAGACAGCCCGATTGGCGCACGTACCTCTCTTGGGCTCTCGTAACGGTCGAGCAGCCTGCTGCTGACGCGGAGGACGTTCCTCGTGTACCGGAGGCGCCTCCGCTGTGCACCGTACCAAACGGGATCGCCTCGACGGCGGTGGCAGTGATCAAGCCGGCCGGCGCGCGCCTAGGCGATCTGCTCTCAAGCGCGCCGCGGGTGCATGCCATCTTGCGTTTCGCGCGGCCGGCGATCGTTGCCGATGGGGCCGCCAACGTGGATGGCAGCGACGCGGACGACGCGGACGATGCGGTCGACGTGGCTGTTGCGCAGGATGCCCACGCTGGGATGGAGGCGACATCTGCCCTGGCTGACTTTATGTGGACAGAGATGCAGAAGGCGATCACTTTCTCCGTGGAGGCCATGGACGAAGCGGCTGCCAGGGCGCGCGACGCGCTGATCGGACCGGCCGACGTCGAAGCAGCTGATGCGCCTACTGACGTCGCGCCGATCGCCACAGCCTTGATCATGACCATGAATGCCATGAATGCGCGCGCCTCGGAGGCGGCCGATTGGTTCGCAACGAGAGGTGAGGCTGTGGATGCTGACGAGATCCAGCGTCGAGTTGAGCGCCAAGCTGCCATCGTGGGGCTGATGACGAGCGGATGGACTGTTGACGTTACCGAGGCGCTCGTGCAGCTCAGCGCCACCGCAGAGGCTGCCCAATCCAAGGACGTTACCGAGGCGCTCGTGCAGCTCAGCGCCACCGCAGAGGCTGCCCAATCAAAGGCCATCAGCGCCTCGGACGCCCTTCAGGGCGCTGCGGCATCCGCTGCCACCGCCCATGACGCCCTGTCGGAGCTCTCACCGATCCTTCACATCACGGCGGAGCCTCTCGAGCCCGCCGCTCCACTCGGCGCTCCCGATACGGAGCCGCCGGTGCTACTCGTCTGCCTGACAACCGTCGCGTCTGCGCTACTGATCGCGCTCGCGATGCGCCTCGACGGTCGCGCCGAGGCAGGCACGCCTGCCCCGCCCACGGCGCCATCCACAACCGAGCTCGCAGCTCGCGACGAGGCGCCCTCGCCGTTGAGCTCGCACGACGCGCGCTCCGACATCCGCGGGGCGCTCAGCGCAAGCCATGATCTAGCGACGGCTCCGTCGTCAAACGCGTTCGTAACCGCCGGCGTGCCGGCAGCGCCGGCGAGTGGCGTCCTCGTCTCAAGGATGGTCTCCTCGACATTCGACCCCTTGCCGATGGACACGCCCTTCGCGCTCCTCGCGCCGCCCTCGCCCTCGGGACGCGAGCTGCTCGAGGGAGCCGTTGAGGATGGGCTCTACGGAGGCATCCAGCCGCTCGTGCTCTTTGACCTCACGCAGGCGGCGCCGCGGAGCTCAAACCGTAAGAAGAAGGTCGCCGAGCACGTGAAGACGCCGCCGCCGCGCCGCTCGAAGCGGCAAACAGGCAAGACGCCGGCGACGAATGCGTAGGCGTCGTCCGGCAAGAGCGAGAGATCAAGAGACGGGCGGATGGTGGCGGCGGGAACTTGGCGAGCGCTCCGACGGGCGCGGCGATCATTCTGGATGGACGAAGGAACTGTTGGAGGAAGGAGGATACAGATGACATGAGCGGTCCCCGGTCTGCAGAATCGGTGCGCACGGCAGTCATGCCGCTCTGTACGCATGGGCCAAAGTCAACACGTGACTCGTGGTGAGGCTGAGAGGTCGGAGGGGGTCACACGAGCAGCACACGATCGCCGATCCGGTCAGCGGTCGGAGAGGGGGGTCGACCCAGCACGTACACCGCCGTGAGCGCACTTGAGGTACGTTCGCGCGACCACCCGACCTCCGACGCGCGTCTGTCGAGACGCGAGACGGCGCACGCGGCGCGCCGGCCGCCTGGAGAGTCCGGGCTTATATCCAATATCGTTTTAAGCGTCGCGGGCTCGTAGATCTAACTTCCGACGGCCGACGCGGGGCCGAGTGGCGTCGCCGAGACGGGCCGGGCGACGCCGACCCCGACGGCCGACGCGGGACGCGGAGCGGAGCGGCGAGACCGGAGTCTCCGGCTCGTCCTCCTTTGCGTGTATAGAACTTTCGAACAGTGTAGTGCTTTATTCAATGCGGGGCGCTAGGGACCCTTTCCGCGCGACTTCTACCCGCACCTATCCGCACGCGCACGCGGTCCCGGGTGACGGAGCCGAGCAAGCGGCGGCGGCGTGGCGACTGGCGTGCCGACCGACACCACGCAGTCACACACACATGACACGGGCAACTGCCACATGTCCTGGCCGCATGCGCATGTCCTGGCCTCTGCGTGCTCGTCGCATCGGTTCACGCCCGGGCGCCACGGCTGGCAGTCGCTCCACTCGCAGGAGGTCCGATGATCGGCCTGTGCCCGGCGAGCATCATGAGAGCCGTGACGCTCGGCGCGCGACCTCGCAGACGAGAGGTGCGAGCCAGGATGATGGCCTAGCTTGCGGGAGTGATCCCGCCTCTAAGCCGGCTTAGAGCTTGCCGATGAGCTCGAGCACATTCTCGATGCACGACGACTGTGGGAAAGAATCGCCCGCCGGGTCGAACTCGCCATTCGGGCCGCCCTCCGAGATCGACATGACCTTGATCACGCCGTCTACCACGTAGATGGCGGAGCGCTTGCACCGCTTCGTGTGGAAGCCGAGCGCAAAGTTGGGGCCCTCGCCCGGGCCGTACGGTTTGCCCTCGCCCGTCAGCATGATGCCGAGCGCCTCGGTCAGGGCCGCCTGCACGTCAGCCACAAACTCGATGAGGTCCGAGCCCGCGAGGCCTTGGTCCTTCTTCCACGCCTCCATCACCGCGCCGTCGTTGACGCAGAAGATGTAGACCTTATCGATCCCCGCCGCCTCAAGCCGGCCGTCGATTTCGGCCTTCTTGAGTCCCGGGACCTGGCACGTGGATCAGGTGGGGGTGAATGCGCCCGGCAGTGAGACAAAGAGCACCTTGCTCTTGCCCTCGAGGAGCTCGGCGATGGTCTTCGCTTTCGGGAAGCCGACGTGCACGACGGGCGTGGTCGGGAACTTGTCGCCGACGCTGACGGCGGGGACTCCGAGGCTCATCTTTACGACGCACACCGACGACACGGCGAAGAAATTCCTCCTCCGCGACGTCCGGAGTGCCACGTCAGCGAGTTCGACAGCGTCCGTTAAGAATCCTACAGTGAATTTGAGCGAAACGGAAGTTTGGCATCGCACCACCGAGACAAATCCCGCGCGCGCTGCGCTGCGCGCTAATGACTGTGATTGTACCTACACCCGAGCAAGGAGGCACAGTCCGCATAATAATCGGTTCCGCGCGCCACGCAGGGGCGAGGGCGGGCGCCACCCGCTGGCGCTGCGTGCCCGTTGCCGCTGCCGGTCCCGGTGAGGGCGTCCAAAAGGACCCCGGAAAAGGACGAACGAGCACAGATACACACTTTCACTTCATCTGATCCGAGCATCATGCCCTGCTGTTTGTCGTTCGCGACTGTTTGCTGAAAATCCCGTAGGTGATATGTGAAAATCGAGAGAGCGAGTTTGTAACTGAACAAGTGCAACCCTACGTAATTGGCGGGACCCCGCCTGCGCGAGAAAACTGCTCGCCGGAACCACGCGCTAGGGACGTGCCTCGCACCTCGGATGAGCATTGTAACATGCTAAGCTAACGTGTGAGCCACAAGCGACGTCGAGCTCGAGGGTCGGGTACCCGAACGAGTGCATGATACACGTATAAGTGATCTTACTAGAACTAAAGAGTGCCTTCAAAATCTGAGGCCAGGCTGCGTCGAGTACAGCCAGCGCACGAGCGTGCGCCGGGCAAGGAAGTCGGCGTCGCCCTCTGCGACGAGCGCGCGCGTGAGCTCCTCGCCGTGCAGCGTATCGACCAGCGTATCGAGGCACGCGACCTCATCCTCGTCGTCGAGCGGCAGCGTAGCCTCGAGGCGAGCGAGGGTGTCCGCATCCCCGAGCACATCGGGGAGCGACGCGCCGGCTGCACACGGCGTGCCGTCGGGGGCGAGCAGCATTGCACCATTGCTCCATTTATAGCCGAGCCCGCGCCACGCGGCGTGGTTGGCCTCTCGTGCGGTGAGACCTCCGTCGAGGAGGCCCTGCAGCAGCTGGTGGCGATCGATGGAGCGCGTGCCCTCCCACGCCGTCGCGTCCCACGCCTCGCGGCACCATGTCGTCGTCGAGGCGGCAGCAGACGAGGCAGCCACGGAGGAGCTACTGAGGCGTGCGCTCAGAGAGCGTCCGAAGGCGTAGCAGTGGCTGGAGGCGGAGCCGGCGGGTAAGGCACCTACTGACCGGCCTGCGAGAGAACCATGGTCTGGAAGCCACGATGCGGCGGCGACGGTGGCCAGCAGCGCCAGCATTGGGCAGCCTCACTAACATGTTCATTCACAACACACCAACACGCACAAACCAAACTCACACCAAGCGTGAAGGTCGAACACCTCGCACACGTCACAGCCGCTTCATTCTCATGCTCGCGACATGCAACGTGTACCGCGCTCACAGAC
>Ga0210248_100940_pt1 | contig 24327 bp, 15 predicted proteins | sample ChrtobMetP3_32mM_FD_155493 | JGI IMG/M metagenome (GOLD analysis project Ga0210248, IMG submission 155493) | Chrysochromulina tobin associated microbial communities from unialgal haptophyte culture, Seattle, Washington, United States - P3_32mM | ecosystem: Host-associated > Algae > Haptophytes >...
CGCTGTGCGCGCATATCACTCCGGTCGTGCCCGTCCCCCCCCCTAGGGGTGGGCGCTCCCCACCGTATCCCCGGCTGGTGGTGGGAGCGCGCCCTGCATGCTCTGATTCCTAACTCGCCGCGGATACCTTCCCCCGGCCCAACCGCCCTTGATTGTTACCTCGCCCGGCGAGAAGACAAATCTGACGCAGAAGCAACCGTGCGGCAGTGCGCGCAGACGGCGCGGGACCCCCACCGGCCCGGCGCGGGGACGCACGCGGGGTTCGATTTCCGTTATAACTCGGGCGATTTAACAATACCGGCGGCCCCGGTTCGAATTCGTGTACCGTGGTACCGTGCGGACCCCTCGCGGAATACGTACCGTGCGACGAAGCGTAACGACCAAACCGCGGAGACGACCGGGTCCGGAAGCCGAAACCGCGCGGCCAAGCCGGCGCGGCGACCAAAGAATCCGCGGCCGTCCGAACCGCGACCGCCGGCGCCGCGGGGCCCGCGCGACACTCAAACGCGCACGCTGCCCACCATCTGAGCGCAGAAATCAGCACACGCGGGTTGGAAAGAAACGCCGGTGCAGGGCTCGCACATCCCCATGCGAGCAACATGGCACATGGTTATGGAGTACTCCATGGTTGCGCATGCCAACCACAAGAAACAGTCCGCCGCATCAGTGGCCGCGACGCACCATATGTGCATCAGGGAGCAGGGACCGCGCCCCCCAGAGCGGACTTAGGGGGTAGGTCTGACCTACCCTCTAGGCGGACGAGCCTCGCGCTCAGCTCGCGCTCGAGAGCGCCCAGCCGACAGCTAAGTCCAAAGCGCGGTGCCGAGCGCGGAGACACTGAGCGAACGTCACCGCACGCCGCGTCGTGCACGCGTTCGCGCGACGCCCTCTGCCGAGCACAGGCCGCTGCCCGTGGCCTTTTAGATGCGCTCCCGCCGCGTCACTCGAGCCACCCCACCATGACCATCATGCTGACGCCCGCGGCGAAGGCGAGTACCTCGGCTACCGTCTGCTTGAGCGACGTCTTGTTCTGTAGCAGGGCAGGAAGCACGTCCACGGTAGCGACGTAGACAAAGCCACCAGCGGCAAAGTTGAGCAGCAACTTCGCGTTCTCCTCGTCCTTGCCGAAGGCGAGGGCGACACCGGTGCCCATAATGGCGGCCAGCGCGGTGCCAAGCTGCGCCTTGATGGCGGCCGCCTTGGAGAACCCTGCCTGCATCAGGACCGCCACGTCCCCTACCTCGTGGGGAACTTCGTGGAAGAGCGTCGCGAGCGTCATCGAGACCCCCGGCCAGAAGCCAGACGAGAACGCGGCGCCTAGCGCGAGCCCGTCCGTGAAGTTATGCGCCGCGTCGGCGGCGAGGTTGAGGTAGCCGAAGATGCGCTTTTCGCTCATGGCGATGGCGGCCGCGACCGCGCGGGCGCGGCGCGGCGACGACGGCGGCGAAGTGGCGGCCGAGGCCGCGGTGGCTGCAGGGGCGGCGGTCGCGGGCCTTGCCTTGGCTGGCGACGCTCGGCGCTTGCGCAGCCCCGATGGTGGCGCCGCCCCGTGGGCGTGGCTGTGGCTGTGGAGCGCGTCAGATATCGCTGCAGCGTCTCCGTGGTCATGCTCGCAGCCATCGACGTCGCACGCACCAGTGCCGCTGACGCCGCCAACGTGGCCGTTGCCGTGGCTGTGACCATGTTCAACGCTGGATCCATGTGAATGGTGGCCGTGGCCGCTGCGGACAGTCTTCTCGACCAGAAAGAAGCCGATGAAGCCAACGAGCACTGCGAGGCCGCCGAGGCCGTGCTCGTGGCCATGGCCACGAGCTTGCTCGTGCGAGTGCCCGTCAGAGTGAACGTGCTCGTGGCCATGAGAATGCCCGTGCTCGTGGCCTCCATGTGAGTGGCCGCCGCTGCCAAGCGTGTTGGGAAGTATGTGCAGAAAGACGTCGCCAAGCATGCCGCCACATGCGAAGCAGAGTAGCAGCGGCTGCGAGGGGCCGGCGCCGCTTCCCGCTGTAGCGCCAGATGATGGCGTCGGTAGGAGCGGCATGAATGCAAGCGGTGCCAGTGAGATGAGGATCGCTGCAAAAAGTGCGCACGCCTCAGCGCTCACGCCGAAGTGCTCATACACGTTGCCGGTGCCACATAGCTGGGCAACCGAGGCAGCTTTCGCGGCGCAGCGCTCGTCACCGAGAAGGTGGAGCAACTTGCGGCGAACGGCCACGGGGTCAACACCGAAAGTGTCCTTCATGAACGAGTCCATCGCGCAGCCTCGAATCCTGAAGTGACGAATCTCGCATGACGAAATGGAACGTCGCAGTGTGTTCGACCCTTCCAGGCACACGACAGCTGCGATGTCCAGATGTTCTTCAACGTCGGCACACGCACGACGCCACATTCAGAAAAAGGAGGAGACTGTCGGCACCAGGGTCGCGGTCCGCGCATGCGCGCATGGATCGCGGCAGCCAAGCTCCAAGAGCAGTGCGGATATACAGCTCGACGCAGCAACGGTGCACGCAGCCACGCACAGTGCAAGAACTGACTGAGGATCGAACGCAACAAACGCACGCACCCCGCCACACGGGCACACTCCACTCGCACCGTTGAGCTCAGACCCGCCATGGCCCACGCCCACGCGCTGAGACACAACATCGTCGGCTTCGTCTCACTGGAATGAGACGACGACGGCGGTGATGTCGTCAGCGACGGGTCCGTGTCGTCGCCAGCGCTCGCGCGCGAGCTGTGTGAGACGCTCGGAGGCGTGCTCAACCGACGGGCAGCTGCGCACGATCTCGACGGCCTCCTGCGAGCTGAGCCGATCCCACAGCCCATCCGAGCCTATGATGATGTGCTTGTCGTTCTGGTCGAGTCGGTAGCTGGCCACCTCAGGCTCGGCGATGACGCCCGAGCGGTTGGGCCCATAGTAGAGTGTGTCGCCCATGGCACGGGCGCATGCGAGGCCGAAACGGCGCGAGGGGTCCCACACACGCGCCGGCCCGACGTAGCCGGCTCCGGGCACGATGGACGGATGCACGTGGCCACCGCCCCCCTCGATGCGGGCACGCTCGATCGGGTGGTCCGGCTTCTGATCGACGGAGAGGTCGTGCGCCTCCACACGGCCGTCCGCAGTCGCGCGCCCGAGCACCGCACGCGAATCGCCCACGTTTGCCACGAGGAGTCGCCGCCCACGCTTGAGGCACGTGATGGCAGTCGAGCCTGAGAGCGAGCAGTCGATGCCGCTCTTTTTGAGTGCCTCGTTGGCACGGTGGTGCGCCATGGCGAGCTCGCGCGCCGCAGCGGTGTCGTCCCGTAACTGTGCGTCGCCCAGCTGGCCAAGCTCGAGGGCGAGACGCTCCTTGATGAAGCGTGACACGTGGTGCCCGTGCTGGCCATGCCCGTCGTAGACGCCAAAGATCGCATCACCGCCCGCAGCCGCGGTCAGATCGTCCCTTGTGGAGCCCTTGCGATCGCCCCCGCTCATGCCGCCCCCGCCGTCGTCGCCGCCGCCCCCGCCGCCGCCCCCGCTCGACCCGAGCGGCGATTGGCTGCCCCACCGCGACGGCGGCGGTGGTAGCGAGGATGAGCCCTCTTCCAGATTCCAATTGCTCGCGCGGGCGGCGCCGCGCCCCGTCGCGGTGGGCGGTGCGGTCGTGAGCGTTGTCGTGAGCGAGGAGCTGAGTGGCTGTGGAGAGCGCCGGCTGAGAGGCGAGGCGACCGCCCCGCCGCCGCTGCCCGATCGCAGGGGGTCCAAGGGCTGCATCACGTACGCGTCCTGGTTGGCAGTCTTGCCGGGATAGTTGCCGATGATCGTGCGTGCGGCGACGAACATGCGCTGCGCTGGCCCGGGTGTGGGCGGAGGACCTCGGGAGGCGTGGGCAGCGTACGCAGCCTCGTGCTGATCGTACAGCAGCTGCTGCGGAGGCGGCGGCGGCGGCGGCGGCTCCTGTAGCTGCATTAGCTGCTGCTGCCGCTGCTGCTGCCGCTGCTGCTGCTGCCGCTGCTGAGGCTGCCGGAAGGCCGCTGTCGGCGGCAGTTGTGGCTGCGCCTGCCACGGCACGGGCAACAGAGGATGCGGAAGGCTGCCGCCGAGGTTTTGCAGCTCGGACCTGCCGCCTGGCATCGTTTCGAGGGGCCGACGGAACAGATTGGGGTTGCCTGTGGCCGGCGGGATGCCATACGGACCGAGCTGCCGCGGGTGCTGCGCCGAGCCAGGGGCATGTTGCATATTTGATGGAAGGCTGTACGCAGTGGATGGGCCACGGGTGATGGGCGCCTTGAACGGCTGTGCAGTGAAGATCGATGGTGGCCGTGCTTGATGTGCAGGCATGGGTGACATGGGTGGCTGTAAGTGGCTCCCGAGAGCTGGAAGGCCACCAGCGGTCGTCACTGGCCTCGTCATGGACGAGCCGTATGTGTGCGACCCATAGACGGATGAGGTGCGTTCCCAAGTCGCACGGGTGTGCGGGCGGAGCATCCCTGCCGTTCGGCCGGCGGTTGTGCGCGCCCGCCGGACTCTCTAGAGGCTGCGGTGAGGCAGAGACGAACGCCGCGAGACGTTTTCAAACACAGTTCCCGACGTCTCATAAGCTGCGTGGGCTTCCTTAGACGACGGGCACGGCGCAGAATCCTGGCCACAGACATTTTGGGGTGTAATTACACGAAGTTGACTTGTCTTGTCTTGAATTTGCGGCTGAGATGATGGTTGGGTTGATGATGATGGTGGTGGTGCTCGCACTCGCGACTCCTGGCGGCTTCGGCACTCGCACGATTGGCGTCGATTTCGGCTTGCGACGCGTGGGTATCGCCATTTCGAGCGGCATTGCGCCGCTTCCACTCACGGTGCTGCGCTGTGCCAGCGAGGACGCAGCTGAGTTTGAGCGTGTGGCTAAGGTGATCGCCACATACGCGGCGGGTGAGGGCGCGACGCAGATCGTGCTGGGAATGCCATATAACAGCACCGGTGGCGAGGGCGAGCAGGCGGCGATCACCCGCGCCTTCGCGCTGAAGCTCGCGGACGCAGTGTCGCCGAAACCAGTCTTCCTGTGGGACGAGCGCTTCAGCTCAGCAGAGGCGTCGATGCGCATGAACGGTGGTGTTGGCGCTGCTAGTGGCGAAGCTCTCGACGCCGTAGCCGCTGCTGTCATCCTCGAAGACTTTTTTGGAGCCGAAGGTGATGCCCTGAAGCGGGCGCCATGCGTGTTGTCGACGCGGCCGCCTCCCGCAGCGCGTCCGCGAGGCCCGCCGCCGCCCGCGCCGCCGTCGCAAGCCGAGGTGCGCCGACGTATGATGGAGCGTGTAGCGCAGCAACAGTTAGATCAGACGCAGCCGAGGCGGCCGCCCCCACGTTCGGCGGTTCAGCAGCCTCGGCTGCGGGAGAGATACGTTGAGGAGTAGATCTCTGTACGAGATGACCGGGACCCGGGTAATGTGAAAGCCCGTCACGTAATATATTCGACCATGGAAATCGCGACCGGGTCTTTTCGAAACGCAAACATTGGTTTATCAGTGAGAGCGCGGCGGAGTTTCAATTCGAGTAAGGGTCCGGGGGACCGCGGACGCCTCGAAGGCTCGAGCGCGTGCCGCCGACCGCGCGCCGCCGGCGCCGTGCACGCGTCCGCGCGTCCACACACCTCGCGCTGACGCTCCTCGACGGTCTGTCTGCATCTTTTTCATCTCGGACCGCTGCGCCGCTGCGACACACCGCCTGGGGGCCGGGTCAAGGCGTACTCGCCACACCTGGGTGGCACTGGGGCGACCTCGCAGAGTGGGAGCCTGGCATGCAGCCCACCGGCGCGGCCGGCCTCTTTCAAGTTCACCGTCGTCCGGCCACCAGCGCGTGGTGCGACGCGTGTGCACCGACGCGCCTCTCATGCTATCTCTCACTTGCCGCCGCCAGACTTTCCGCCACCGTCGTCGTTACGTCGGACCTTCTTGAGCTTAGATTGCGCTCGTTTGGTCATCGCACGCATCTTCGCCTCGGCGCGCGCCTTGGCAGAGCCCTTCGCGCCTCCAACCTGCTTCTTGACAATCGTCTTGCTGAGGCCGGCTCCCTGCGAGCCTCCCTTGAGAGCTTTGGCAGCCTTGCCGGCCAGCTTCTTAGCTGCTCGGCGCCGCTCTCGGTCCATCCAGCCGACACGTGGGCGTGACTCGCCCGCCGCCGTCGCGTCGGCGCCGGCGCCCTCTTCGTGGCCGCCACCGCCTACGTCACCACCCTCACCGCCTTTGGCACCGCCCTTGCCGGTAGGAGCGCCGCTGACGGTGCCTCCGAGGAGCTGCGTGGCGTGCCGCTGATGGCTCTTTCCCGTGTTGCAGCGGAAGACGCGCACGTCGCGCCCGCCCGTGGGCTTGCCGTCTTCAGACGGAGCGCTCGCAATCCGAGTGCCGTGTAGCTCGAGAGCGCGCTCCACGCTGCCCGCGTCGACAAAGCACACGTATCCGAAGCCTTTACCCTGCTGCGTGCGCTGCTCGCGCACGAGGCGCACGTACTGGACGGGGCCGCAACGCTCGAAGAGGGTCCAGAGCGTCTCCTCGGCGATATCAAAGGGCAGGTTGCCCAGAAAGACGCACCGGCTTGCATCGTGCTTGGCCGCGGCTGCCGAGCTCTCGCCTGGCCTCGCCGCGGCCGAGATTCGCAGGTGGCGCTCGAAGGCGACTGCGCCGGTCGCCTCGATGGCTTTCTTAGCGCAGGCTGCATCCTCGAATACGACGTAGGCGCAGACCGCGTCACCTGCCAGCTCGCCGGTGATCACTGCCGCGCGCTGCGACATCTTCGGGTTGGCAGCTGACGCAGAGCGGAGGCGCACGGACTCGACGGCGCCGTACGTGACGAAATGGCGCTTGATCGCCTTGCGCGTCGCGTCCGCAGGGACGTTGCCGACGTAGACCGTGCGTGCGAGCTTCGCGTCGTCATCGACCACAGGCCTGCTGCGCACTGCTCCAGGTGAGGCGGCGACTGCACTAGTTGGAGGCGCTACGGCGGACGGCGGCAACGCCGTGGCGACCGGCAAAATGCCTACGGGTTCCGCGGAAGAAATGCGATATGCGGCGGCCTTGAGCTCGCGAGCAAGCGATGCATCCTCGGACGCCTTTCGCTTCACCATGAAAGGGCCTTGCCGCGTGGACGACAGTTCTTTTGCAACGAAACAGAAACGAACGAGGTCCAAGCTCGGACCCAGTCACCCTATGACCGGCGAACTCTTCTTCGTAGCAGCCTACATGGATGTTTGAACTTCAAGTGCCCGTCTTCTCGCGCGGGAACATTGACACCTTTCACCGGCAGGTGAAAAGAACTCGGTCAGACCAGTATCCATATGCCGATAATGGCGACCAGCCCGCTCTGCTACGAGGGCACCAGCATCGCCGCCTGGCTGCGGCTTCAGCACCAGTCGCCTCAGTAGCGCTCCGCGCGCCATTGCCAATCGTCGCCGCGCCAGCACTGCTCTCACCTAGCGCTGGCGGCGCGCGCGTGTGCAGGCGAGGCTGCAATGCTAATCAAATGCGTGGTGCTGACCTGCGCGAGCGCCCTGCCTTCTCTGCGCAGTCAATATGTCGTCCAAGGTCAAGGGTGATGCCGCGAAGCTGAAGGCCAAGAAGTCGGTCTCGCGCTCCTCGAAGGCGGGCCTGCAGTTCCCGGTCGGCCGCATCCACCGCCACCTCAAGATGCGCGTGACCAACAAGGGCCGCGTTGGCGCGACGGCGGCTGTGTACTCTGCCGCCATCCTGGAGTACCTCACCGCCGAGGTGCTCGAGCTTGCCGGCAACGCTTCCAAGGATCTCCGCGTCAAGCGCATCACGCCCCGCCACTTGCAGCTTGCGGTACGCGCTGTCTGCCTGATGAACTCTGTCGCCGCCGCCGCGCCGCCACGCCTCACACACTAGCGCGCGTGCCATTGCCGCTCTGGGGCGGCTGCTCGCCGCACGCGTTGTCAGCGCAACAGCCGCGCGCGCCTTCCGCCCGCGGCAACTTGCGCGTCTACGCCCACTGGCCTGTCCTCGCCTGACCTTGGCGCGCCCGCGCATCTGTGTTTCGCGCAGATCCGCGGTGACGAGGAGCTCGACACGCTCATCAAGGCGACCATCGCGGGCGGTGGTGTGATCCCCCACATCCACAAGTCCCTCCTCAAGAAGAAGTCGGCCAAAGATTAAGCACCTCTCGTGGCACACACCACCTGCCCTTGAGACTCGTGGAACTTGTCGCGCTGAGGCATGGTGGACGACCCCATGTTGCAACTGCCCTCGGCGAAGTTGCTGGCTTTCGACGGCCTGCAGAGTGACGTTTGGGGCGACGAGCGCATGGGACTTGAAGTGCGCGCCGAGTCGCGGCGCTTCCTTCGGGAAGCGCGCCTCGCCGCTGCGCACGTCGTGAGCCGTTCGCGCTCACGATGGTCTACAGGAACCTGGGCATGTCGCGACTGTGTGAGTCTACCGACCAAAGTTGTACACGGAAACCGAGTATTTGTGTGAGAAGCTATACACAGGAGCATCCTTTTTTATCCGGGTTCCGGGCGTGTGCGGTGTGGCCCGGTCCCGTCGGCGTCGGCGCCCGGTCGCCCGGCCGCCCGGGCGGCGGCTTAACCTATTAGCGGTTAAGTGATAAGTCGCGGCGGACTGAAAGTGTTGTCTCCTCTCCGCTCGCTCGCGGTATAGCGCCCGCGTCGGCCTCGGGTCGAGCGCGGCGCGGCGCGCGGGCGGACGCCGCGTATCCGCCATACTGACGATGGCCGACCGTGTCGATGCCTCTGGGAACCGGCCGCATCAGACAGGACTTCAGGTGGCAGCGCGTCAGGCCGTCAGCCACGGCGCGGAGGATGTGGTGCGACCGTCCATGGCAGCATCGAGTACCAGAACTGGAGGAAGGGATGCGTGCCGGGTCGCAGTGTGACCCACTCATCGCGGGGGACAACGAGCCGACCCTCGGGACGGAGAGCCCGGGCTGCTGGCTGGTCTCGCACCCAACGGCCGGCTGCCGCACCGTCCCGTTGAAAGGCGAGATGCTCGTCGGGCAGTGCGGCAGGCGGCTGCGGCTCAAAGTCGACCACGTCGACAGTGATGAGCTCCGTCTCCCTCGCGCTCGAGGCACTGTACTCACACGACACCGCCAGCTGCGCCTCGCGCCATTGCATGGCTAGTGTGCGTTGCTCCCGCGTCAGAGTAGCCCAGGTCACGGCCAGCGGCGGCGGCGGCGGCGGCGGCGGGCTGCCCTTCAAGTGCCCCAAGCGCGCCGCGATGAGGCCCATATGCACGCCCATATGCACGCCCATATGCACGCCCATATGCTCAGCAGCCGCCGCTGGCATGGCATGAGCGACGGCCGTAGGTGGCAGGGCTCGGAGGGCCTCGAGGAGGCTTTCGACTTCGGCGACGAGCCACGCCCTTCCACCCGGCTGCCCCCACACGGCAGCGCTCTTGACGGCATAGAGTCGGACGAGTTTGCCCAGGGTGGGGCTGAGCGCGTGCTCACTGGCACGCGCCCCGTGCATTGCCGCCCAGGCCCGCAGGAGCGTCTCAGGCACGGGTATGGGCGGCTGGCCCTTGGCTGCAAGGTGCTCGAGAAGCGACGGCACCAACGCCGGGAACAGCAGCAGCGCGCGCCGAAGCTGTGCGGAGGCTGCCGCTTCGGCTTCAGCTACGGCCGCTGCGTGCCGCGCCGCCGCCTCCTCAGACTCATCCAGACGGCGCTCGGCGTGCATAAGGCGCTCGGCGAGGCGCCGACGCGCGAGCGCGAGCGAGAATGCATAACTCGGCCACAGCGGCAGAGAGTGCGCGCGCAGCTGCGTTGGCAGCTGCACAAGCCACTCGAGGGCCTGCGGATCCCTTGCGAGGAGTGCGTACGTGTCCAGGTGCAGCAGCGCGCGCATGGGGTCCTCGTGGGGCGAGAGAGACAGCAGCAAGCGACCGAGCTCAAGGGCGGTGCGCGGCAGCCCACGGCGGCCGCATGCAATCATGTGGCGGAAGAGCGCGAGGAAGAGGGGCTGGTTGGGCGCGTGTGCAAAGTCGAAGCGCGCTCGCCCGTCGAGCAGTGAGCACAGCGGGTGGAGGGACTGCTCGATTGCATGCAGCGCGCGTTCCGTCAGCTCGGCGGACTGCTCGTGTTGCCCCACCGTGGCGCAATACTCGCCCAGCCGCAGCAATGCGTCCACCTGAGCGGGATGGCGCCGGACCAGTGCCTGAAGGAGATGAGGGTCTCCCTGCTCAACGGCCTCCTCCACCTCCGCTTGCGCTTGCCGGTACGCTCCCGAGTGGCAGATGCGGAAGTGGCGTGGAGGCGGCGGCTCGGCGGCACCGCTGGCGAGCGGAGGCGCGGCGGTGCGGTCCTCAGCCTCGTGATCTACCTCCATGCTGAGGCCGGCGCCTCCAGTTGCCCAGGTCTCGCGCGGCACCACCAGCCTCGCCCGCCCGCCGCCCGCCTGGGCCGCCTTGAGTGCAAGCTCCCTCTTAGCCAGCGCAGCATCGTGGCTCTTGTTGCGCGTGCCGCGTCCCCGTCGCTCCTCAGCGGCCAGATGACGAACTGTCTCGCGCCCGAAGGTGCGCCCGAGCTCATGTGTCGCGTCTAAATGGAGCGCACTAAGCCTCCAGGGCTCTTCTGGTGCAGCGACCGGCGGCGTCCCCACGCCGGGTCCTTGCAGCTCGTCACGCGGCTCGCCAGCAGCAGCAGCGGCCGCTCTCAACAGGGAATCGTCGTCGTCGTCGTCGTCGTCGTCATCTGGCACCTTGCTCCGCGCACGGCGCTCCTTGTTGGAGAGTGTGCGAGATGGAACTGATTCCGATCGAAGCATGGGCTCGCAACGCTGGGCCTCGTTGTCCTCCTTAGCCTCGTCCGCCTGGGCCTCGTTGACGTCCTCGTCGCCGTCGTCACTGTCGTCGTCGCCGTCGCCGTCGCCTAAGAGCAAGCCGAGCGTGGAGGCTGAGAAGGTGGCTTTGGATACTGGGGCTATGGAGCCCTCGTCCTCGTTGCTGCCGTCGATGGAAGGGAGTGCCGACGGCAGCAAGCTCCGCAGGTGCCTCGAAGCCATCCTTCCGCGAGCCCCAAACCGTGAAAGGCGCCATTTTTCGCGATCGGGCTGTGAATTGACCGAACTTCGTACGACTTTTGCTACACGGATCACGCAGTAAGCAACAAGGTGTTTTAGCGCGTTGTATTTTCTGCGAGGACTTCTTGATCTATTTGGGAAATGCGGACGGAAGCGCCTGCTGCCTCGTGGGCTGCGAAGACCCATCGGACAGCCAGGTGGAGGCGCTGCGAGTTGGAGGCGTTGCGATGGGGCGCCCCATCGTCACACTGTCATCTTTGCAGCCAAAGAGCGCTCCACTTGATGCATATGCCTACGCAGCAACACGGTCCGTAACACGCCAGTCACGTGCCGTCTCGCCCAGCCAAGCCAGGGTTGTCGCATTGCCTCCTCGGTACGACGTGGATGCCTTCATGATTTTGCATGCGAAGAAAGCTGCTGCTGATAAACCTATACAGAGCGCTAGAGGTCCGCGCGGATCGAGCGACTGTGTGAAGCAGGCGCTGCCAATGCCAGTGCCACTTCCATCACCGCGTGCATTGAGCCTGGCTCACCGGGTGTTGAGCCGCATGAGCTCTCCTCGAGCCTACTCGGCAAGGGTGCCGGGCGATCTCAAGAGTCGTGTTTCGCCTCGGGCCAGCAGCATAGCCGCCGTTGCAAAGGAACACGACGCCACGGCAGTGGCGGCAGCATCGGCGGCGGAAGCACCGGCGGTGGCAGCACCGGCGGCGGTTGCATCTCCAGCGATAGTAGCAGCTGCGGCACCACTCGCGACGACCAGTGCCGCCATTGGCCCCACCACCTCTGCCACGCCTGCCTCGTGCCGACCCACGCACGGTTTCGTTAGCCATGCCGAGTGGGCACCCGAGACGCCTTTTATTTGCCATGCACCACCACCAGCCGCTGCTCCCGTGTCGTGGGCTGGATGGCTGGTCGGGATGGCTGGGGCCGCGGCGGGATGGCTTACCTCTAGCGCTCTAGGGCTAGGATCATGGACGTCCGAAAGCGCTTTGGCCGCATCGCCTGGAGACGCGCGAACGCACCCTGTTCAACTGGCAGCGAAGTTCATGGCCCGCGCCGCCGAGTCCGGTGCCCACGGCACGACCTCCCACAGCTCCGCCGCGCTGAGCTCCGACGCTGCCTATGGCGTGCTGTGTTCCGACGCTGCCGATGGCACAGCCGACCGCGCTGCCGCTGTGGAATCAAATGTAAAGGCGGAGCTCCGCAGGCTACAGTGCGCCAAGAGCGCCGATGCTATGTATGCAGAGGCAACGGCTGAAATAGAGCCCCTTGTGGCACTGGAGGGAACGCCGTCGTCCACATCGGGCGAGACGCTCGAGGACAACCCATCCTCAGATCGCGTCGAGGGGGTGGCGTCGGCGAGGGCGACCGTGGCGGCAGCGGCGGTGGCGGCGGCAGCAACGGCGAGGGCGGCGGTGGGGCTGGCGGTGGAGGCGACGGCAATGGCGACGCCGACGGCGAGAGTCCCGACCCCCTCATTGCCGCCTTCCTCATCCCCGCCGTGCCCCCCATCGGCACTGCCGCCCTCATCGCCACCGCTGCCTTCGTCCCCATTCTCGCCGAACCGAGGAATAGATTCGTACACACAGCTCGCATCTGGTCGCTACGAAGGCCTTTCTCGCAAACAGGGCGGCAGCGTTGGCAGCAGCAGCATCGCCAATGACGCCACCCGCCCATTGACTGCGCATATCGTCTTCTCAGCTCCGTCTGACGAAGCTTCCAACGATGCCTCATTCGCGCCGGTCGCCACACTGAGTGGCGGCGGCACAGATGCCGAGGGCGAGTTCTGCCTCGCTGGCGACGTGTGGCCCACTGGCAAGGTCCGCTTCACGCGTACCCGTCCAGGCACACCACGGGCCACTCACAGCAGAGATCTCATCGGCGTCACCTTCGAGGGCATCTATCATCACGCCAGGCTCGCAGGGCGCTACAGCGAGCCCAGCGCCGAAGGAAGATGCGCTGAGTACGCCTTCGTGCTGCGCCTCGCCACCGTGAGTGCGGAGGTATGTGCGTGAGCTCGCAGAGCTCTTACGAGACTCACTTAGATGAGTGAGCTTGCGGCGGGGGAGTCATAACTAGCTTTCGTATCTCCGGTGGCACGCGTGGCAGGGTGTCTTTGAGCACTCGTGGATACGTGGTGTGGCCAAGTCTGAACTCGACAAAGGGGTTCACGGGCCCCAGTCCGTGGGTTGGTGAATCCCGAGTGGACCCGAGGCGTCACATCCCCCCCATACACCCCAACCCAACGACAAGATCGATCAAACCAAAACGACTTGACTTGCCTTGCCTTGCTTTGTTTGCCTTACTTTTCGGACGAATCGGCGCGCGTCTCGCGACGACCGCAGGGACGGCGAGGGACGCACGTACGCGAAGGATCCTACGCGGCTTAGATGGCCGACTCAGCCAGCCAGACGGAGACTCTCATCGCCACGCTGTCCCTCGAAGAGGCGCGAGCTGTTCTCACCGAAATCGCCCGGTTGTCCCACTCGCTTGACCGGTTGGTGCTTGAGAGTGTGTCCGGCATACTTCACGATCGGGCGGTGCATGTTCCGCGGGCTGTTCCTTCAAGTTCCGCTGCGCCATCCGTTGCCTCGACAGTAGTTGCGGCAGCGGATGCGAATACTTCCCAGCCCCAGCCACCACCAGCACCCAATGACACGGGAGCACCCTCGGGTGGCTGGGGCAAGGATAAGACCTGGGCTGCCCTGACCTCCTCCGAGCAGGCTGCAGCTGGCTTGATTGGGTACGATCCAGAATCGTGGGATGCGGGCGACACCCCAATGGCGTGCTTGAACGAGTGGAAGAACCTTACCACGGTGGAGCAAACGGCGGCGAGGCTGCTTGGCTGGACGAAGATTACTTGGGACTCGGAGGCGATGCAAAGCAGCAGTGCCTTGGTGGACGTTGACAACGGGATCGCGTCTGCTTCGGCGATGTTGGCTGCGACTAGCCTTGCGCCTACCCCGTCCATCGCCCCCGCCCCATCAGGGGCTCCGTCGATTCCAACACCCATTGCTGTGATGCCGCCACCGCCGCTGCCACCGCCGCTGCCGCCGCCGCCGCCGCCGCCGCCGCCGCCGCCGCTGCCGCCGCCGCCGCCAGTGGAGCCAACGCTCCCGCCGCCCGTGCCCGGGCGGACTGCTGGGCCGTCGGGCATTTTGTGGGATGACTTGACCAACGACGAGCGGCGGGCGGCCGAGATCATTGGGTACCTGCCTGCCAGCTGGGACGCGGGCGAGGTGCCGATCACGTGCACACACCCATGGGCCAATCTGACGGCACTCGAGCGGCAGGCGGCACTGCTCCTTGGCTACTCGGAGCAGATGTGGGATGCGGAGCTCCCTGGCGAAGATGACACCGCGACAGGCGCGTCCGTGCCGCCCCCCCGCTCCAACTTCCAAGAGTCGGCTCTTGTGATGAGCAATCGGCCCTCGGCCTCCGACTTCCCTCACGACTTCCCTCACGACTTCCCTCAGTTGGCCCCAGCGGGCAAGCCGTCTGTCCTCGGATCGGCTCGTGGCGGCCGCACCGCTCATGCTCATGAGGCGCCGCCGCCCCGGGCGCCCCCGGCGGCGACGGGGGCAACGCTTCGGCTGCCGGTGCCGCCCGCGCCTGTGACCCGGGACAGCGCGTCCAGATCCGTGGCCGGCGTGGCCGGCGCGGCCGGCGTGGCCAGCGTGGCTGGCTTCGACTCGGGTATGATGTTCGGGTGCAAGAACGACACGTACGACGAGAACATGGAGCGCCAGATCTTCGGCCTGCCGCAGCAGCACTTTGCGACGGCACAGAAGGTTAAGGACACCTCCGCGCTCTTCCTCTTCAACTACAACACACGCCAGCTGCACGGTGTCTTCGTGCGCAACGGCCCCGCCGGTATGGATCTCGAGCCAAACGCATGGGCGCATCACCGCAAGCCTGGGGCCTCGATGACGTCCTCACCCTACCCAGCGCAAGTGCGCTGGCTCGTGTGGAAGCGCTGCCGTCCGATCCCCGAGAATCTATGGAAGCACATCCCTCGCATCAAGCAAGGTGGGCCTCCCGGACGTCTGCCAATCTACGACATGTGGCTGGACGCGACACAGGCGCGTGAGCTCGCCCAGGTGTGCCTCCGTCATGGCTGAGGCAGTGCAACGACGGGACTACGTTGGGACTACTCGTCGACATGCTCAAGGTGCCCATGCGGCGCACGAGTACTAGCGCCAGTTGGCCACGCCATGACGGAAGGCGGACGCAGGCATGGGCTGTGAAGGGATGGGGGCTTCGTCGACATGCTCAAGGTGCCCATGCGGCGCACGAGTACTAGCGCCAGTTGGCCACGCCATGACGGAAGGCGGACGCAGGCATGGGCTGTGAAGGGATGGGGGCTGTGAAGGGATGGGGCGGCGCGCTGGGCTTACGTACGCGGTCACGCGGCTGCGCAGCTGTCTTATGGCTGCGCGGGCTCCGAGTGGGATGGACTGTGGTGCGGATGTGATCGATGGCGCGGGACGAGGGAGGAGCGGATTCGGAAAAGCCGGCGCGGAATAGGCGCGGAATAACACGGCACGGGGCGCGTACGGCGCAGGAGCATGGACGTTGGACTGGAGATGAAGACTCCCGGCGGGGACGGCTACAGGGGGCGGCTTCTTGAACGACCTCGTGAACGTGATTTCGGTCGAAATTCGGTATACGTCGCATAGCTACAAGATTCACGAGAACCACGTAGGAGCGCCCTACGGTAGGCGCGCTTCTCGGTCGTGCTTCTTCGTCTCAGCACGTTCGGGTTGCCAGCTCGGGGTTGCGACCCCGGTGTCACGTGCGCCCGCCGGCGGCGCCGGAGGGGTGTGCGCGGCCGGGCCGCGGGCGCGGCGCCCGCACGGGCGCGGCGATCCCGGGCGTGTCCGTGTGCGCCGGTCGGCGTACCGCGCGAGTCCCGACGTCGGTACTTCCAAGGTCGGCGGTTTGCTCCTCAGTTTTTGTACTGTTTTGCTACATCATTCATCACGCTCCGCACAAGCCGGTCGCACGCTCAAGCCCTCGCCCGAGAGGTTACGTTGGGATTTCGCTTTTCCGTCCCGCGCGCCGCACCCCCGCGCGGCCGGCAAACAGGGCGCAATAGAGAAGCAGGGAGCGGCCAAGGGCGGTGCTTAGGATCTAGCGCACACAGAGAGGTGCGAAGGGCGAGATCAGATGGACCCGAGATGGTGCTCACCACCGCATAGCCACGCGCGCGTCACAACTTGTGCGTCTCTCGCATCGTGGTAGTCGGCATGCCCATCGCCTTGACGCGCTCAAACTCTGCATACTTGGTCGTATCGAAGCGGATCGATCCCCCGAGCGGTGGCACGCTGGCCTCAGCAGCCGGCGCGGCGGCCGCGTTCGAGGAGCGGATCGTGACGCAGAAGCGATCGCGCGAGAGGTGCACCATCGGCGGGTCAGCCGGCAGCGGCTCGGCCGGCGGCCGGCGGCGCTCGAGGAAGCCGAATCGCGAGTTGCCGTACTCGGCGGCGCTCGTGTTTGCGAGACCCCAGTCTGTGACGATGCTCGCGTCGAGGGTGGCGAGAGGGGCTGGGGTCGCGTCGTGCGAGCTCGCGTGCGGAGGCAACAGTGGAGTCGCGTCGAACCGGAACTCCTTCTCGGTGGCGGTGGCGCTCAGGAGGAGAGCCAGCGGCAGCTTGGCGCTGGCGATCGGCGTGTGCGTGGTACTCTCGCGCAAGGCGATGTTGACGCAGAGTGTCTCGGGCATTCCGGCCTGCAGCTGCGTGAGCACCTTGTCGTACGCCTTTGCGTACACCTCCGTCGGGAAGAGGAAGGCCTCGAAGCGTCCGCCGTCCTCCGCCCGCACTCGTGCGCGCACGCCTCCCGCAAACTGCGCGGGGTGAACGGACTCGGTGCGCCATGGGGACCGCTGCAGATCGAGGCACGTGGCCGCGATGTACACGGTGGCGCCGGCGCCACCGACGCTCTCCGCGGCCTCCTGCGCCTGGGGCATCAAGCCGAGGTCGCCCAGTCGCAGCAGCAGCTGCGGCACTCGTCCACGCGCCACAAATGCGAACGAGGCCGCGTCGAGCGCCGGCCGACCGCACTGAGCGGAGAGCAGCGAGGAGGAGGCCTTGGCGATGCGCATCTCGAACGAGGGGTTCTGCCTCTGCCGGTCCTCCAAGACGCGCCGCAGCTCCGCATCATGCGTGCGCCGGCGCGTGCTCGCAGCAATCTCGATCCCTAGGATCCGCTCGCCCTCGGACCTCTCGCCGATGGCGATCTTCCGCGGTTTGTCCCAGATCTTTGGTATGGTACCGAAGGCTATGGGCTTCTCGATGCGCTTGGCGGTGAAGAACTTGACGGCGGCCGCGCGCTCAAACGGCGTGACCATCGCTGAGTCAAGCTGCTCGAGCGTTGGGACCGCAAAGATGATGGCGTCGCGGTATGAAGCCTCCGCTTCGAGCGGGTTGCCCGCGAGCTGGAGCTTTTTGAGGAAGGGCAGCTGCGAGATGACGCCGAGCGTCGACTTCAGATCCTGCAGCTGGTTGTTGGCGAGTTGCAGGGTCTCCAAGTGCCGAAGCTGCAGCAGGCAGCACGACGCATTGCACACAGTTGCGATCGCATTATTGTGCAAGAAGAGATGCTTGATCCGGAAGTTGGCCTCGATGCCCTTGAGCTTCGTCAGCTTGTTGTCGTTGAGCCACAGTATTTCTAGACTCGGAAAGCGCGCCATGGCTGTCGAGTCGAGCATGGTGACACCGCGGTTGCCTGCATACATCTCCGTCAGGCTCTTGCAGTAGCCTTCCGTCACGCCGACAGGAATAAGCTCCTCCGGATCCTGCGTGTGGCGCGAATCAAAACCATGGCGGGGTGAGGCGCTTGAGCGTGGGCCACGCAGTAGCGGGTGTATGGTGACTAACAAACCAGCATTGTTTTGCGGAAACGGCAAGTTTCGGAACCGAGACAACGCCTCGGCTGGAGGCGATGTAAGGAGATCTCCACTCCTAAATCCTGCTTCCGCCGCCTGTTGAGAGATCGTTTTGAGGATCCGTGCAAGGTCGCACATCGGCATCTTTGTGTCGGATGCTCTCCCAGTCGCCATGGTTGCTGGTTGCTAGTTCATACCAACAACCATGGCGTTTGCAGCAGAGGCTCGTCCCGAGTCCACGAAGCAGCCCGCTCTTCTTGCAGGAACGCGTTTGGCTCAATCAGGGAGGGGAGCGAGTCGTCGCCAAGAAGCAAACCAAGAAGCGAGCGCCAGACCCGGATGAACCGCCTGAGACGCCACAGGGCATCGACCGGCGTCTACTATTGATGGGCGTGCTGGCTCAGCCCGCGATTTTTTCGGCGATTTCCATGTCCCGTGGGAGTGGATCTTCGAAGAAAACATCCCAAGTGAACTCGCTCGGCGACAACATGGATGGCGATGCGGTCACATCGCCTGCTCTGGAAATTCAGCTGCTTGAAGCCATCGAGCTCTACCCGAATGCCCAGCCCGGCGACTTCACAAATCCTCAATATGCGGCCGCCTATACGCTCGTCCCGCAGCTCGAGGCACGAGGAGGGTCACAGGTGAAGGCCTCTTCGATGGCCGGTCGCTGGGTGCTCCCCTGGGTCGGCGGCTGGGATCGAGTGTGGACGAGTACTGCCGACACGAGGCCGTTTGGTGGGCCACAGGACTTGCAGTTTAAGGTAGGCGCCAAGACATACACGCAGCTCGCCGCGCGTCAGTTTGTGTACGGGCCGGGTGAGGGAGGTGCCATCGTTGAGTTCCTGTACGGTGAGCGAGACGCCGCCGGGAGCATCGGTCAGAAGCTGCTGCTCACGCGCCCTGGCTACGTGTCCAACCTCGGTGACAACACCTTCCAGCTCGCCTTCAAGGGACCGCTCGACGAGTACGAGGTCGTCTTCAACCCGAAAATGAATCAGGACGGCCTGCGGACGGGTGAGAAGCTACCCGGGGGCTCCATCGCCTCGCAAGCGGCGGATGACCTCTTCCTTCGCACGACGTACTTGAGTGAGCGGCTGTGGATCATTCGCGATATCCGCGATCCATCGATCGTGTCTGTCTTCGAGCGCACGAACACCTACTCGGTGTTCGACCGGAGAGGCCTCGTCATGGAGAAACAGCTCAAGCCCTCGGACAACGAGCAGGTGAGGTATGGCGCGTTGCTCTTTGGCGATACGAAGGAGGATTACCAGGGCTGGGCGGAGAAAGCTGCCCAGGCCGATGAGACGAAGAACAAGCTCTTGGGGCGCTGATTACGGGTTGATGTGCGATCGAGAAGACGTTCAGCCTCGTCCAGCCTCGGCGGCTCGGCTGCCGCGGATGCGCGCGGACGACCCGGAACCGCGCGAAACGGTAGGTCCGTCGCCCGGAACGCGTAGTCGAACGGTCGGCGAGCCGCGGGACCCTCGACAGGGGTCTCCGGGCTACGGCGCCGCTCGTGTTAAAAATAATTCATGTGCACTACAGCTGCAGTGCTGGGCCCCACCCCTAGATGCGTTGCTCTAGGCTTCAACTTCAGCGCCTTCTTTGACGTCTTCCTTAGGCTTTGCGCCTCCACGCTTGCCACGCTTGCCCTTGCCCCCACGCTTGCCCTTGCGCCCCTTGCCTTTCCCTTTAGCAAGCTCGGCGGTGCCGCCCTCGCCAGTGGCCTCGGCCGTGCTTGCTGCTGCTGCTGCTGATGATGATGATGCTTGGTCTGCACCCGACGATTGGCTCGCCTTCGTTGAAGCATCGTCTTCCTCGTCGCCCTTTGGTTTACCCTTACCCTTACCACCGCCGCCTTTGCCGCGTTTTTTGCCTTCGTCGGCGCCTGTGGCACTCGACGCTGCACCCCTTAGTGCACTCTCAGCAGCCAGTAGACGCGCGCCTAGCGAAGTGTCAACGCGCTGCAGTTGTTGCAGCTGCGCAGTCAGGTGAGTCTTGACCTCTGTCAGGATAGCATCGTTCCGAGTCACGATCCGCTCGAGCTCAAGCCCTTTATACCCACCGTAGGCCACGCAGCCAGCGACCACCGCAGCTGATGCGATAGCAATCACCACCGCGGCTATGCCACACGCGCGCGCGCGCGCGCCGGCCGCCGCCGCCGCGCCGTCCTTCATGACCAAAAGGCGCCGTGTCGGGCGACTAGTTCTTGAACCTCGTGAGAGCTGTACCGGGCGTGGCGGCTCTTGTGGTTTACAAAGTACCATACATGCACGTGCAAAAACAGATATCCTAGCATCAGCAAACGGGGCAGCCTTCACATCAATGGCTACTTTTGTACTCGCTTGCTTCATCACTCATGGTGACCAGATATGAGCAGGCACTCGAGGCGCTCCAATCGCCGCGTGTGGCCAGGCCGACAGCCGCCTCGGCGGGCATGCGCGCGCCTCCCCCAGCTGCAACGCCTGACCCGGAATCGTCACGTGAGCGCGAGGCCGCCGCCAGGGACGGTGCTCTTGCCGCTGCTCGGGCCAGGATCAAGGTGCTTGAGCAGCAGCTCGGGCTGTCGGCAGCGACAGCGCACGAGGCGCGGCGTGGGGTCACAGCGATCGCACAGTCGGCAGAGCTGGCGGCAGTGCGCGCTGAACGCGACTCGCTGCAGGCGTCGCTTGAGGCTGCAGAGCGCCGGGCACTATTGGCAGGCCGCCAGCAGCGCAGTGAGCGCGAGCGGCGCACAGCCTTGGCGACGACACTCCGGCAACGTGAGGAGGAGCTGGGTAAGCAGGAGGCCGTCAAGCAAGCGACTCAGGAGGAACTGGCAGCGGCTGAAGCGGCTCAGCGGGCGGCCGAGGCGGCGGGTCGCGAGCTCGTTGCAGCGGTGCTCGGCGTCGAGATGCGTGAGCTCGAGGCGGAGGCGTACGAGGGTCGCGCCGCACTCGAGGAGCAGCTGATGGGTGCGCTCGACCGTGCGGCTGACGCAGAGCGCGCGCTCACGCACGAGATGCTCGCGGTGGAGCGTGTGACCATGCAGGAGGCCGAGCAACGCGCGATGACGGAGGCGAGCGCGTGGCAACGCGAAGCCACCCTGCAGGTGCGCGTGACGGCGGCGGCCGAGGACGCGCATGCGGAGGCGCGACGTGCGGCGGCGCTGGAGGCTGCGCTGGCCGCCGAGGTGGAGGGACGGCAGCGCGACGCACGTGCGGCGAGCGCTGAAGCGGAGGCGTGGCGCGAGCGGCTGCTGCAAAGTGAGGTTCGTTCCTCGGAGTCCCGTGAGGCGTACGAGCGCGAGACAGCCGAGAGACTGGCCGCCGCCGAGATGAGCGCCGCGCAGCATGCGTCTGCTGCCGCGTCGGCGTTTGCCGCGCTGAAGGAGAGTCGTGCCGCGATGGCCAAGGGTGCACACGCGACCCTGCTACTCCGGCTCGGTGCCCGCGGGGTGCGCTCTGTCGGACTCTCGTTCGCGCTGCACCGTTGGCGGCAGGGCGCGGCCCTGTCCGAGGCGGCCATGGCGGCGGCGGCGCTCAAGGAGGAGGTTCGCATGCTCCAGGGGCGGCTAGCGCTCGCTCGCGATCAGCGGGAGCGTGTCGAGAAGAGCGCGTCCGTCGAGGCGAAGAAGGCGGAGGAGGAGGCAGCCAGACGGCTCGCGCTGGCCCAGCGGAAGCTGAGCGCCGAAGAGGAGCGCCGAAAGATCCTCGAACGGGATGTGAGCGCGCGGGCTGCGCAGGTAGACGCGGTCCGCACCGAGCTGCAGCCGTACATAGCGCAGAGTCAGCAGTTGAGGCTCGAGAGCCAAGCGAGCTTGCAGATCTTCGAGAACGAGCTGCGCGCCGCCGACGCTGCCGCCGCGCGGGTCGCCCGCCGCTGCCGGCTGAGCCTGCTGCGGGCGGCGACGAACGCGCGGCGGGCGGGCGGGCTGTCGGCGGCGCTCGTACGCTGGAGCGCAGCGGCGGCGGCGCTCGCGGCCGCGGAGGTGTGGGAGCGTGGGGCGAGTGAGTGGGAGCATCGCGAGTCCGAGGCGGCGGCGGCGCGGGAAGCAGTGGCGGAGGCGAGACTCACAGCGGCCATGGAGGACGTCGCACGCGAGCGTGGCGCCCTGCGCGTGCAGGCGGCAGCGCGCCGGCGAGCAGCACGGGCGGCCCTCGCCGCTGCAGCTGTGAGGGAGCGACAGCTGCAAGTGGAGGTGTGGTCGCGCGAGGCGCACACCTCCGAGCAGCTGCGAGCCGCCGAGGTGGCACATGCCGAGGCGACGGCCAAGGTGCAGCGGCTGGGCGCGCAGCTCGCGCAGCAGACCGAGGCGCTCGCGGCCGCCAGGGCGGCGGCGGCCGAGGCGGCCGCCTCGCTCCAAGCCGAGACGAGCCGCGCAGCCTCACGGGAGCACGCGGCGGCCGCCGAGGCCCTGGCGCAGCGTGAAGCCCTCGAGGAGGCCCATGCGGAGGCGGCGCGGGCGCTCCGGCGCGCGGCGGGCGCGGAGCAGCTGCTCGAGCAGCAGCGTCTCGAGCAGCAACGGCGGCAGCGCAGCCGCTGGGGCAGCAGCGACGCGGGGACGGAGATGGACGACGACGGGCCACCCGCAGAAGGTGGCTTGGCACCCGCGACGCTCGTGTTCGTAGTGCGGCTGGCGGCGCGCGCGGCGCGGCGGCGGCAGCTGTGCTGCACGCTGCGCCTGTGGCGGCAGGTGGCGGTATCCATGGGGGTGGAGGTGGAGGCGCTCCTGAGCGCGAGTCGCGCCGCCGAGCTCCACGGCAAGCTCGCGTCTCTCAAGGAGCGACACGCGCGCGGCGGCGAGGCGCAGGCGCTCGCGGACGCGGCGGTGGCGGCGGACGAGCGCAAGCAGCTGCACCTGCTACGGCGTAAGCTTGCCACGGAGACGGACCGGCGCACCACGCTCACGGCCGAGCTGCGCGAGGCGCTGCTACAGCGCAACGAGGCGATGCGGCGTGAGCTCGAGAGCCGCACGGAACAGCAGCGGGCCGAGGCTGCCCTTGAGGCCGAGCGGTCCTCCTCCGGCCAACTGCTCAGCTTGGTAGTGGCGCGGGCCGAGCAGTTGGAAGCGCGCGCGGAGGAGGCAGATGCGCGTAGCGCCGAGCTCGTCGAGGCGCGCGATGCGGCGGTACGCGTGCGTGAGGTGCTCGAGAGTCGCACCGCATTCGCGTCGCAGACGGCAGAGGCGCAGGCGCACCGGCTGGCCACCCTACTGGAACGCGCGACGGCCGAGTGCGACGCCTTTGCTCACGCGGCGCGCGCGCATGAGGGCTCGGCACAGCGCGCGGCTGCACAGGTGTTGGCAGTCGGCCGCTCGCTGGCCGCTGCCGAGGACACCGCCACCGCCGAGCGCGCGCGCGCGGACGCTGCCGTGCGCCAGCGCAATGACGCCCGTCGCGAGGCCGCTCAGCTGCGTGCTGCCCTCGAGGTCTGCCGGCGCGAGGCCGCGCACGCGCACGCAGAGGCCGCCGCCGCAAGACGTCGTGCGGCCGCGCCCTTGGGCTCCGCCGGCACCCAGTCGAGCACCGAATGAGTCGCTCGTTCCGTGTAGCAAGCTCGCCGAGCGCCCCCCCCAGCTCTTCGCCAACGTGGCCAAATGTGGAGCACAGCTGCTCGCCGAGCTGCATACAACAGTCTGGCGGTGCGGCGCGGCGCAGCTCGTGCGTGCGCACGTGGCTTCGTCACTGCTCGGCACCACCGAGATTGATTGTCATCTACTCCACTCCATCCTCGCCACCGCGGATGCCGCGCTCCTGTCCGAGCTGCGCGGAGATCCCAAGACGAGCGAGCAGGCGCCCGGGACGGCGCCTGGCAGCACGCCCGGCGCCAAGAAGGGCGGCCTTGCTCTCGACCCGCACGCCGCCGGGCTGCACGGCGCGCGCAACGAGGGCGCCGCCGACCTCAGCCCGTACCTCGATGCGGCGGGTTTGTCGCGCCCTCGTGAGCAGGTGATGGTCGTCGCGCCGCCGCTCCACCACCTGGCGCTGCTCCTCGCCGTCTTCACGTCCACACAGCTCGCCAAGATGGCCTGGTCCGAGCAGCTCACGGCGCTCGTCGACCTGAAGGCCAAGCTCAACGACGACTCGATCGACGGCGTGCCGCTCGTGTGCGGCATCGCGACGCTGCTTCGTCAGTTCCACAGCTCCACGGCCGACGCATACGTAGAATACCTCTCGCAGTTTGCGCGCGCGATGCTGCATAGCACCTTTGCGGCCAGCTCGGCCAAGCCGACCGAGGTTCCGCAGGACGTGTCCACGCTGCTCCAGTACCTCGACCTCTTCCGCAGGCACGCGAATGTGCGCGTGCCGTCGCTCGAGCTCTACCAGCGCGCCATCGGCATGATGCAATGAGGTTGAGCGCTGATTTCACGCCCGGGGGTGTGATTTCACAGGGGGCTGTGATTTCACGCCCGGGGGTGTGTTTCCATGGCTTCTC
>Ga0210248_100945_pt1 | contig 24300 bp, 10 predicted proteins | sample ChrtobMetP3_32mM_FD_155493 | JGI IMG/M metagenome (GOLD analysis project Ga0210248, IMG submission 155493) | Chrysochromulina tobin associated microbial communities from unialgal haptophyte culture, Seattle, Washington, United States - P3_32mM | ecosystem: Host-associated > Algae > Haptophytes >...
GGATGAGTCCCGACGAGCCCTGAATTACGTGCATGGGACTCGAACATGGACGCACAGCCAGGCGAGGGGGGCGGAGTGCGTGGTCCGTTGGCATTGCGCAGGGAAGCACAGCAGGGGGGGAGCGGAGCTCAGTCCATGGCCCAGCCTCGATGGAATTCGAGCTTTGAGGCACGGTACACGAGCTCCGGTACGAGAGAGCGCGGCCAAGTCCCACATGCCTCATGCGACACATGGGACATGCGACAGCGGTGTGTGGGGGGTGACCTGGGGTTATGTGCGTGCAGCTGTCGAACAGCCTTCGACGCGGGAGGCGCGGGAGGCCCGGGCTAGAGCGCGCGACGACCGGCCGCGCCGGGACGGCGGGTGGAGGCCGCGCACACGCGACACGGCTTGACCTTGAGCCTTGGGGCGCTGAGGGAACATCAACACCACGCCATCCTCCATACGCCGTAGGACAGCCGCGTGGGAGGCACCACGCTCGTCAACAAACTTTTCGAAGATTTTCGAACGGATGGTCATGCTCGTGGTCCGGCTCTCGAGTCTCGTCTGAATACACGACCCCGACGCGCTCGCACAGCCGCAATCACGCTCTGCGCTCCGTTAACGGCTCGTCGCGCATGCTCGTCGCGTCACCCCGCGGGCGGTACGTCAGCTCCTCTCTCGTGCTCGTCCGGTCTCGTCTGGAGAAGATCCGCAGTCCGCATGGAGAAGGAGATCGTGATGGAGATCCGACTCTCCGGGGCTGCTAAGGATTGACTGGCTCACTGACTGGCTGAGACCTGTGAATTACTACCTCCCCTGTGAATTACCTCCCCTAGGAAGGGTACGCCGAAACAGTCGAAGCCGAAGCGAGCTTAGCCGACCGCACAGCTGCAGCGGCCGCCTTGTGCGCATAGAAGCTCGCCTCCTCTCCCGTCAGCGCCCACTGGGCCGCCTGGAGCCCGGCGCTGCCAAAGATGGGGTCGACCGCCTCGCGCACGAAATCGCTCGCGACGGGATCTCGCGCAATCTCACTCGTCAAGATGTGCTGGATCGCGGGTAGCCCGAGCTGCATGAACGCCTGGAGCTCCGCGTGCACGTTGCGCTGCGCGTTCTCACTCACCTCGGTGAGCTGGCGCACGAGCGCCGCCTGCAGCCGCGCCACCTGCTGCTGGTAGGCGCTCACGAGCTGCCTGGAGGTCTTCACGCACTGCTCCCGCTGCGTCGCCTCGATCTCCTTGGCCCGCATCGAGAGCAGACTCGAGAGAGCGTTACGTTTGAGCGCCGCGTCAGCATCGGAGGCGCCGCCACCGATGTGAATCGGCCCGAGCGACGGCGCCTGGAAGGCGCTCACGGCGGCGCTTGCCGCGGCGCCCACGGTGCTCGCAGCGTCTTGGCTTGTCCTGTGCTGCTCTGCATATCCGAGGTCACTCACGAAGCTATTGCGCAGTTGGGCAATCAGCTGGTCCTCGGTGACGGCGCGTCCTTCACGAAGCAGCTCGACGCCCCCCCGTGCCGCTGCCACGACCGCCGTCGCCTTGCCCTCCGCCGGCTTGCCCTCTGCTCCCACTCCCCTCTCTGCGGCCTTCGCAGCAGCTCTCCGCGCGTGGCGCTCCGAGATCGCGGCTGCGGATGCCACGGCGTCGGGCTCGGGACCTGCCTCCACTCGACGCCGGCTGCTGCCGGGGGACTTAGCCCTGCCGTCATCCGGCCCGACCACGCTGACGATGCTGTTGTCCGCGGCGCCACGGCCGCGACGCGACGCAGGTGAAGCGGATCTGGCGCGGTCACGCCTTTCTGGCGAGGCGGCCCTGGAACGCTCGCGTCGCTCCGAGAGGTCCGCCGCGGCCTCGCGCAGCGCACGTTGCATCGCCGACTGCAGCACGGCAGGGGAGGCGTCGACGCCGTGAGCGTAGACGGCCTCTCGAGCGGCCGCGAGCTCAGGCGAGATTGAGGGCGAGCGCGCGCAAGATCGCGGCGGCGAGGGCGGGGGGCCTGGGAGGCTAGGCCCTGGGAGACTCCTCGCGAGATGAATGTCGGCCGCCCCTCTCGCCGCCCTCGCCGCTGCCGCGGTGGCGGCGGCGGCGGCCCTCGAGGCCCGGTCAGCCTCCATCTCGGCAGCCGTCATCGCCCCACCCTCGCGGTAGGGTCGACGAGTCGACCCCGGCGTCGGCGGCGGCGCATAGATCTCTACCGGCACCTGCTGCGTCGGCCGCGGTGGCACGAAATAGGAGCGCCCACGGCCAGTGTGGCTGCCAGTGTGGCTGCCAGTGTGGCTGCCAGTGTGGCTGCCAGTGTGGCTGCCAGTGTGGCTGCCAGTGTGGCTGCCAGTGTGGCTGCCAGTGTGGCTGCCAGTGTGGCTGCCACCGAGCTCGCCACCTCGAGATCGCAGGTAGGTCGCCCGATCTCGTCGGATCTGCCGTCGCATCTCGACGCTCGCGGCGTTGTGGTGCAGCCGCGCACTCGCAAGACGATCACTCGTCGGCCCGCTGCTCGCGGGGGCGATGCGCGTGAGGTCGTATCCGCCGCCAACACGTGGTGGCAACTCCCTACGCAGCTGCGGCTCTGTACCGGTCGCGTAGTGGAGCGCCATGCCGAGCGGCTCGACGATGCCGTTGGCATCGTGCGTGCGGTAGGGGACATACGTCTCGACTGGCACATGGCTCGACGACGAGATGGACGCTGCTGCAGCGGAGACCGCCTCTCGCGCCGCCTCGCGTGCGGCCGCCGCGTGCGCCGCCGCGCCTCGTGCCATCGAGCGATGAACAGGAGGCCACGCGGAGGAGGCCTCGGTGACACGAAGTCCATCGTCGTCGGGCCGCGCGTGCGCGGGCGGGGGGCGTGGCAGCTGCGAATCCCGCGGGGAAGTTGAGCGCTGCACGCGCTGCTGCGGGCGCGGCGACGATGCCACCGGCGCGTCTGACGCCGGCGCGTGCGCACGGCTGGACCCCGTGGCATACCTCAGCTCTTGCATCGATGTCCCCACAGACTCGTCGGAGGGCGCGATAGCCTCGGGCAATGGGAGCGCCGCGTCGGGTGGAGAGCCGCCGGGCGACGGGGCCGAGGAGAGTGACGAAACGCCGCCGCCGCCGCCGCGGCGCGCAGACATGGACGCGAGGTACGGTGGCGGCGGCGGAGCGGCGGCCGCCGCATCGAGCGCACGTACGCAGGCGATCCCACCGTCGGCTGAGTCGACCGCGCGCCAGTAGCCGCCGCGCTCTTGGATGTCATGGATGAGACGGTTGAACTCGTACAAGTCCAATTTGCCGTCGGGTCGCACCTCGTACGCTGCGATGATACGTGCCGTCGCGCTCGCGGACAAGTCCATCCCGTAGTGCTGCAGCGCGTCGCGCAGCTCGCGGTAGTCGAGGAAGCCAGAGATGTCGCGGTCAAAGTGCTCAAACGCCGCCACCACGCGTGCCGGCACAAGCGACCTCGACGGCGGCTCGAGGTGCGGTCGAGATGGCTCGAGATTCGGTCGAGATGGCTCGAGGTGCGGCCGGAGCGGCGGCGGCCTGGGCGGGGGTGGCGGCGGGCGCCAAGGCTCGCGGGCGCCGTGTCCGCCACCGTCAGCCCCGCTGTTGTCGCCCCAGACGTCGTCGCCCCAAAGATCGTCCAGAGCCTGGCCTTGCGGCGGCAGCGCGGGCGGCGAGAGCAGCGGCGGTGGCAGCGGCGGGCCGCCACCAACCCGACGCTCCGCAAACTTGTACGCGGAGACAAGATCGTGGATATGGATGGCACGCTGGCGCGCCTCGGGCAGCAGCCCAAGCTCGTCGGCGACCCAGCCGCTCAGCTCGCGAGCGAACGACTCGTCGCTGCGCGCACGCAGCAGCGGCGCGAGCGTTCGCAAGAGCTCGACGGCACCGCGGTGCTGAGAAATCGCCTCGGCGTGAAGGCACTTGATCGCGAGCTGGGTGACAAAGTGCACGTCCGTCTCGGGCAAGTGTACGCCCACGAGCTGCGTGGCGCGCGAGAGCGGCGCGAGCGCCTCCGCGGGCGGCGGGTCGCCTAGCTTGGTGAGCACCTTGAGCAGCGCGCGCATTGTTGGGAGCATCGCCTCCGCGCGCAGCATGTCGGACGGCAGCTCGAGCATCACGCGATGCACGGCCAGCAGGCAGAAGCGCGAGCGCACCGAGCCGGGGTTGGCCGCCGCCGCGCCGCCAATGATCGGCGCTACGAGCGAGCGCAGCGCATCCGCCGAGACCGGAAGCCCTGTTGCATGGGTTGCCAGCGCATACCGCGCAAGGTTGCCGACAGTGCGCAACAGCTCTTCGTCGACAACTGGCACCTGGCCGCCGAACAGGGCGACCATTCGGCGCGATACCTCGGGCAGTCGCGGCAGCAGCGCGTTGCCGTGCATGATCGCTCCATAGGAGACGAGCCGGCAGCGCTCCCTCTTGATCGGCGCCGCCTCCTCGGGGCCGAGCGTGTCCATTCTGGTCCAATCGAGGAGCGCGCAGATGGCATCGACGGCCGCATCAGCATCAAGCGTGTCGATCAACGCTCGAGCCTGGTCGAGCACGTCTTCGTTGGGAGCGGTTGTAAGTGAATCGATGAGGCTTGCCAGCTCCTCCATTGTAGCGGAGCGTAGTACTTCGGGCGCGGTTCGGGCTTCGTGGCGCGGAAAGCGCTTGTCGAGAGAATGAAGCGGCCAATCAAGTTTGAAAAAGTTCTTCTTCCTTCGGGACTCGAACACGATTTTGACCTCTTGATGGACTGCAGCGTTGGTGAAGGCGCGTTCGTAACTACAGTCCCACGTTCGAGCCCCCGTCCCCCGGCGTCTTTTTACCGGTCTGGCTCGTGGTCACAATGGCCGATGAGCCTGAGCCAGCTATCCCGGCCGACCCGGAACTCGTGAAGCGGATCACGATGCTTGCTGAGCGTGTAGCGAAGAAGCCAGATTTTGAGTCTATAATGCGTGAGAAGCAGGGGTCCGATCCTGACTGGGCCTTTCTCAACGATGGCGAGGGCGCGGACTTCTACGAGTCCGAGAAGCTCCGGCATCAACAGATGCTCGCGGCGCAGATGCGGGAGCAGTTTGCCGCAGCGCCCCCCGACCTCGCGCGCCCCGACCTCGTCATGCGACCTCCGCCTGGCTCAACGGGGTACCCGGTGCCGCCGCCTGGCCCAAGACCGCCTCCCGGCCCACTTCCTGCCTACGGTGTCAGTGCCGGCTACGGTGGACCGTCGCCGGGCAATGGAGGATCGGCGCCCAGCTACGGAGGGGGTGGAGGCGGCGGTCGTTCGGGTTACCGGCGTGCCGATGACGGCATGGGGCGTGTGGACGAGGCACGGGTCGAGCAGCTGCTCGTCGAGCGCGAGGGCTACCGGCGGCAGCGCGACTATGAAAACGGCGACCGCATCAAGATGTCGCTGACCGCCATGGGCGTGCGCATCGACGATAAGGAGAAGACCTGGTCACTCTCTGGCGGCGGCGGCGGCGGCGGCGGCGGCGGCGGCGGCGGCAGCGGCGGCGGCTACGGCGGTGCCCCTGGCGGCTACGGCGCGGTCGGCAGCTATGGCGGTGCTGGTGGCAGCTATGGCGGTGCGTTTGGCGGCGGCGGCGGCGGCGGCGGCGGCGGCGGCCATGAGTATACTCGCGAGCCCGGAGATTACGCGCCGATCGACGTGGCCCGGGTCGATGAGCTGCTCAATCAGCGCATCGCCGCCAAGAGGGCACGCGACTTCAACAATGCGGATACGCTACGCGACACGCTGAAGGCCATGGGCGTTGAGATCAATGACCGCGAGAAGACTTGGCGGGTCGGTCGTGGCGGCGGCGGCGGCGGCGCCGCCGCCCCCCCCGCCGGCGGCGACCGAAACTCGTTCCGACGTGATGACGACGGCTCGGTACCGGTCGACGCGGTCAAGGTCACGGGCTTGATCGCCCAGCGGCAGCAAGCCAAGATGGGCCGAGACTTCGCAACGGCCGACTCGATCCGCGAAGTGCTCCGCGGGATGAATGTGATCCTCAACGATGAAGAGCGCACATGGAAGATGCGGGGGGCGGGGGCCGCCAGAGGAGCTCCACCACCGCCAGCCACGTATGGCGGCGGAGGCAGCAGCGGCGGCTTCAGTGGTGGTGGTGGAAACGGCGGCTTCGGTGGTGGTGGTGGCGGCGGCGGCGGCGGCTATGGCGACCGCGGCTACGGCGGCGATCGCGGCGCCGACCGCGGCGCCGACCGCGGCTACGGCGGCGATCGCGGCGGCGATCGCGGCGGCGGCGGGGGTGCTTTCGGCGGTGGAGGCGGTGGAAGCGGCTACGGAGGCGGGAGCCAAAGGCGCAAGAACACTGAGGAGGATTTTGGCGACTTCAGCTCAATGCGCCGGCAACGACAGGATCGCGACGACGACCGCGACGGGCGACGACGGGATGACGACCGCGACCGCGACCGCGACCGCGACGACCGTCGCGGCGGAAGCAAGTTCTCTTAGCTAAAGAGACGTTCGGCGTGACGCTCGGACCACGCAAAGAGAAACAACGTGTGAGGCCGCACACAACAGGGCCATGGGCGGTGCTGAGGCGCCAGGATGAACGGATTGGAAGAAAGCACAACGCCGACGCGAAGTCATGTTCGTGTGGTAATCATGGTGGTACCGCATACAGCCTGCTGTGCTCGGGCGGCGGCCGTCGGGGCTTGGGGGAAGTACCGCGCTGTGAATCGGGGGGCGGGCACGGGGCAGCACACACGGCATTATCGATCAAAAAACTTCAACGTTATTCAGGGAATCTGCAATCCCCCAGGGCGCCGTTTTTTAACTACACGAAACCGGTGCGCGCAAACGGACGTTGACCGGATAACGCATATAACGTGACGGCTGACGCGTCGGTGCGGTGTGACGGTATAGGGACGTCAAACACATGCTAAGGATGGAGAACTAAGTCTCTAAGTGCTCTAAAACCGGCCGTCTAAAACCGGGAGAAACGGACCCCCCCTATAAGTGGCGCGACGAACGTCGCTACGAAGTCTAGGAGCGTGGCCGGCTCGTTGGTGGTTTCTTGCCGGTGGGCTGCTCCTTGGTCGCTCGAGGTGTTCCCTTCGGGATCGCCGAGGCAGACGCAGAGCCCTGAGCGGTTTCAGAGGAACTCTTCGGAGACACCATCCGTGGCGATTGTACGGACCGTGGCGACGGATCCTTATACGAATTCTCCATGCTGCCTTTGATGGCGCCTTTCTTCTTGGGAGGCGCCGCTTTGTCGCTCCTCTCCACGGGAGGCGAAGGGGTCCGACCGAGGAAGGATTCACCTCTCACCACGGGAGCTGGAAGTGCATTTGTGTCTGCATCCTCGGCCCCATTGTCCCATTCAGCAGCCGCTGCAGGAGCCTCGGCCAATGCCTCCGTTGGTTTCTCGTCCTTCTGCTCCTTCTTCTGGCGTGCAGACTTTGGTTCCTTTTTTTGAGGACCCGCGAACGCATCTGCTGCGGCAGCCGCAGCTGCTGCGGCAAGCGCTGCATCTTCCTCCGGGGTCCGCGTTCTGCGGGCCGGCGGATTAGGATCGACACGAAGGTGATCAGGACGCACAAATCCGCCGAAGTCGGCGGGACATTCGAACAAGCGACGTCCCTTGACCGCGCCATCATTTTTCCCCACTTGGAGGTCATATAGCACTCCCACCCAATAGCCAGGCGCTATCTCAGGAATCTTGCCGACGTAGCGTACCTCGGCCAGCCGGCCGCCAGGGTCAACGACCACACGCTCGCCGATCTTGAATTTCCTGGCGATGTCAGCCATGTGCTCGTCGTTGATTTGTACTTTTTGCGGAACTTGGCTCATCATCCACACAGCCGGATTAGCCGCGAGCTCCGCATGGTAGCGCATCAGCCTCGGCGAAGGCGGCGCCTCGGCCATGCTCTCAGTCGGATCGGGATAACCGAGGAGCTTGAGAATCTCGATGGATTGGTTGCGCAACCAGTTGGCGGGCCCAAGTGCAATCGACATCAGGGGCCCGGGTCCTCCCACAGTTTTGATTACCTCTCGCCCTGCCTCGTCATTGGCCAGGCAGACCAGCGTTGCAGCAGCGAAGCCCTGAGTTTCGCTCTCAAAGTCCCGCAGCAACTCGACGAGCCGTTCGACAGCTCCTTCGGCGTCGATGATCATCTGCCTGTTCCGGGAATCCTGAGCCAAACCCCACAGTGCGCAGGTCGCATGCTTCTGCGCTGACGTCGAGCCCTCAGACATCAGAACGACCAGCGGAGCAATCGCACCCTCTTGAAAGATGAGCTTACGATTGGCCATCTGGCTTCGTGCGAGCTCGGAGAGCACGGCAGCCGCCGATTCCTTCGACTCCGCGAGAGAGCGCCGATCCTGCTCATTCGATTCTGGCTCCTCGCCGCCTTTGAGCCCTTCATTTGGCTCAGGGGCGACGGATTTTTTCAGGAGAGCTACGAGCGGTGGGATGCCGCCTGCCTCAACGATCGCACTTTTGTTTTCAGCCGAAGTGGCAACTTGCCACAGAGCGTTCGCGGCATGGCGCTGCCCGTCCACGGTGCCTGTGCTCAACATTGCCACAAAGCGCACGATGCCGCCTTTCCTCACGATCTCGTCCTTATTTTCGGCACTCGCGGAGAGATGGCGCAACGCGCAAGCAGCATAGGTCTGTGCATCTTCGCACGAGCTGTTGAGCATCGTGACGAGAGGCGCAATTCCACCAGCCCTGGGTATCTCGACCTTCGATTCGGCCAGCCGTGCCAGATCGGCAAGCACAGCCGCCGCACGCTCTGGAGGAGTGTTCTTATCCGCACGCTGCCCATTGCCAAGTAGTCCGACGATTGGCTCAATGCCACCAGCCTGCACGATCGCCGTGCGGTTCATCAAAGTGCGACCAGACAGGACCGCAAGTGCCTGTGCTGACTTGAGCTGCGCCGCCGTGTTTTTGCCCTGGAGCACGCCGACGAGACGCTTAACTACTGTGCCCAAGCATACGGGGATGCTTGCCATGCAGATGAGCGCGTTCATAGCTGATTCTTGAGTCTCGCTTTGTTCTGATCCCAGAAGGGCGGTCAAGGGGGAATGGGCGGCCTCCTGATGAAGAGCGGCTTGGATTTCGGTGACGTCAGACGCTAGCAGCGCCAACGCCGTCGTGACGTACCGCTGCGCAAGGGCGCTGCTGTTCGAAAGTAACGCAACCAAAGGTGGGATGCCGCCCGCTCGCAGAATCAGCAGCTTGTTGTCTTTGTCAGGCGAAATTGCAGCAATTGCCTTCGATGCATTTTCTTTGCATTCGCGCCGCTCATCAGCCGAAAGAAGCTCAACCAGAAGTGGGATGCCACCCGCTGCAGCCACCTTAGCCTGGTTGGCGGGCACGTTGAGCGCGAGCGTTGCAAGTGCTTCCGCTGCTATTATGTGAGACTCGAGCTGGCCCTGGTCTGCTGATGCTGAGCCGGATGGCTTGCTGATGCTGGCGCTGCTCCTGAGCATCTCGACTAACGGCGGAATAGCTCCGGCTTCAGCAATGCGCACCTGCAGCCCCTCGTGCTCGCGAGCGATGGCTGCTAGAGCTCGGGCTGCGCTATCAACAAGAATGCTCTTGTCAGCGCATTGAAACCATGCGACCAAGTGCGGAATAGCCCCAGCCTTGGCGATGAGCTCTTGCGTCTCCGAACTTCGAACAGCCATCCGGCCAAGGCCGAGAGCTGCCTGCTTCTTGGAACCAATATTGCTATTTGGTCCGCTGAGCAGCGCGACCATCTGGACGATCCCCGACCGCTGGATGATCTGTTCATCATTACCTGCGTCAATGCAAAGGCATGCCAGCACCATTGCTGCATGCTCCTGTGAATCCGCACTCAGCTGTCCCTTGCTCATGGACTCGATGAGGGCCGGAATGCAGCCGAGTGTTGCCATATCTTTGCACCGAGAGGCATCTGTGATCATCGACAGACTCCACAGCGAGTACTCTTGAGCCTCCACACGGCCGTCCTTCAGCCCAGACTGAAGCAGCTCAACGAGAGGTTGCACGCCTCCAGACATAACAGCATCCCGTTGAACCTTCTTGGTGTCGCCGCCGGCTTCGCCGCCTTCGCTGTTGTCGCGCAGCGCGGCGCCGGCACGCTGACGCACGTCGGGATTCGGGCTGCTGAGCAGAGAGACTAAGTGCTGCGTGACTTGTACGCGCAAGCCGGAGGACATGAGGGCGATCTGAGCGAGAGCATTGGAGGCCATGTTTTGGGACTTTTCGGATCCGATCTCTAGCTGTCGGACGATGTGCTTGATCGCCAGTGCTCGGGACAAAGCGTCTCGAACGGACCCGCCCAAGTTGTCACGATCAAGCGACATGGTGTAGATGACTCGAGTCGCATACTCCTGTGCCTCGACGCGAGTGACTGGACTGGATAGCAAATGGCAGAGCTTGGAGGCGATGATGAACTGGTTTTCCTTGTTTTCTATCGCAAGCGTGAGCAACGCCTGGACCACGAGCTCCTTGGTCTCAGCTGTTGCTCCATCGAAGAGTCGGACGAGGTGTTCGATCCCGTCTGCATCGGCGATCATGCCGCGATTCTCTGCACGTTGTGCAAGGACGGATAGGGCACCTGCGGCCGTCTCTTGGGCCGTGGCGTTCCTTGCTCCATATTTGATCAGCTCGACCAACTCTGGTATGCCCTTAGCTTCAGCAATGAGCATCTGGTTCTTGGGGTCCGCGGAGAGACTCCAGAGGGCGCCAGCTGCCTCTCGATGAGTCTCTGGGTGGTCACCGAGCATTGCGATCAGCAATGGAATACCACCCGCGTCCGCAATCATCACCTGGTTGTTTCTATTGTCTTTCGCGAGGCCCCACAGCGCTGATGACAACTCCCCCTGCGTCAGATGGTGCACGCCTGATGGGCGTCGCTCGGCATCAGATGATGCTCGTCTGATATCATCGTCATCATCTTGCTCCGCGCCTTCTTCCTCCTCAGTCGCCGATACATCGGCCATCTTCGAGGGCTGCTTTGAGGCAACCACCGGTGGACTCCACTTAATGGGTTCGAGAAGTGAGACTATGAGTTTGACGGCGCCAGCCTTTGCAAGTGCGTCCTGGTTCGTAGTGTTCGCCTTGGCGAACCGAGAAAGTGCCCGTGCGGCTTTTTCCCGTGTGTTTAGGATCGCACTTGACTCGCGCAAATTCTCCACGAGGAGCTTTGCAACCCGAGTCTGATTCTCCGAGTGATTGAGGGCAAGGCTCGCGAGCGCCCCTGCCGCCTGCTTCTGGCCCCTGTCAGTCGATTTGCCGACCAAGCGCACGAGGGATTCGATGCCCTGGGCGGCGGCAATTGCGTCCTGATTCGCAAAATTAGTTGATGAGAGCGTCCACAGAGCTCCAGCTGCTTCTTCTTTGGGCAACTCAGTTAGTGCATGTTCGACCAGAGCGATGAGAGGCTCAATGCCTCCGAGCTCTGTGATTAACTTTTGATTGTCGAAGTGGTCACGCGCGAGTTCGGCGATAGCCTTTGCGAGGTTGGACTGCAACTTGATTTGGATATCGTCGATGCCAGCAAAAGAAATACTGTCCTTGGTTAAAGCCCTTAGTCTCCTTGTCTCCGCCCTTTGCAGTCTCCGCCCTTGGTCTCCCGCCTGGGCCACGACCACTTCGGGGGCAGCTGACAGGGATCCCTTGAGCAGATTGACAAGCAGCTCGATCCCACCCTCAAGCTTGATTCTATCCTGCGTTATCTTCGCACCGCCAGCGATGTGAGCTAGCGCAAGAGCCGCCTCGAGCTGCGCCACACGATTGTCTGTTGTGAGCAGCTTGACAAGGGGCTCGATGGCACCACATTCACCAACTTTTTCAGGATGGCCGACGGCGATTTTACCAAGTGTGCTCGCGACTTGAGCTCGTACATCAACAGTGTGGTCCGAGAGCAATAGTGCAGCAAGCACTGGAATTCCTCCTTCACTTGCAATCGTCATGGCAAGCTCTTGATCTTTGCGCGTCATATCGGCGAGAACAATCGTCACATACGCCTGAGATTCCGTGCCACCAGTATTGAGCAGTGCGACCAATGGTGGGATGCCATTCGCATTTGCGATCGCATCCACATTCTCGGGCTGGTCGCCGGACAACTTTGACAGGACTGCCGCCGCAAGCATCTTCACCTTGGGCGACTCGGCCTTTAACTGCTGGACGAGCATCTTAAATGGTCCCGCTTTGGCTATCGCCTTACGATTGTTTCCATCAGCCTGACCATCGGAGAGGGTCAGCAGGAGCTGCGTCACATATTCCTGTGCTAGCTCGGTACCAACGCCAAGAAGTGCAACAAGGCCGACTGCAATCGCTATCTGGTTCGTCGGGCCGGAGTCTGCAAGAGTGTAGAGCGTGCGTGCGGCCTCCTGCCGCCCTTCTTCTGTCTTGCCGTTACTCAGCACGGTCACGAGCGGCGAGATGGCCCCCGCGTTTACGATCACTGCCGGCGCTTGCTTGTGATCTTTTGCAAGGTTCTGCAGATCGGTGGCCGCACGAGCAACTACTGTGGCATCCTCGTGATCCAGAAGCCCGACAAGACGCTTTGCAATCTGTGCCTGGTTATCGGTGTTTTCAGTCGCCAAACGTGTCAGAGCATCAGATGCGTGCCGCTGCGCCGTCATAGTACCTTCGGCAAGCAGACTAACGAGAGCTTTGATGCCTCCGTTAGCGGCAATATTCGCCTGGCTTTCATTGTCAATCGCGAGATGCCACATGGCTGCCGCAGCCTTCTCCCTCCCCCCCGGAGTGCCGTTCTCACATAACTTGATCAATGGCGGAATGCCGCCAGAGTCGTTGATTGTCACAAGCACGTCGAGTCCTCCTGGGATGGGTGGCAATTGCTGGGCGTTGTGCTTGGTCGCCAATTTCTTGACGAACGAAGGGTTCACATCACCGGCGGCGTCGAGGTTCCCCATTTCTGAGCCGAGCAGGGCTGCAAATTGCTCGGCGTTTTCACCTCCTGATCCGACAGCACCATCTAATGGCACCTCAGATGGCGGCATTCCGGAGGGTGGCATTCCAGCGTGCGGCGCCTCATCAGAATGCCTCTGCGCACGATCCATGCTACCAGCAGCTTCGCGAATGCAATCCAACCTAACAGCAGCTTCGGCAATGCTATCCATGGACGGAAATATGTCTCGCGAAGACTCTCGCGAACGTCCACCAAGCTTGCGCATCGCTATCTTCTGCTTTTCATTCTCGCGGCGCGCGTCCACTGCTCCGCTGGCCAGCTCGGCCAGAGCGGCCGCGGCGAAATATTTCGCCATGGGGGTACCATCTTTCACGAGGGCTACCAAGTCCATGATTGAGTTGCTTCTCACGATGACCCGCTGATTTTCAGCTGTCGTCGCGAGGTGACACATCGTCGCGGCTGCATGCTCCTGAGCAAGTTGAGTGCCACTGCGGACCAGCGAAAGGAGGGGCGGAACGCCGTTGGCCGCTATGATGGCATCCTGCATACTGATATCATTGCACGCAAGATCGGCAAGCGTCGCAGCTGCTTGCTCTTGCATGCCAATCCGCATGCCAAAGTCGGCCTGACTTCCTTTGAAAATCTCCAACAGCTCCGTGCAGCCTATGACTCCGACCCTGATTGCACCCCAACCGCCCACAGTAGCCGGTTTGTATGGCTCCGGTGGACAGAGATTGGATCCATCGAGCATGGAAATCAACATCTGCACACCACCAGCCTGATGAATGCATGTGCGTCTCGCATCGGCGCCAACGATGTTGGCCACGGCCTCGTCGTCATCGTTGATGTTGCCGTCGCCGCCTCCCAACTCACTCTCGCAGCCATGCGCCTCACCCTCACCTTCACCACCATCAGCTGTGTCCAAAGCTGCGTTCGGCGTGCTTGACTGATCCGCGACTATCGTGGCGGCCTCCTCAGAATACTCTACCTCGTTCGAATCATCGCGTGCGAGGTGAGAGAGCGCGCGCGCGGCCGTCTCTGGGGTCCCCAGCGTTTTGTCGGTCAGGAGCTGGATCAAAGGGCTGATGGCATTCGCGTTTGCAATCACATCGCGGTTCTTTGCTACTTGCCCTGCCGCGGCCAGCACCGCAGCTGCCATCTGCTGTGTGGCTTTTGAGCCCTTGCTCAACAGATTGACAATTAGCTTTATGCCACCGGCTTGAGCAATCTTCAGGGCCACTCTTGAGCTACCTTCTGCCAGCCGCAAGAGCGTCATGACTGCCAGCTGCTGTGCGACGTCGCTCTCTGCCACCAGTAGCCGCACCAGCGCTTCAATAGCACCTGCCGATTCGAGCAGAACCCTGTTCTCCGACAACGAGGCAAGATGCCACACGGCGCAGGCAGAGTGCTGCTGCGCCTCGATCACGCCCTTCACGAGAAGAGTTACCAGAGGCGGGATACCACCCAGCTTGCCGATACTTGCCTGAGTCGTGACATTGTTTCCTGCTACAGAAAGCATCGCCTTCGCTGCCTGCGTCTGCACTTCCTCACTGCTGTTAACGAGCCAGGTAATGAGGTGCTGAATGCCGCCCGATTTAGCAATCGCAATCTGATTGGTGGGTTCGTTCTCGCAAAGGGAGGCAATGGCCGAGAGGAGGCGGACGGCTCGTGCAGGTGGCGCCTTGCCGCCGAGCACACCGACCATGCGTTTTGTTATTGTGAGCCGGTTGTCAGCATGCTGCGTCGCCAGAGCGGTGAGGGCTCCACCAGCGTTGGCTGACGACTTATCGGTGGATCCATACATGAGCATATTGACAAGCGGCTCAATGCCTCCGAGCTTCGCGACTGTGGCCTTGTTGATTTGGTTGTTTTCCGCCAAGGCCCACAGTGCTGCGGCCGACTCTTCCCTGGTCTCCGGAGTTCCATCGCGCACGTTCGTGCACAGCGGTGGAATGGCACCGGAGCGGGCAATCGCGGCTTGATTTTCGGGGTGGTCTTTTGCGAGGCTGGCGAGCGCTCCGGCCGCGTTTGTCATCACCTCCGGTACTGGGTTGGTCACCAATCCAACCATGGGGGGTATGACACCTTCTTTCAAGAATGCCGTCTGGTTAGCCTTGTTGTCGCAAGCCATGTTCCAGATGGCAGCCGCTGTCAGCTCGCAGAGTTTGACGCCCGTGGTCTCCTTGGCGTTCGACGTCGCACTAAACAAGGTCTTCACGAGGATCACGATGCCACTTGCGCTGGCTATCGTCTCTTGATTTTTCGCACTCATATATGCAAGCTGAGAGATGGCACTCATCGAGTTCTCCTTCGCCTTGGCCGATGGGCTGCCGCACAGCGCAAGCAGTCGAGGAATTCCGCCCGCTTCGACAATGCTCTGGCGATTATCTACGGACTCCTTCGCCAGATTGGCAAGGGCAGCAGAAGCCTGCTCCTGGGCAGCCACCCGGTCCTGGTCGAGCATGCCCACGAGCTGTCTGATAATGATGGCACGATTGGTGGTCTCAATCGACAGCCGCACGAGCGCGCCTTCGGCGTGCTGTCTCGCCTTATCGTTGCTGCTGCCCAGGAGCAACACGAGAGGGCCGATCCCTCCCGCTTCGGTGATCGCAGTGCGATTACTCCCATTCTCCGCAAGTGCCAGCAGCGCGCCGGCCGCCTCTTCTTGCGCCTCCCCACCCGTATCGCCGCTGAGCAGATCAACAAGTGGGCCGATGGCACCGGCTTCAGCGATGATCTGGGAGGCTGGGGCCTTGTTGGGCAGTCGCTTGATTTCGCTGATCTCCTCCTGTCCGTCACCCTCAGCAACATCAGCAGCCGCGGCACGCTTAGTTTGCTTCTTCCGATCCTCGAAAGAGAGACGGGCCAGTGCGGCGGCTGCGTACTTCTTGGACGCGGGAACGCGGTGCTTATCGCTGAGCAAACAGACCAGAGGCATGATGCCACCTGCTCGATCGACCGCCATCTTCCCCATGACGATCGAAGCAAGCTCCGAGAGCGCTGCGGCGGCGTACTCCTGACACCGCTCTTGTTCGTCCACGTCAAGCAGCGTGATGAGTGGCTCGACCGCCCCACTCTTGACGATAGCTGCCTGTGTTTTGTTATTTTTTGAGGCAAGCTGGTAGATCGCGCACGCCGCCTGCTCGTTGCTTAAGCTATCGTTGGCGCTCAGTAGGCTGACCAGCGGCTTGATACCCCCCGTGTCAGCGACGACCTTCTGATTGTCAGCATCTATGGAGAGTGAGAGGCTCCACAGAGCATAGGCTCTAGCTGCTGCCTGCTTGGCAGTCAGCAGCCGCACGAGCGGCTCAGCGCCTCCCGCCTTAGCAATAATCACCTCATTGCCACGGTTCTCGTCGACCATGCGCCACAGCGCCTGCGCTGCACGGTTCTGGGCATCGGGAGTTGCCTCCTCGAGTAAGCCCACTAGCAGGCTGGCGATCTCAGCTTGGTTGGCGCTGTTGCCTATTGCCAAGGACGAGAGGGCGTTTGCTGCGTTTTGGTGCGCCCGCGGCAGCGGTGAGGCCAGCTGCGTCATGAGCGCTGGAATCGCGCCAGCACCTGCGATGGAGACCTTGTTCACCGGATTGTCCTCGGACAGTGCCCACATGGCACCCGCTACCTCTGCCTCCACAACCGGCGCGCCAGAGTGCCGCAGCAGTGCTACGAGAGACGAGGTAGCTCCAGCATCAGCGATCGCGGTCTGGTTCTCCTTATTGTGGCGTGATATCTCAGTGAGCGCGAGAACTGCCTCCGACTGCACTTCGGTTGGGTGAGCTCCATACGTACACAGGCCGACAAGCGGCATGATGCCGCCCATCTGCGCGATCGCATCCTGATTCTCTCGGTGATTGAGCGCCAGCATGGCGAGCGCCTTCACAGCGCTTCGCTGGGCGCTCGGGTAGCGGGTCTCCACCAAAGCCAGCAGTGGCCGGATGCCACCGGCCTTTGCGATCACGTCCTGCTCGTGCCGGGTCACAATCGGCCGAAAGAACTTGGCCGTGATGCCGGAGCCCGCCACTATGAAGCTATCCTCGTGGAGAATTGCTTTTTGAGCCTCCTTGTCGCAGCCCATAAGCTCGTCAAACTCTGCCTGCGGGAACTCTGTCTTTAGATTGAGCGCGTATTTGAGTGCATCGTTGTGAAGTTCAGTGCCCACGGCTCGATAGTACCTTACGAGGTGTCCTTCGCCAGTGGGCATGACAACCTTGATGAAGCTGCCGATGGTCAGACTCTGTACCTCGAAGGCGTCGAATTCGGCTCGGCTGAACTCGAATTCGAGGTCCGAAACCAGCTGGTGCTGCAGATCCGGAGTGAGCTCTGCATCACTAAGTTTCTGAGAATGGATGACTTGGTTCATTCTCTCTAGCAGAGCCCGATGAAACGCCTCATTGACAACTGGCGCGCCTTCTGTGGGCTTCTCAGCCCCCTTATCCTTCCATAGCAGCCCAAGACGGGAGGTGGCAGGAGGCTGGAACCCGAGAGCCTCCCTCCATTTGAGGCCGAGTGAACTATCTCCCTCGGCAAGCGAGGCGAGCGCAGCAGCCGCCTGCGCTTGGCACTCGACATTGACTACACTAAGCAGAGCGATGAGTCTCGGAATGCCGCCGCGTTGCGTGATGTCCGCTTGAATAGCCTCGCTCCCACACGCTAAGCGAGCGAGGGCATGGGCTGCTGCCTCCTGTGCCTTGCCACTGCCCAAGAGCGAGATGAGCAGTGGCAGGGCGCTTCCGCGATGGATCGCGTTCTGTCCCTCGGTACTTTCGTTTGCAAGGTTGGCAAGCGCCTGCGAAGCATGCACCTGCGTGTCTGCGCTAGCGCCCTTTAGCAAAGAAATGAGCGGAAGCACACTGCCAGCTTGGATCAATGTTTTTTGTGACGCTGGGAGCTGGGACACGCCTGCAATCGCAGCCGCAGCCTGCTCCTGCAGACCAGAGTCGCCTCCTCGAAGGACAGTAGTAAGGGCCAGCACGCCGCCGCTGTTGACGATTTCCTCCTGGTACTCGGGGTGGCCGGCGGCCAGTACAGCGAGCGCAGCACAGGCGTTCGCCTGCGCAACTGGGCTCCCAACCACCACGCACTGAACGAGAGGCTTGATGGCATTGGCGCGCGCGATCAGCACCACGTTGGGTTCGGAGACAGTTGGGTCCAGGCCGGCAGGCTGCTCTGTCAAGCTCCTAAGGAACATTGAGCCACGCTCTTTCATATCCATGTTCCCGACCCGGACCATGTCGACGAGCTGGTTGATCAGCACGACGAGGCTGCCGCCCGCTTGGGCAACGTCTTTAGTGGTTACGCGTCGAGACATGGCGTACTGCTCGATGCAGTAAGGGCCATCGGCAGATGGCGCGAGCGGGACGGCAGACCAGGCGTGAGTCCGTGCAGGAGCCCGGTTTGGCCTGGGGTCGACCCGTGCACACCGCGCCGCAGACATAGTACTGTACAGGACCCGGGTTCAAAAACACCGGGGGTATTACGGGGGGAGCCGGGAAAAACACGGTACAGAAAAGGTCAAAACACGGGGAGCCGAAACAGTACCATGTACTGTACTCTTCTGAGTCGGCCGCTGGGTGGGCACCGGGTTGGCGTGGTGCTCGTGCGCGTGCGTCGGGCTTGGTTCGGTTGATCGTCGTCATCGTCCGAACGCGTCACGTACTATCTCCCATAGTTCCTTATTTGTGTTGGTGGGTTTGGATGGTTGTGAGGTTCGTCTGTGTGATCCGTGTGCCCGTGTGCGCCCGTGTGTCGCCTGTGTCCCGTGTCTGTCCCGGCTCTAACCCGGTTCCCCCGGACCAGTAAATGTGGATTCGTGTGATGTCTGTCTCTTGTGTGTTAGAAGTCACACAGACACACAGTGTGTCCCAAAGGAGGAACAGGCGCATTCACACCACGACAATTTTCTCACCTGAAGTCTATGCTGGACGTCTTTTGTGCGCATTTCTGCGCGCGCTCTTGCTGCCCACAGGATAACACCGAAACATGCACACGCCTTGCGCAAGCGGGCGCGTGTGGCTGCTGGCAATGCCGTGTTTTGCCTTCGCGTGCTTGCACAGCGGCTCAGACAGTCTCGTGCCGAGAAGCAGGAGATGGATGCTGCGCACGGCTGGTGCTCTCGTAGCAGGTGGCCGGGCTTATGGCGTGTGCGACGCGGCGGCTGCGAGTGAGCACCTGCAGAGCAAACAGACATACTTCCAACGCTTCCCGACTCTATTTGCTCCCTTCTACGGCGAGGCGACAAAAGAGACACTGCTCCGGCAGGTGGGAGATGGAATCTGGGCCGTAGAACAAAACTTGGAGATCGGGCCTTTGCAGACGCCCCTGCGATGCGTGGTGGTCCGTTTGCGAGACGGAAGCCTGTGGGTGCATGCACCGTTGGCACCGACGGAGGAATTCTTTGAGCTTGTGGAGGCCTGCGGCAACGGATCCCCTGACTGCGTGGCGCATGTGGTGGCACCCACATATGCGCTCGAGCACAAAGTGTTTGTGAAGGACGCTCTGAAGCGTTGGCCTCGAGCACGTCTGTGGACATCGCCTGGGCAGTTCAGCTTTCCCGTGCAAGTCCCGGACGACGTTGTGTGGGGCAAGGAGGTGAGCGGGGTGCTGGACGGCTCGGATATTGACTTAGCACCCCCCACGATTCCGTGGTCAGACGAAATCCAATTCGAGACGCTTGCCGCAGGGACTTTCCGTATTGGTGGCTCGCCATTGACATTCTATGAGACCGTGTTCTTCCACCGTCGCAGTAAGAGCTTGATCGTCACTGATTGTTTGGCGCGCATCCAGCTCACAGCGCCTGGAAGATTGAGCGAGCCGCAAAAGCTTTTGCTCATCTCAAAACGGTCTACTGCCGAACCTCTTCCAGCAGACACGGCGGAAGCCAGGCAAGTCGGCTGGGAGAAGACCGCTCTCCTAGTGACTTACTTCTTCCCAGAGCACGAAGAGCTCGACCCCGATGCAGGGGTTGGTGTCGTCACCTGGACGACTGGGTGGCATGAGAACTTCAAGGCCCTCGCTGGCCGGTTGGTAGTCCCACCCGTTGTGCGCACGCTGATCTACGCGCAAGATCCGGCACGGGTGAAGAGGTGGGCCGAGCGAGTGGCCACTCGCTGGGATTTCGACCAAGTCGTCCCAGCCCATTGGGAGGCACCCATTCATGCTTCAAAGAAGGACTTTGAGAAAGCGTTTGCCTTCCTCGAGGATGGCAGCATCGATGCATTCCCAGCCAACGACCTTGCGCGCGGCTTGAAACCGATCGCCAATATCTTCTTGCAATGACCCATGAGGCGCGCGCGCGGTGTTCTCTGGGGACTGGGGTACGGTCAACGGTGCGCCACACAAAGTATGCAGTGAAGACGTATCGGTTTTCTGTCCTCACCATAGCAGAGACCACAAGAAGACCGGCTACGGCTGCTAACGCAAGGCACCTCGGGGGTGGGGGGTCAGCCGCTCTTCGGTGTGCTGTGAATGACGAAATTTTGGGGTCGCGAGTCCACATCGCAAGAGAAGGACACGACAAAGGAAAGTCGTTTGAGGCCTCGTCGCCAATCATGCTGAGGCAGCTGATAATCGCTTGTGCGATCCGCGACTCGGTGTCCACTACGATCACCTCCTCCATCTACGCTCCGTTTGTCGAACGTGCATTGTCACTCTTCGCCGAGGCTGGACTCGCACAGAGGCCGTACCCGGTTGATGACCAGCTCCTCCGACGGGAGACAGTCTCTGGCGCAGGAAAGCGGCAGCAGACTGTGCAGCTCAGCGTGCGCGCATTCAGTTCCAATGCACTGCGCCAGGTACGAATCGCACACATCGAGGGCGGTAGCAACCTTCAGGTGCTCAACTTTTGCGCATTCTCATCCCTAGAATACGGCTTGCCGTCCTTCGCCGCGGACCTCGTCACGCTGCCCGGCGGCCACCTGATCGCGTTAGACTACGCACCCACGCGCGATCCGGCAACCGACTCCGTATTTGCGAGCGACGGCGAACTCGCCGTGCTGTTTGCGAAGCACCGCGAGCGCTTGCCCGATGGCGGGCCTCTGCCTGAGGCAGCCATGCGTTACTTCTCGCCCTACTTTTTGTGGTCGCGGCTGCCGACGCCCGATGGCGATGCCGCCATCCTCGATGCAGTACTCCCCGCCTTTGAGGACTACCTGCGCGGCTACTTGGAGCTTGTGCGTACTGCGGTGCCCCTCGCGGACCCTTTGGGCCTGAGCGCCGTCCGTGAGCGCCAACTCTCTTACGCAACCTACCGAGCCGAGAAGGATCCGGCTCGGCCGATGCTCACGCGCCTCTTTGGGGAGGAGTACGCGGAGCGGCTGATACGAGAGGTGCTCTTTGACTTGCCGTACAGTGGGATGCTGGATGGGGGTGTGCTGCCCAAGGCGGCGCCCTCGGCAGCACCAGCAACCGAGCCTCAGCCGCCGGTGGGGTTCGAGTGGGGAGGCACATTCTGAGAGCATGCTGTACAGAGCAAGGCTCCCGCTGCGAGCACGAGCATGGCGCCCATGGCCGAGTACCTAACCGGACGGTTTGCACGCACACGTGGTTCCGGCGCGGTATCGGCCGCGGTGCGCCGTCCGGTCAGGGTGCGCTGCGGGGTGCCGGGTGCGGGGTGCTGGCCCCAGTGATAAGATTTTTCTACTGTACAAGCATCTGTCTCGTGTGAGAAATCAACAGCACATTCACATTCACATTCACATTCACACACTCACCTTAATTAACACCGGGAAGCGGTCAACTCTCAGACCCGGAGTCGCGTGTGATGGATCCCGAGCTTAAACTGAAGCTGCAGGCGCGTGCCAGTCGCCTTGAAGGAGCGCCAGCGTGTGACGCACCCGCCGCTTCCAGTGGAGGCGCTGGTGACGAGCTTGCCAACGTCTTGGCGGCTAGGAAGGCTGCTTTGGACCAGCCGGCAGCGTCGGCTTTTCAGAGGCCGGCGCTGCGACAGGTCTCAGGAGAGTCCATCAAGGGTGCCTCGGCGTTGCTACCAATCGCGCCGCCGCCGAGCGTGCCGCCGCCGAGCATGCCGCCGAGCACCGCATCCGAGCATCCGGCTGCCTGCGCGTTCGCCGACATGTTGGCGGCGACCGAGGTGGCCGGCATCCAGAGCTCATTCGAGGCGGTCATTGCCGGCTGTTTTGGCGAAGGCAAGGTGCCCATGTGGCCCACGCTCAGCTCTCTGCTCCCGACACTCCGAGGCGTGCTGCCGCACCGTTCCAAGCTGCTGCTCGAAGTCCTCGAGGCGCGCATGGCGCAGCCGCAGTATGCCGCCACCATGGCCAAGCAGGCTGCGCTGCAGGCCAAGGCCCTCAACGTGGCGATGATCGGCGCGGGGCCAGTCGGGCTGCGCTGCGCCATCGAGCTCGCTATGCTCGGGTGTCGAGTGGAGGTCTTCGAGGGGCGCACGCGCTTCTCGCGACTGCAGGTGCTCCACCTGTGGGATTGGGTCGAGGCGGATCTGAGTGCACTTGGCCTCAAGTTGCTGGACCCATCTGTCTTCACAGCGTCCGACTTGCGCCGCTGCTCAACGTGCCAGCTGCAGCACTCGCTACTCAAGCTGGCGCTGCTCCTCGGCGTGCGCGTGCGCTTTGGCTCCAAGGTTGAGAGCGTGGTCTCGTTAGGCACGCGCCGCGTGGACGTGATCGTCGATGCGAGCGGCGCCCGATGTGAGCTCCTCGATGGACTCGGTTTCTCCCAGACGGTCGCACTCCGGTCGGCGCGCGCGCTGTGCATAGTGATCTCGCTTCAAAACAAGAAGACCAAGGAGGAGCTCGAGCTGCGCGAGAGCACGTGGAGCCAGCAGTTCTACCAAGGCGAATTCGGTGCGCTCGAGAAGCAGGGCATCGTGCTCGAGAATCTCGTCTATTATAGGAGTACCGGGGCCTTCGCCGAGACGGCGACGCACTACTTCGTCATGACGACGACGGCGGAGGCACTCGAGGGGTATGGTGCGTTGCTGCGCGGAGTGGCCGAGCAGGCGGCACGCGCCGAGACCCTCTGCCACGGGTCCAATGTGGATACTGCCAAAGCAGAGGCGTACGCGCGACAGGCGATCGCAGCCTTCGTGCCCTCGCTCGCCGCAGAGCCGATGGTACCTGGCAACCTCTCTCTCTTCGACTTTAGTGAGCGGAAGCAGAGCAACCGTGCGGCGATCGCGGTGCCGGGAATGCAGCTGGGTGGGCGGCAGGAGACCGTTTGCATAGCGACGCGCGTGGGCGACGCGCTGCAAGAGCCCTTCTGGTGATTGATGACCCCTGATGACCCTTGATGACCACTGATTGCCACTGATGACCTCTGATGATCACTGCTCGGCTCCGTCGAGTCGCTCCAGGCCCGAAGGCCTCGGCATCAACCGCGGCTTCTTGGGTGCTCTCGATTGCGCCGACCTGGTGCAGCACGCCATGCCACTGCTGCTTACGCCGCTGGGCAAGGTGCCCGCCACCGTCGACGCCTTTCACAGCGTCATCCAGCGGCGCGAAGACCTGTTTGGGATCACGAAACGCATCTCGGGCACCAACCGACTTTCGGAGCTCAAGGCTCACCTTGATTGCAGTCGCCGCTATCAGTACACACTCGATCCGTCGACAAGGTACACATCGTGGCATGGCACAGCCATGCAATCCTTAGTGGCAGGCAACACTCTCAAGGCCGCGCCCTCGCACCCCCGCATGGCCTTCCATGCCTCCATTCGTGGCGCATATGCGGCTAGTTTGTAACCGCGACACCCGAATCTCCCCACACGCGACCGTACGACGGCCGGTATAACGCGAAGCGGTATTAGTTGTGCGACTATACGTACGCGGACGAAAAAAGACCGGCGGTATCGGCTTCCCGCCCCGTAAATGGAAAATGCGCACGCGCTCACGGGGCTTGCTTTTCAGCTGTTGCCTCAGCCCCTCATTTGGTTCCCGTGAGCGCGTGCACCCCGCGCGGCGTCCGGTCGGGCCCAGGCCGGCCGGCATGCGAGAGGGTAAGAAGCGTTCCGGTGGAGCCCTCGGGCACCCTAGGCAGCGTCGCGCGCTCCACCCGGAGCCTGCAATGCGCCGCGGCCCGCACAAAACTCTCCAGTTGAATGTCAGTTCCATGGCTGTCCGTCAGACGCGTCTCGTGTGCGATGAGGGCGAGGCCGCCCTCACGCTCGCTCGTTGGCCGTCGAAGGAGCCGCTCGATGGCGGCCGCAAGGGCCCCATGCGAAGCATTCGGAACCTTTAACAATACATTGGGAGGGGCCGGATGATATCCCCAAAAGACGGCTCCGAGATCCGAGTAGGAAACCTTGTCCAAGAGATCCGATCCGAGAACGAGCTCGAAGTCGCGGCCGTTGGGAGACGCCTCTGCCACGTGGCTCACAGCGGTGGGATCCATCCAATCCAGAGGCATCACACGCATCGGATGGGCTGCGCTGCGCTGATTGTCGTCCACGTTGCCCTGCAGCAGCTCGAGCAGCACGTTCGTGCTCCCTGGCAGCACG
>Ga0210248_100946_pt1 | contig 24295 bp, 7 predicted proteins | sample ChrtobMetP3_32mM_FD_155493 | JGI IMG/M metagenome (GOLD analysis project Ga0210248, IMG submission 155493) | Chrysochromulina tobin associated microbial communities from unialgal haptophyte culture, Seattle, Washington, United States - P3_32mM | ecosystem: Host-associated > Algae > Haptophytes >...
GGCGAGCGCGAGAAATAAAATCGCGTTGGAAAAAGGCGAAAGGGGGTGGGTGGGTGGGTGGGGGTGGGTGGGGGGGTCGAGGTGGCCGCCGCGATAGTATTTCACGGCAATACTTGTGGCAAACGACACAGAGCTTCTTGCGGAGCGGACGCTGCTTGCACTTCGTGCACCCTTGCGTGTGCACGGCGACTGTGTGAGGGTAATTGACGCCTGATGCCTGCACCCTGCGCTTCCACCAAGCATACTTGAGAGTCATGCCAACCACACTCCAACCCATGCACCATTGCCGGCAGCGAGGTCGCCTGCCAACTGCGCTTTGCATTGACTGACAGTAGATCCCTGCGCGCGTCTCCTTCGCAGCATCGTGCGGACGTCTTGAGAACAGCTCCAATTATGGCGAGCGATGAGACTGCGGAGCCTGATGAAGGAGACGAGCAGCAGCATGTCGACGAGGACGCCATGGATGAGGGCGCAGCGGGAGACGTGGCGGTTGGTGACTACGATGAGCCGCCTGAAGATGAAGACGACGACGGGAGCGACGATGATGAGCCACCCGCAAATGTCTCTGACGAGGACGATGCTCAGGAGGAGGACGAGGACGAGGACGAGGACGAGGACGAGGACGAGGACGAGGACGAGGACGAGGACGAGGACGAGGACGAGGACAACGAGGACGAAGACCAACTGCCCCAAGCTGCCCATGACCAAGCAGCTGACGAAGAGGACGAGGACGAGGACGAGGACGAGGACGAGGAGGACCCGATGCCTCCAATGCCTGATGCTGCAGAGCTCGCGAGCCTCGCCAAGGGCGCTGCCGCCGTCACGACTGTGTCTTCCGAGGCTGCGTCAGCTGCTGTCGAACCCGCCGATGAGTCGCAAAACGAGCCCGAAGAGCAGGCGACAAAGGCTGACGGGGCAGTGGCTGCAGTGAAGGCCGATTCACCCTGTGCTGCCAGTGGCACCTCTGCTGCGCTTCACGCGTCGGCACCCGCCGTCGACGGCGACGCAGCGCTGCTGCTCACGGCGGCGCAGTGGGGCGGCTCGCAGGCGCTGGCAATGGTTGCAATGGTCGCCGCGCCCACCAGCGGCTTGCCCATGGCGGTGCCCTCGTGCCTCTCACACCTTGTCCGCACGAGCGTGCAAGCGGGCGCAGCAGGAGCAGGCGCGTCGGCGTCGACGTCGACGATTGCTGCGGGCGCCGTCGGACGCTGTGGCAGCAGCGGCGGCACTACCGCGGTAGAGTCCGGGCGGCCTTCACTCTTTCCGGCGCCGTCACTTTTCCCTGCGCCGCTGCCACCAACATCGCGGCACGTGACTGCACCGGTGATGGTGGCGTCCGCCCCACCCGTGGCAGCTGCGCTTCCCGAGCCGGAGGCTGACGACGATGGTGTCGCCGCTCTGTTGCTGGGCTTCGGCGCTGGGGCACGCGCGGGGCCACCACCGCCACCGCCACCGCCACCGCCACCGCCAGTGCTTAAGCCGCGTCCATCGATGGGCACCACGAACGCAGCAGCGCTTCTGATGGCTGGTCGCGGTGCCAAAGGCTGCAGCGGCGACAGGGGCCACGATTCTCTGGATGAGGAGGCGGCTTTTGTAGGGCGGCGACGACACCGCGGCGACGACGACGACGACGAGGAGGAGGAGGAGGAGGAGGGGGAGGAGGAGGAGGACAGCGTACCACCGGGCCTCGAGCGCATCCGCAGCAAGGAGCTCGCGGCCAAGCACCGCTTGCTTGTCGAGCAGGCGCGCCAGCGCGACGAGCAAGCGAGTGGCGATGACGACGAGGAAGAGGAGGACGTCATCGATCTGCGCGGGGTCGGGCAGAAGGCCGCTGTTGGCATGCGGCTGCAGGTTTCGTACATGGAGCGATCGGGCAAGTCGCTCGTGCCAGTAGCCTACCGGGGATCAGTGGCTTCCGTCGATATGCGCAAAGGGCTGCGCGTTAAGCTCGACGGCTACGTGCGCCGCGAGTGGGTGACCGACGAGGATGAGTGGACGTGGCTTCCCGAGCACGACTCCGCGCCGTTGCCCCATCAGCTCGAGCTGATGCGCACTATGGTCGACGACGGCGCAGACAAAGGCGACCTCTCTAGCAAAGGCGCCGAGTCCAAGACCAGCGGGCCCAAGGCCGAGGGAAAGGTGGACAAGCCTGCCAAGGGCGCAAAGGGAGAGGGCGTGTGCGCGCCATCCAGGGCGATCGCCGAGGGCGCAAGCTCGAGCGCTGCGCCGCCCCCGATGCTCTTTGCTGCGCTCGTGCGACTGCGGCTGCGTGGCGAGCCGATCGTCGAGCTGCCGCCCTCGCTCACCGCCAAGCCTCGGCGCTCCTCAGCTGTGCGCCCGCTGCCCAATACGCTGATTGGTATCGCGGCCGCCGCGGCGCACGAGGAGCGCGAGCGCATCGCACAGACGCGCCCGCCCAAGGACCAGGCCAAGCTGCCGACCTCGCCCAAGGTACCGGCCTCCCCCGCGGTGCAAAACAGCAAGGCTGCAGCCCCTGTTGCCAAGCATGCTGACGTGGCCGGCGACAAGAGCCTTGCACATGCCGAGAAGGAAACCGAGAAAGCTCCGCGCCCAGTTTCCTCGGGCAAGCCCAAGGGTAAGGGCAAGGCGGCCGCCGACAAGGGCGAGAGTAAGCCCGAAAAGGGCGCCAAAAGCGGCGGCAGCGGCCAAATGGTGAGTGGCAGCACTGTGAATGGTGGGTCGTCGCACGACGACGAAAACGGCGCTGGTGGCGTGGCCGACGGGCAGATGGCGACAGTGACGATCGCGAATGGGCCGCACACCGGCAAGGAGTGCAAGGTGCTGCACGTGGGCAACGGATGGGTCAAGCTTCAGCTTCCCAACGGGACGGTGATGCACATGCGTAAGTGGGACCTGCACGGTGACGTGCCACTGAAGTTGCGCTCGCCGGGCTCCAAGACCTCTTCCAAGCCCTCCCGCACCTTCGAGGCAGATGTGGAGGCGGCTTCCAAGGCCCCGTCACAGAAGAGCAAGAGGGATCGCTCCGATGGCCGCCAAACCGAGGTGGACGGGACGGCAGGCGCCTCCACCGAGAAGGCGGCATCGGTCAACGATAGCCACATCGGCGTTACCGCCGCCGCCGCCGACCAGCAGCCGAGAAAGAAGAAGGGCAGCAGCAAGGAGGTGGCGAGAGAGACAAAGCGGGCAGCGGCGGCGGCGGCGGCGGCGGTGACGGTGGCGGCGGCGGAGGAGGAGGAGGAAGAGGAGGCAGCGGCCGAGGCGGGCGGAAGGGAGGTTCCTGAGAAAAAGCCGTCGAAGAAGCGGTCGTCGGAGGCTTGCGAGCTGCAGCAGAACGGCTTCACGTTGGGCACGCATGTGTGGGCGCGCTGGTCGGGAATCAAGTTTTCGCGCGGCGTGATCTCGAAGCTGCTCACCTCGTCTAAGTGGGTGCTTGTGACGTTCGAGTCGGAGCAGTCGCAGTGGGTCACATCGCGCGAGATGGTGCTCGACGAGGAGGTGCGCCACGAGTCCCTCGAGGAAGGCACCGAGGTGATCGCCGCGTGGGAGGATGATGACAAGTTCTACAAGGGCAGGATCATGGGGAAGTCCTCGAACGGCAGATACCGTGTGCGCTACGACGACTGGGACGATGCGCTCGTGATGATCGAGGGGATTCGGCTGCTGCCAGAGGGCTTCGGTAAGAAAAAACGCCTCAGCCAGGCCGAGGGCAGCAAGGAAGAGGGCAGCATTAGCAGCAAGTCCGAGGGTGACGCCAAGGCGGGAGGAAGCAGCAGCGTCAGCAGTGGCGCTCTCGCCGCGGTCTCCGCGAGCAATGGTGACGCTGTGCCGCCTCCGACGGCGGAGAAGACGACCGCATCGGGCATTTGCGGCAGCGCCGCCAACGGAGCAAGCGAAGCGAGTGTCGGCAGTGCGAAGTCATGCGTGAAAGCCGAGGTGACCGGCACGGCGCCCGTCAACGTACGGCCGGCAGCGCAAGGTGACGGCGGCCGGATGGCGCGCTTCGTGCGCAATGCTCGCGAGCAGCTCTGGGCCAAGGAACCGGCGCGATTTGATCAGCTGACCAAGCTGCTTGCACGAGGCGGTTCGATGCGGCTGCCAGCCTTTCCCGATGACCCAAGCGCGACGCGGGAGGAGGTTGCCTTCGAGGCTGAGCTTGTCGCCCTCCTTGAGTCCTACTCGACACTCATGTCTGAGCTACGAGCGCTCCTCAGCTATGGAGGGCCTGCCTCGCCCTCATCCGTAACCGCACCAGCGTCCGCATCTGCGCCCGCTCCATTGACGGTATCCGCGCCCGCGCCTTCGGCGGCCGAAGCGCAGCCGAAGGCAGTCTCTAACACAGCGGCCAGTGGCGGTGGCGATTGTGCTAAGGGCGTGGCAGAACACTTGCATGCGCCGACGGGCGTCGTTGATGTGGTCGCGAGCACGGAGTCGCAGTCCGCAACCACCAGGGCGAGCAGCAGCGCTGGCGGCGTAGACAAGGGCGCGCAAGGCAGAGGGGTGCGCGAGCTCCACAAGCTTCTTCAGGAGTTTGGCGAAGGCTCGAGCGTCGGCGTCGAAATTGCGTCCAAGACACGTCATCGTGGCGCAGCTGCTGAGGCGTCAGCATCAAATGCGAGCAGCTCGGCCGAGGGTGGCGTGGTTGGCGGCGCGGGAGCCATGCCGCTAAAGAAGCGACCTCGCGAATGAGCAATCGGTCAACGCTGAATGCGCGTTTGATGATTGAGTGCACACGACTGCACGAAGCAGAGCTTGCCGCTATGTATAGCGAGCGATTCAAGTATATATCGTAAAACCGTAAACGCATCGACGCACGACGGACGTAAACACACCTTGCGGCATCACATGATGGACTCCACTCGCACGTCGCGAGTCGTCTGGGGGTGGCCCCCAAGGAGAGCGTCCTCGACGATAGGCTACCATGCGGGTTGTAGTTTTGTAACACCTCTTAATTTTTAATCGAGATGAGAGTGTGAAGAACCGTGAAGAATCAATCGCGCGAGTCAACAGAGGGACGCACTGATCGACGCACTCTCGGGCCTCTCAGCACTCAGGGCCTCTCAAGACATCACATGAAAAGCCTGCCAAGTCCCAAGAAAGTGGTTCAAGGCATCGCCAGAGCCACCTCATTCAGGCGGAAGACGCTGCAGCAGCAGCCAAAGACTCTGCCGACGACCGATCCCACCACGGAGTCACCAGCCATCAATGATCAGGAGGAAGCACACATGGCGTCGCCACGCGCGAAAAGCCTGCCCAGCCCCATGCAGGTTGCTCAAGGGATTGCTAGAGTCACCTCATTCAAGCGGAAAACGCTGCAGCAGCAAAAAGTTCCAACGACAGCCACCCCGACCGATGAGTCACCAACTTCCGAGGTCTCCATAGAAGACATCGATGATCATGAGGAAGCGCGCAGGGAGGAGGCGCTTTTGGCTTCGCTGCGAAACGCCCGGGAACATAATCAGCTCTGCGCGGAACCGGAAGATACTCTTCGCAGCTCCGCCCCGATGCAACTACTTACAGCTGGTCCAGATCCTGGCCCTTTTGCGTCGCCCGCGCTCGAGCCGCCGTCGGCGTCGCCCGATTCGGCGAGGCCCAGGGACAGCATCGTGCTGGACAGAAAGGACTCGCACCTTGACCTTCCCGTGACGAAGCCTCTCCTCGATGGCGGCACGAGTCATCCGAGACAAGACCGAGCACAATCCTCTCGGCAGGGTGCGTCACTCATGGCGTTGCGTCTCCTCGCGTCACTGATCTCGTTCATCGCTATCGCCACGCTTCTCGTGCTCACGTTCGAGACCTCCGCATTGCACCTCGCGTTGCTCGTGACGCGACGGCTGCCTGCCAGCGCCCAAGACCTGGTCTATGAATGCGTGCCGCGACTCGCACCGCCGCCGCCCATGGTGCGCCGGAGGAAGATTTTACTTGGCCTCTTCTGACCTTCTGTCGGAGGGGCACGGCCATGCATGCCGTCGCAGAGTCCGGTCCACGCCAAGGCACGACGACAGCACTTTGCTTTGTGTTTGTGAGTGGTGGAGAAAATACGAAAACGACACCACACAGGCAAGGTCCGAGGACGGGTGAGTTTGTTTCACACAGATTATCATACCGGTAGCGTGAACACAGCTGCTTACGTGTTGTGTGTGAGCACAACGGCATGCACGTCAATCTTCATCCCCTCCTCTAGTGCGCTTGTCGCGCCACCGCCGAGCACAGCAGACATGCACCTCATCCCCTCTTCTAGTGCGCTTGTCGCGCCACCGCCGAGCACAGCAGGCTGCTTTATCGCTTGCCAGGTCTGCCAAAAGCTTCAGCAACCGCCAAAAGTGTGCTCTGACTGCCTGAGCGTCAGCTACTGCAGCGATGCCTGCCTGGACTCAGACTCCGAGCACGCTGCAGACTGTGCGTCATTCGCCCAACACATGGCGCGAGACGTTAGCGTCAAGCTGCCTGGAAACCCGAAGTGGTTGCAAGTGACGATGGATCAGCAGTCAAGTCTGGGGTGGTGCGATCTGCTGAAGGCTGCCAGCATGCACGACGAAGTGTTTGGCGTGCTGTGCGGTTGCACGCCTCCCTCGTCTCCACACCGCTATGTGCCCGACCTTGTATCAGCCGCCGCTACATCCGTCGTGACTGGCACTGCACCGACGCTCAATTCATGGTCTCAATATTACGCCCATCGAGGTGTGCGCTCCGAGGCTCCAGTTGCAGTGCTTCTTTCATGGCCCTTGACCCTGTATCACATTCTTGTGAGGATGGACCTTGCTAGTCTTACCCGCCCGGTGGTCGTGCACTATCTCGGGCCCGAGAAGGAGCTTCTCTTCCTCCCTGTCTTTCGCGAGCTGCTCGCTCTCTTGCCGGCCGCCCACCTCCAGATTGAGATGATTGGCCCTCTTGGCATTGACTTGCCACCGCCGATGCAACTCGAGGATGCCAGGGGTGGATGTCTGAGCATCACCGTCCGCCGTGGTCTGTACCATGCCCTCAACTTACCGATGCCCGACGTGGCATTCGCGCCCAACGCCGGTCTTGCAGTCGAGGGTTATGCTGAGCGCTGGCCGGCGACGCTGCTCTACGTCGCCGTGCAGCGCATCCCATTCGTCTGGACGGACTACAGCGAACAGAGCGTCGACAAGGGCCTGCGTTTCGCGGCTAGGTGTGCCAAGCTGGCGCCGAGCTGCGGCGTGAGCCTCAATCCCTTTCGTCAGCCGCTGCGTCAGCCACGCGTCTGTGGAGGCTCAGTGGGCCTTCCGACCTTGGCGAACGGCTTCCTTGCCGCATTCCACACGCCTCCGCACGTGTTCACGCCGATTGCATCGGACGGCGACACTGCGGCGGGACTGACAACAGCGTCGTCTGTGGCACCGTTGCCGATTCAACCGGTCCCCACCGTTCCGCCAACGAGCGCTGCGGTAGACCTGAGCAGCTTCGACGCCGACGCGCCGCAGCCGTTTGAGCGCTTCTTCGCGGTGGCTCGGCAGCTGGGTGTCGTGAGCGAGCTGCAGCTCGAGGGGCAGCGTCGCGCCGTGCAGAGCGGCCGGCGCACAGCTCGACAGTGCATGAGCGCACACTGGGCGCAGGTAGCGCAGGGCCTCGGCATGGGCCAGCGGTACGCCTGGCGGTGCGAGCTGAGCGAGGTGGCCCTCGCCGCCGCGCCTGCAGAGGTGCGAAAACGCGCGCAACGCAAGTCGCCCCGCTACAGCGGCACGTGGGAAGACGAGACGTCGCGATTCTCGCTCGCGCATTGCCTTGCGCCGCTGATTACCCCACGCTGGGCGAAGCTCAAGGAGCTCGGCAACGAGGCGCTCGCGGCAGGCGAGTGTGGGGTCGCGGCCGAGTGGTATTCGCGCGCGGCGGCACTGACAGAGCATACGATGGCCTTGGGTACTTTCTTTGACGTGCTCGAGGAGAGTGGGAGCCGCGTCGCGCGCCGTCTCGCGCAGGAGCGGGATGGCCTGTGGTCCGTGGTGCACAACCAGCTGCCCGACTGCCCGCGCAGGCTCTCATACAGCGTCGAGATCGAACAGCATCTTCGAGCGTGTGGGCTGCGCGACGTTGCGCGCGAGCCCAATCTGCCCATGGCGATCTGCCTCGCCAATGCGGCGGCAGCGCGGCTGCGCCAGGCGGCCGAGCACGACGCGGGACACGAAGCGATGCTCAAGAAGCACACGAACCTTCCGCGCCACCTGCGCACCATGCACGCGGAGGTGCAGCAGGGCTTGCTACGCAGGGCGCTCTCGGATGCCGACGCCGCCGCGGTCGCGTGTCCCGAGTACGAAAAGGCACACTTCCGCGTGGCGCAGGCGCTTCGGGCGTTGCATGCGGCATCAAGCAGCGCCCCCGAGCGCGAGGCGGATCGGCCTAGCCTCGAGCAGCTCGAGCGCCAATCGGCCGCTTACAAGCTGGGCGCGCACCGGCTACCGTGGTGCGGGATCGCGGCGTTGCTGGCCGGGCTTGTCCACTTCCCCGAGTATCAGCTCGCCTATGAGATGGCTTATTTTGATCACGAGGTGCGCAAGATCGTGCAGGCGCAGGCCCATACCGACCCGGGCTGTTTGCTGATCAGCGTCACCGTCACCGCATCGCTTGTGCCATCGATGGGTGGGCAAAACCTGCTGCTCGGCGTCGAGACCAAGCAGCAGGCCGCTCAACATGTGCTCTGTACGCGGCACGACGGGCTGTGCTTCCGGGTGCTCGACAGTGAGAACGGTGAGCGCGTCGAGGAGCCGCCGCATGGGCACGCGTCGGCGCTCTCGCTCGAGAGCTACCCTCGGCCTCTCTCCATGTTCCTGGCGGACCTCTCGTCCGAAGGCGTCAAGGTGGACCAGCTTTGCCTCGGCCAGGCGCTCACGGATCAGGTGGGTCGCGTCGCGGCTGCGCTTAGTGAACAGCCCAGCTTCAGACATATTCGCGTATACGCGAGCGGGGAGGGCTCGAAAGGGAGCTGTGCAGGCCCTCTTGATGGGTGGGGCCTCGACAAGCGGGCAGGGTTGCTACTGTACGCGTCGGGCTAGTCTTGCTCGAGGGGGGGGGTCAGGTTCACAGGAACAGTTTGAACCTGTTTGACTGTTTCGGATATTTCTCACCGCGTGCGGTTCCAAGCGCGTGAAAGGCTGAAATGCTCAACCCGCACAACCCACCGGCGAGCATGAACGACCCGCAGTTTCCAGCCGAGGAAGACCACGCCCCGCGCACGAATGCCACGGGAGAGAAACTCACATTCGCGCAGAAGAGCGCAATTCTGATGGATGTTGCCCAGAACAAGAGGAGCGAGAAAGAGCAGGTGCAAAAGATCCTTGACGCCAAGAAGAAGGCAGCACTTGGCATTGGAAAGGGCAAGCCCGTGCAGGAGCTCGCGGCAAGTAGCAGCAGCGACAGCGAACCCGCGAGCAGTAGCCGCGCTGCAGGCAGCGGCGTGAAGGCCGTGCTGGCCCTCTCGCCAGAGAAGGGAGGCAAAGCAAAGGACGACTCATCGGCGGCAGCGGGTGGGAGCGGCGTTAAGGCAGCGCTTGCACTCAAGGAGCAGGCAAGCGGCAAGGCTAAGGCCGGTGGAGGCTTCAAATCAGCAGCGGGGGGCAAGGGCAAAAAGGGCGGCGGCAAGAAGAAGGTGGGTCTGCTGGCGAAAGAGGAAGCCGAAGAGGAGGAGGAGGCGCCCGCGGCGGCAGAGTCGCTCACGGCAGTGCTAGTCGAGACGGAGGCGGATCGCGAGGCGCGTCTGAACCGCGAAGAGGACGAACGCGAGGTGTGCAGATGGCGACCATGGGCCAACAGCCTCGTCCAGCCCGGGTCCAGGCTCTCCTCGCCTTGTTCTGCCCTCTTCTCTGTGCGTGCGCTGAGCGCAGGTCGCGGACTCGAATCGCGCTCACGACAGGCCGAGCGCGAACGCCGTTACAAGGAGCGCGAGGAGCAACGGCGCGAGATCGAGTGGGAGATCATCCAAGAGGAGCGGCGCGTGCGCGAAAAAGAACGCAAGAAGCGCGAGAAGCTTCTAGCGGAGAAGAAGCTGCAGAAGGCCTTTCGCGATGCAGCTTACGAGGGCGACGTAGGCGTCATCAGGAGCACCATCAAACTCTGGTGCGATGAGTGCTTTGGCGAGTTTGGGGACGGTTCGAACTTGATAGGCGCCAAGGTTGACGCGCCCGACGAGCACAAGCACACGGCGCTCTCGGAGGCGGCATGCGGTGGCCAGGCAGCGATCTGTCGCATCCTGCTCGAGCACGGCGCAAACGTGAACGCGGTCAACGCGCAGCACCGCACGCCCCTCTGGCGCGCGTGTTTCATGGACAAGCGCGAGTGCGTCAAGCTGCTGCTCGAACACGGTGCTGACCCCCGCATCGCGTCAGAGAGCCACGAGGCGCCTGAGTCGGTTTCGCCCGCGGACGAGCTCAAGGCGTTGCTACAAGGCTGGGACGTAGCGCACACGGACAAGCTCCTCGCAGAGCGCGAGAAGCGCAACGCGAAGCAGTGGCAGCCGCCGCCACCCGACCCCGAGGATCGTGACATTGGCGAGGCGGGCTACTTTCTTCAGATCGCGCTTCAACGGCTGGCTGACGCCGTCGACTCGATCACCAAGGACTCGGACCGCACGATCCTCGTTGTCGACCTGGGCGGCAAGGCGATCACGTACTTTGAGTACTCGGACTGCAATCTTTGCTGCTACGCGCGGGCGGCAGAGATCGAGCCAGCGTCGCTGCGCAAGAAGCTGCTAGGCGCGCTGCGCTACGGGAAGCCACTTGTGCTCGACATGCTCTCGATGGAGCTCGACCACAACCTCATAGAGGCTGCCTTCGACGCAGTCATGCCCGGGCTTTTTGGCAAGATCCTCACCAAGAAGGTACTGCGGGAGGAGGTCTACACGCAGCTCATCAACGAGGACGATGGCGATGATTACAAGGCCGCCTTCTTCTCGGAGAAGGCGCTCGGGCACTTCCAGTTCATCATGATCTCGAAGCTGCCCGTGCCACCGGAGTGGTGCGCCGAGGGCTTCTTCATCCTGCGCGTGGCGGCATAGGCCATAGCGGCCCCCGCCCGTTGCATTGCGAACAGGTTTTTTTATTTTTTCCTCTTCGACGTTTTATGAATTGATCGAATCGTGTAACCCGATCGGGAACCCGTACACGAGATCAAGACGGAAACGCCGCGTCCCCGCGACGGTGCATGTATCTAAGGCGCCGTGGCCGTCCGCGTCGGACGGTAGCCCGGCACGACAAGTGTTTACGAAAGTTTTAGTTATAACGCCCGCGGCCAGAGAGTCCCGACCTCGCGGTCTCGACCCGTGAAAAGAACGCCGCTCAGGACAGATAAATCAACTGTCTCCACCCCAGGAAGCGCATTGCGGTGCTGGTGGCTCCAGTGGGCTCGGCTGTGCGTTCTTCTCCCCCGGTCTTGTATGATTCTGATTGACAGGGGGGCATTTTAGACCCGCTCTCGCGCCTCTTTCAAAGCGGTTTCCCCGTGTAGCAAACCTTCGCAGGGTAAGGAGCCACGTGCGAGCTGATCACGTTGCGCAACAGCACGCCCTCCGCCTGGTTGAGCTGCGCGTCAGAGAAGACATCGAGCACTGGGATCCACTGCGTGTGATGCTGTGGCGTCGAGCTACTGCGCCGTAGCTCACGCTTGGGCGCCATTTCGCTCAGAGCGTCAGTCGCCATCGCTCGGCCGGTCACGGTACGTGGCCGAACACGGAGCAACGCCACCAGCTTGGCCCAGCGCTCCGCTGCGAGCGAGTACAGCGCCTGCCTCAGCTCGCGTGCCCCGGCGTCGCCGTGCGGCGGGTGTGAATGAGCCGTCAACAGCAGAGCGTTCTCTGGGACGAGCTGCACTTTCCGTTCCGTGCCCGGCGCGAGCTCCTCGATGACGGCATGCGCGTGGCGCCACCGTTCCCGCTCGGCTGCCTCCTCGGAGGAACGGAGCGCTTGCTGCGCCGAGAAGAGCATCGCCTCGGCGTGCAGTTGCAGCCGGCGCTGCTCGAGGTGCGCGTCACGCACCACCTGCTCCAATTCGGCGCGGTGGTGCGCCTCGAGGGCTCGCCCCTCCGCCAGCGCCCGCTCCCTAGCAGACACAAGCGCATCTGCGTCTGCGGCTGCCGCGGCGGCCGCAGACCTTGCCCGTGCCTCGGCGGCCTCGGCCGACTGTCTCGAGAGCTGAAGCAAGCGCTGGGCCTCTGTGCGGGCCGCGCTCGCCTCAGCCGTGCGCTGCTGCGACTCATAGAGCTGTAGCTGCAGCTGGCCCACCGTTCGGCGGAGAGAGCTCAACTCGGTCGCCTGCTGGTCTTCGCAATGCTCGAGCCGACCGGTGAGCTCTCTGGTGCGGCGGCGCCCCTCCGACCGTTGGCCGAGCACCTCCAGCTGCGAGGCGCGGAGCTCGGCCTCGAGATTGGCAACCTGCGCCTCGGCTCGCTCAGCCCGATGCAGAGCTTCCGCCACGCGCACAGAAGCATCGCGAGCGTCGAGGGCATGGCTCGCGGTCGAGGCGTCGATGTCAACCTCAAGCGCCAAGATGGTCTCCTTGGCCCGACGATGGTCACGTTCGGCGGCAAGCAGCTCCGATTGCAAGCGCCCGATCTCGCGTTTACCAGCCTCCTCGCTCATGAACAACCCGTCCCGCGCCTCCGCAGCTGCCCGCGTTGCCTGGCGCAGCTCCTCGAGCAACCTGTCTGCCTCCCGAGCACTCAACGCCTGCTGCTCCGCAGCGGCTGCGGCCGCCGAAGTCGCCGAAGCCGCAGCCTCAGCAGCCTCGGCACGTACCACCTCGAGCGCCGCCTGCGCCTCCGCCACCCGAGCGACGGCGGCCGCTGCTGCCGCTTCGGCCGCCGCCTTGCGCTCCTCGGCCGCTGACGCGCGGGAAGCCGCCGCCGCCGCTTCCGCCTCTGCCGAGAGCGCGCGCTCCGTTGCAGAAGCGATGGCGGCCGCTGCTGCCGCCTCTGCCGCCGCCTTGCGCTCCTCGGCCGACGACGCGCGGGAGGCCGCCGCCGCCGCTTCCGCCTCTGCCGAAAGAGCGCGCTCCGTTGCAGCGGCGGCGGCGGCCGACGCGTCGGACTGTGCTGCCGCGCTCGCAGCGGCCGCGTTCGAGGACATCAACGAACCCTCACGAAGTATCTCCCTCTCAGCCTCAGCCTGTACCAGCTGTGCTGCGAACTGCCGCTCGTGCTCTTCGCTCATCGATGCCCTTGCCAGCGCCTCGCGCACCGCGAGACACGAGGCCGCAACCTCCACGTCCGCCGTCGCCATCTCGGACAATAGCAGACGAGCCTGCCACTCGGACTGACCAGCCCGCCACAGAGCCTCCCGAGCAGCGTCGCCTAACATCGCCAACCCTGATGCGAGCTCCGCCTTTGCTGCGGCCGCCTCGGCGTGCGCTGCGCCTGCTGCTGACTGCGCAGCGGCCAACGCCTCCTCCGCTGCAGCGGCCCTCGCCTCCGCCTCTGTGGTCCGAAGAGCCGCTGACGTCCGGGCTTCGCTCGCCTGCTCCCGCGCCGTGTCCGCTTCGCGACGGGCGCTATCGAGCTTTTCTGCAGCTTCTTCTGCTCTTGCTCGCCCCTCCTGCGCTTCCCGCCGAACCTCTTGTAACGCCTCGTCGGCCCACGCTTTGGTGCGAGCAGCCATGTCATTTGCATCCTTGGCCTCATCGCGCAATGCGCGCACGTTTTCGTCAGCATCTCTCATCTCTGCCATGGCCACCTTCACGATCGCATCTGCCTCTGCCAACGCAGCGCTAGCCAAAGCGCGAGCAGTGGCCGTCTCCGCCCGAGCCACCTGCGCCTCGGACATCGCTTCCACCATCTTGTTCATCGCTGCGGCCTCGCGCTCAGCAGCCGTCGCCGCTGCCGCCATGGCAGATTGTGCTTCAGCCTCTGCAGCCCAACGCTGCTCCTGAGTCTGCAAGACCGAGGCTGCCACCTCCGCCCTTGCGGCAGCGTACGCAGCCGCTTTCTCCTGCCTCGCTTCCTGCGCCTCCTCCCTGGCTGCATCTGCGGCAGCTCGTGCCGTATTGGCCGCCCGGAGTGCGTCGGCCGCTTCCTGCCGGGCCATCTCCGTGGCCGCTCGCGCCATCTCCGCCTCTTCCAAGGCTGCGTCGCGATCCTGCCGTGCCTCCCTCACAGCGTCCCGCGCGGCGGCTGCGTCCGCCTGGGCGACACGCAGGGCCTCATGGGAATCGTCCGCCGCCTGCCTGGCGGCATCCGTCTCGCGTCTGGAGGCTGCCATGCCCTCGTCGGCCTTCTGGGATGCCTGGATAGCAGCGGCGCGAGCGTCCTCGAGCTCATGGCGCGCTGTACTGAGCTCATGATGGAGCGCATCCAGCTCACTCGCCGCAGCGATTGCCGCCTCGCTCGCGGCAACGTTGGCCACGAGCGCCTGCTGCTCGGCGAGCTGAAGCTGCTGCAGTACGCGGCCCTCGGCTACGGCGGCACTGGAAGCAGCCTCGCGAGCGCTCATCAGCTCGCGACGAACCGCCTCCGCCTCCTCACTCGCTGCGCGCTGAGAGGCTTCGGAGGCGGCTTGGGTCTTCTTGAGATCGCTCTCGGCGCGCTCGGCACGCAGACGAAGTGCCGCAACGAGCTCTTCCGACCCCGTAGTTGCCACCTGTAATTCGAACTGAAGCCGCTCGACTTGTCGCTGCGCGGCAGCAACTGCTTGCTCAGCAGAGCTGACAGCAAAGACACACTCCTTGCGCGCCGCCGCGGCCTCGGCTCGTGCCGCGTCCGCAGCGGCCGAAGCTTGCTTAGCAACCTCAATGGCCGAAGCACGCTCGTCGAAGGCCTCCTTGGCTTCAGCTCGAGCACGTTCTGCCTCCAAAGCCGCCTGCACAGTCGAGAGCATCGCACTCTCACGTTCCGCATGCGCAGCCTCGGCCTCGGCCCGAGCTTCCGCTGCGCGCATACAATAATCCCTCGCCTCATCACGAGCCAACGCGACGTCACGTGCTGACGCCTCCGAAGCTGCCACCGCCGCAATCGCCGCGACCGCGAGCTCACGCCGCGCATCTAGGGCATCAGCCGCTGCAGCTTCAGATGCCTCGCGCACTTGCGACAGAGCTGATTCAAACGTCGCGACAGCAGCAGCGGCATCCACTGCGAAAGCGGTCCGAGCATCCAAGACAGCCTTCTCCGCGGCACGCAGCTCATCTTGCAAGCGCCCGATCTCGCGTTTACCAGCCTCCTCGCTCATGAACAACCCGTCCCGCGCCTCCGCAGCTGCCCGCGTTGCCTGGCGCAGCTCCTCGAGCAACCTGTCTGCCTCCCGAGCACTCAACGCCTGCTGCTCCGCAGCGGCTGCGGCCGCCGAAGTCGCCGAAGCCGCAGCCTCAGCAGCCTCGGCACGTACCACCTCGAGCGCCGCCTGCGCCTCCGCCACCCGAGCGACGGCGGCCGCTGCTGCCGCTTCGGCCGCCGCCTTGCGCTCCTCGGCCGCTGACGCGCGGGAAGCCGCCGCCGCCGCTTCCGCCTCTGCCGAGAGCGCGCGCTCCGTTGCAGAAGCGATGGCGGCCGCTGCTGCCGCTTCGGCCGCCGCCTTGCGCTCCTCGGCCGACGACGCGCGGGCAGCCGCCGCCGCCGCTTCCGCCTCTGCCGAGAGCGCGCGCTCCGTTGCAGAAGCGATGGCGGCCGCTGCTGCCGCTTCGGCCGCCGCCTTGCGCTCCTCGGCCGACGACGCGCGGGCAGCCGCCGCCGCCGCTTCCGCCTCTGCCGAGAGCGCGCGCTCCGTTGCAGAAGCGATGGCGGCCGCTGCTGCCGCTTCGGCCGCCGCCTTGCGCTCCTCGGCCGACGACGCGCGGGCAGCCGCCGCCGCCGCTTCCGCCTCTGCCGAGAGCGCGCGCTCCGTTGCAGCGGCGGCCGCGGCCGACGCGTCGGACTGAGCTGCCGCGCTCGCAGCGGCCGCGTTCGACGACGCCATTGCAGATTCGAGAAGTGTCTCCCTCTCGGCCTCAGCCTGTACCAGCTGTGCTGCGAACTGCCGCTCGTGCTCTTCGCTCATCGATGCCCTTTCCAGCGCCTTGCGCACCGCGAGACACGAGGCCGCTACCTCCACGTCCGCCGTCGCCATCTCGGACAATAGCAGACGAGCCTGCCACTCGGACTGACCAGCCCGCCACAGTGCCTCCCGAGCAGCGTCGCCTAACGTCGCCAACCCTGATGCGAGCTCCGCCTTTGCTGCGGCCGCCTCGGCGTGCGCTGCGCCTGCTGCTGACTGCGCAGCGGCCAACGCCTCCTCCGCTGCAGCGGCCCTCGCCTCCGCCTCTGTGGTCCGAAGAGCCGCTGACTTCGCCTCCGCCACCGCGTCTGCGGCGATCGCCTGCAAAGCCTCTTCGCGCACGGCGAGCTCCGCGCGTACGGCCACCACCTCATTGCTGCAAGCGGCCTCGGCGCTGTCGATTGCTTGGCGACACGCCGCTGTCTCCGCAATAAGCCGCGCCTCGGCCTCGCTCAACTCGGTACGCGCTTGGTCGGCGTCAGCTCGGGCTACTGCGGCGTCGGAGCGCGCCCCTTCGAGACGGACCTGAATTTCATCGACCGCTGCTTGAGATGCGGACGCCAAAGCTGCCGCATGCTCCTCTGCTCTAGCCGCCTCAAATTGTGCCGCAACGGCGTCCTCGCGGGCAGCAGCTGCTGCTCGTTTCGCAACTAGCAACTCCTCGAGCAGCCTCTCCGCCTCCCGAGCACTCGAGGCTTGAACTCGAAGCCTATCTTGCGCCTCCACGGCAGTAAGCTTCACAACATGAAGCTCTTCTTGCAAGCGCACGATCTCGCGTTTACCAGCCTCCTCGCTCATGAACAACCCGTCCCGCGCCTCGGCAGCTGCCTGCGTTGCCTGGCGCAGCTCCTCGAGCAACCTCTTCACCTCCCGAGCACTCGACGTCTGCTGCTCTGCAGCGGCTGCGGCCGCCGAAGTCGCCGAAGCCGCAGCCTCAGCAGCCTCGGCACGTACCACCTCGAGCGCCGCCTGTGCCTCCGCCACCCGAGCGACGGCGGCCGCTGCTGCCGCTTCGGCCGCCGCCTTGCGCTCCTCGGCCGACGACGCGCGGGAGGCCGCCGCCGCCGCTTCCGCCTCTGCCGAGAGCGCGCGCTCCGTTGCAGAAGCGATGGCGGCCGCTGCTGCCGCTTCGGCCGCCGTCTTGCGCTCCTCGGCCGCTGACGCGCGGGAAGCCGCCGCCGCCGCTTCCGCCTCTGCCGAGAGCGCGCGCTCCGATGCAGAACCGATGGCGGCCGCTGCTGCCGCTTCGGCCGCCGCCTTGCGCTCCTCGGCCGACGACGCGCGGGAGGCCGCCGCCGCCGCTTCCGCCTCTGCCGAAAGAGCGCGCTCCGTTGCAGCGGCGGCCGCGGCCGACGCGTCGGACTGAGCTGCCGCGCTCGCAGCGGCCGTGTTCGACGACGCCATTGCAGATTCGAGAAGTGTCTCCCTCTCAGCCTCAGCCTGTACCAGCTGTGCTGCCAACTGCCGCTCGTGCTCTTCGCTCACCGATGCCCTTGCCAGCGCCTCGCGCACCGCGAGACACAAGGCCGCTACCTCCACGTCCGCCGTCGCCATCTCGGACAATAGCAGACGAGCCTGCCACTCGGACTGACCAGCCCGCCACAGTGCCTCCCGAGCAGCGTCGCCTAACGTCGCCAACCCTGATGCGAGCTCCGCCTTTGCTGCGGCCGCCTCGGCGTGCGCTGCGCCTGCTGCTGACTGCGCAGCGGCCAACGCCTCCTCCGCTGCAGCGGCCCTCGCCTCCGCCTCTGTGGTCCGAAGAGCCGCTGACTTCGCCTCCGCCACCGCGTCTGCGGCGATCGCCTGCAAAGCCTCTTCGCGCACGGCGAGCTCCGCGCGTACGGCCACCACCTCATTGCTGCAAGCGGCCTCGACGCTGTCGATTGCTTGGCGACACGCCGCTGTCTCCGCAATAAGCCGCGCCTCGGCCTCGCTCAACTCGGTACGCGCTTGGTCGGCGTCAGCTCGGGCTACTGCGGCGTCGGAGCGCGCCCTCTCCGCATCAGCACGAGCCTCTTCCATGGCAGCGGACGCCTCAGCCTGCACCATTCCTGCAGACGCAACAGCAGCCTCCGCCTCAGATTGCGCCTTCTCCGCCTGCTCTCTCGCCTCTTCTACCGCTGCTTGAGCTGCTGCCGCCGAGGCTGCCGCTTTCGCGTCAGATGTCGCCGCCTTTGCTCGAGCCGCCTCAGCATCCTCGCGAGATGTCGCCGCGGTGAGGTTCGCAGAACACAGCTCTTCTTGCAAGCGCCCAATCTCGCGTTTACCAGCCTCCTCGCTCATGAACAACCCGTCCCGCGCCTCCGCAGCTGCCCGCGTTGCCTGGCGCAGCTCCTCGAGCAACCTGTCTGCCTCCCGAGCACTCAACGCCTGCTGCTCCGCAGCGGCTGCGGCCGCCGAAGTCGCCGAAGCCGCAGCCTCAGCAGCCTCGGCACGTACCACCTCGAGCGCCGCCTGCGCCTCCGCCACCCGAGCGACGGCGGCCGCTGCTGCCGCTTCGGCCGCCGCCTTGCGCTCCTCGGCCGCTGACGCGCGGGAAGCCGCCGCCGCCGCTTCCGCCTCTGCCGAGAGCGCGCGATCCGTTGCAGAAGCGATGGCGGCCGCTGCTGCCGCTTCGGCCGCCGCCATGCGCTCCTCGGCCGCTGACGCGCGGGAGGCCGCTGCCGCCGCTTCCGCCTCTGCCGAAAGAGCGCGCTCCGTTGCAGCGGCGGCCGCGGCCGACGCGTCGGACTGAGCTGCCGCGCACGCAGCGGCTGCGCGTAACGCACCCTCACGCAGCGTTTCCATCTCGGCCTCAGCCTGTACCAGCTGTGCTGCCAACTGCCGCTCGTGCTCTTCGCTCACCGATGTCCTTGCCAGCGCCTCGCGCACCGCGAGACACAAGGCCGCTACCTCCATGTCCGCCGTCGCCATCTCGGACAAAAGCAGCCGTGCAAACCATTCGGACTGGCCAGCATGTCGTTCAGAAGTGCGGGCCAGCTCTGTGGCGGCCTCCGCGGCCGAATGCTCTCGGCGCATGAGCTCCAGGGTATCTTCGAGCGCGCGTATGGCGTCACGTCGCTCGCCTTCGAGCTGCTGTGAGCGCTCTTGTAGGGCCTTCAAGCTCACCTCGAGCTCGCCCTTCGATGCTGACGCTGCTGAAGACGCACGATTCGCTTCGTCTGCTGCTGCCTCCAATTTGGCTGTTCTCGCATTCGCTGCTTCCAAGTCCGCCACCGCCGCCGCAATGCTAGTCTGCAACGCCATTTCGCGTGCGGCTAGCTCCGCGCGCATGACCGCCACCTTATCGCTGCTCGAGGCCTCGGCGCTCTCGACTGCCTTACGGCATGCCGCCGTCTCTGCGGCAAGCCGCGTCTCCGCGAGCTCAGCCGATCGCTTGGCAGATTCTGCTTCTGCACGGGCCGCATCAGAATCGTTCCGTGCCTCCTTGACCGCCGCTGCTGCTGCCTCGCGCGCGGCGACCGCCTCTCGCTCGGCACTCTCGGCTGACTGGGCTACAGCTGCCTTTGTAGCCGCGCCCTCGGCTCGCACGGCCTCGACGATGGAACGCGCGTCCGCGGTCGCCTTTGCTGCAGCGTCCTCGGCGTCCTTTGCGCGCTTCTTTGCGGTCTGGAGCTCCACTTGCGCAACTTTCACGGCCTCCTCCGCCTCCGTCGATGCAGCGATCGCGGCAGCCTCGGCTGCGGCCGTTTGGGTCCGTGCCTGGCGCAGGCTTTCCTCTGCCCTTGCTCGCTCATCGCGCACAGCCGCCTGCGCCTCGCTCAGCTCATGCTCGTGCCGTGACCGATCAGCCTCGAATGCCTCCTCGACCTCCTCGGCGCGCCTCTGCACGGCGCCCAAGCGCTCCTCGAGTTCTGCGACCCGCTTGGCGTGGTGCACTTGTGCGCTCTCCATCTGCATGGCCAGCCGCTCGGCGCCAGCCTGCATATGTGCAGCGGCACGCTCCTCGACGTCGGCGAGCAGCGTCGAATGCGCCGCCTTCTGCTGCTCCATGCTGCGGCGCACCTCGTCCGCCGCGGCCGCCGCCTCCTCTGCGCGGCTATTCGCCTGCTTGACAAGGCGACCACAAGTCGCCTCCAACTCGGCCATGCGGACAGCGTGGACGTCGCGCTCCGTCGCCAAGGTCGCGAGGGCCTTTTCGTGCTCCGCGGACAAGGCGACCACGCGTCGGGCCGTCTTATCCGCCTCTTTTTGCGCGTTGCGAAGCGCTGTGCGCGTCTCACTCATGAGCTGCTCCTTCTGCTTCGTGTTCGCCTCCTGCAGCGCCGCGAGCTCCTGGGCGAGCCGGTTGGCTCGCCGCTCGTGCTCCTTAGCCGCCTGCGCCGATGCGTCGCGTTCCCGCCGCAGTCGCGCCACATCCGCACTCTGCTTCGCGTCGAGCGCGGGCGCCGTCCCGGCCTCGGCCGACTCACCACAACCGGGGCCCGCGCCGGAGGGCTTGGGCTTGTGCGAGCCCTCATCCGCAGCTGAGGCTGCGCCGTTCTCTTGGCCATTCTCCTTGACCCCACTTGCCTTGGCGAGAGCTGTACGGCACACCTCGAGCTCGTGTGTGAGCTCCTGCACACGCGCCGCGAGCGCGCGCACGCGGCCCTCGAGCTTGTCGGCGCGCCGGCGCTCGGCGGCGAGGGCCGTCTGCGTGTCCGAGAGGCTCGGATGATCGGGCGCGCTCGCCGCGTCGGCGACACGCGCGGCGCTCGAGGGCGCCTCGCTTGGAGTCTCCGCCGCCGCCGAGCTATCCTCGTCGAGGGGTCGTCCGCCGATGAGCACCTTGCCCTGGAGTTCGTCAATCTGAGTCCGCAGCAAGCGCTTCTGGAGTGCAGAGATCTGCTGCTGCAGCCGCACCTTCTGGGCGCGCTCCTTGGCGTACTCGCGGACGCACTGGGCGAGCGCCGCCTCGGCGGCGCACCGCTCCGACTCGAGCCGCTCCGCCTCGACCCCCGGCGTCGCGTCGGTCACGCGAGCGCTCTCTGCCTGGGCAAGCTGCTCGCGAAGCTGTGCGAGCTGCGCCTCGTACTGCGCGAGCAGCGAGCTCGAGACCGCGTTGTCGTTCGACTGCAGGTTGACGCGCGCGTGGTTCTGGATCGTCTTTGCGCGGGAGGCGAAGTGGAGCGTCGTCATGGTGTCCTCGGCCACGGCACCGAGAGGGCTCACGCATGCGATCATCGCGGTGCGGCAGTTGCCGCCGAGCGAGTCCTGCAGGAGGCGCGTGAGCTTCGAGTCGCGGTAGGGCACGTGCACCGCGCGCCCCCGAGCATCGACGAGCGTCGAGATGACCTTGGCGAGGGCCGAGAGCGACAGGTTGATCTTCTTCGACTCCTCGAGTCGATCGGCGTTCTCGCCCATCATCGCCGCCCGCTCGCTGCCTGCCAGGTCGACCAGGTTGAGTCGCGAGAGCTTGAGCGCCGCGGCCGCGGTGCCCACCGTCGAATTGCTGCCGCCTGCGGGGGTGGCCGCCGCTGGGGCTGCTGCTGCTACCGCTGCGGGGTCCAAGGCATCTCCGGCGGAGCTTGCGGTGACTACCGTCTGCTCGACGATGACTGTGAAGATGGCGTGGGAGCGCGAGCTCGCGTCGTTCGCCTTGGTGGCCGCAGTCGACCGAGCGCGCTGCCCGCGCGCAGCCAGCGCCCATACCTGTTGCGGCGTGCGCACGGCCACCTCGGTGAGGCCCTCGACGAACACGCCGCGGTGCGGGTCCTCGCGCAGCGCGAGCGCGGCGCCACCGACGGGCGCGAGCAGATCGGAGAGGCTCTCGCGATAGAGCTGCAAGAAGGAGACGCGCAGCAGGAAGCGCTCGTGCTGCAGCGCACCTCCGCGCTCAATGGCGGCGAAGAGATGCTCAGTCGCACGAGGGATCATGCCCGCGCCCGCCGACGCCGCCCACTTAGCCGCATCTGCGTCGCCGCCTGATCCAACGGCGCCCGAGGGGCCGTAGCACGTGTACGATTTGCCCGTGCCGCTGGGTCCATAGCAGAAGACAGTGCTGTTGAAGCCCTGAAGGCACGCACTCACCTGCGGCTCCACCGCTCGAGCGAAGACCTCCGCCTGCGGCGTCTCGGGCCCGAAGACGCCGTCAAAGCTGAAGGCCTGGTTGCCGCGAGCACTCGGTGGGCGCCGGCCCCCATCGGTGCGCGATGTCCCGGGAAGGGCCACGCTAACCGTTTGCCCACCGTCCGCGTTCGGTGGGCTGACGAGGATAATATTGTCGTCTGCGACCTCGCGCGGAAGCGGCGGTCGAACGCGCAGGAAGACGCGCAGTGCATAGCTGCTCGCACGCACAGATGTGACTGTCGACGTGACCGTCGTCACAGACTCTGCCGATACCGAGACAGGTGTGGCGGCCGCCGACGACGGGACTGACGCTGCATGCGCAGGAGATCCGTTGGCGTTCGCGCCCAGTGCCAGCAGTGCCTTTCGTGCAGGAGATCCTTTCGCCGTGGGCTGCTGCGGCTGCTGCTCTCGCGTAGCAGCGAGGATTGCCAGTTGCAGCTCGCGAAACACAATTCCACCACTTTTATCTGGGTCGAGCTGCGAAGAAAGGTCGTCGACTTCAGAGCCATTGGCCTTCACACCCAAGGCCTGCAGTGCCTGCTTCATTGAAGATACGACTCCGGCACCCACTCTGTCGCTTCGCCCGTTGCCGCGAGCGGGGGGCGGGAGTCGTCAGTCAGCAGAGGGTCGCCGTACGGACCTTTTTTGTCCATGGGGATGGGGGGTGGGGGTGGGAGGGGGTTCCATGCACGAAAAGAGTAGGAAGAAAAAAAGGGGAAAAGAGGAAAATTCGAGGGGGGGCGCGAAAAAATTAAGCGATTTTTATTAGGTCGTTTTTGTCACAAGTGTGGATGGACCCTTTCCGAAGACCACATCGAGGAGCTCTTGACTTGACTTGCCTTACGTTCATTCGCTCGCGCACTCGCGCGCTTGCGCACGCAAAATCGTCGACAGGTGCCGAGCACGACCTCGAGAACGCATTTCCGAGCCTCGCGGAGAGATGAAAACGGCTTTTGGCCGCTCGTTTTTGACGCACAGCCTCGTAGAATAGGCAACATCGACAAACGAACTAACGAAGCACGTTCCGTGGTTGCTCGACGACGAAAGACGCTTAGGCAGTTGCCTCGGCGTCGCGAAAACTTCCAGTCCTACACCTACGCATCATATACGCATCATGAAGCAATCATGAAGCAAGTATCATTCTATCATCGCGCGGCGTTACGCGTGGCGCATCCAAATCGGGCATATGTTCCTCCTTCGTGAACTGGAATACGAATTTATGCACATGAATGCTTGAATGCATCATAGTTAGAGTGCATCAGAATGCAGCGCGTTTGCATGCATCTGTATGCGCTAATATGGATCATCACGTACAGAATGCATACATACGGTAATGCACATCCGAGCATGCACATGATCATCGTGCCCAGGTGGTAAAGGAGGTACTGCGAGAGCTCAAGGGTCGCGGAGAGACGGTGCAGGCTCGGTCAGACGTGCGCGCGCGTGCAACGCACGGTGCGAACGCGTGGCCGATGGGCGAGCAAGCGGGCGGGCACTCGAGAGGGTGGATGGGCAGTGGCTCATCGCGGGCAGGACCGCAGCCTTGTCACCTGCGTCTGCGCGAGAGACGCACCAAGGTCGCCATCGCCATTCCGCGCAAGACGACGCGTTTGAATTGTGCATTGCGCGTTTGAACGCATTACTAACGCGTTTGAACGCTTACTAACCTGTTGCGCAGCTTAAGCAAGAGGTGCCACAGGTGACATTGGCATCCATGGCGTGGCCCATGTCATTGAGCTCGGATGGGCTGATGCCATCGAGGGAGAGCCACTTGTGGACGAGATGCTCCCAAACATGCTGTGCACTGCTTGGCCCAGCTCGTCGCTGTTCGCAAATGGCCGCACAGCTGGCCGCAAAGCTGGCGCCACTGTCACCGCTGACGTGCTCAGTGGCGCTGCTGACGCCGGTGAAGAGTGCAAAGGAGACGAGAGGGAATGACGTTCTTACAGACTTCATTTCGCGTCAACAATTTAATGACTAGATTTCGCATTCTGGTTACGCAAATAGCTACCTCTGATAGCTCTCGGATAGCTAAATAGCTGCGCTATCCCACTGACTATCCAAGTTCTATCCAAGAGCTATCAGCTTCCTATCTGGCGATAGCTATCAGCTACCGGCACCTATCTGGGGTAGCTATAAAAAATAGAGGGGGGCTATCAGTCCAAATAGCTACGTAAACCCCCTGTCAAAACTTTTCCGCAATTGTCTCAAAACCGAAATAGAAAGCTTGAAAAGGATTTCTCGCGTCTTCGAACGCAATGGCGCATTTTTCTCTCGATATCGCGCACGAGTTCGCGAGCCCC
>Ga0210248_100957_pt1 | contig 24138 bp, 21 predicted proteins | sample ChrtobMetP3_32mM_FD_155493 | JGI IMG/M metagenome (GOLD analysis project Ga0210248, IMG submission 155493) | Chrysochromulina tobin associated microbial communities from unialgal haptophyte culture, Seattle, Washington, United States - P3_32mM | ecosystem: Host-associated > Algae > Haptophytes >...
CTGGTCGCCTATCGGCGCAGTTACCCTCAACCCCGAACGCGACTCGGTCGTCGCGGACCACATGAAAGCAGACCTTAAACAGCCCTTGGCTGCATAAATCAGGCGACAACTACCTTGACACGCGCCGCCTACGTGCGACACCGCTTGGCGCGCACCCACCGCGACGGCAGTTTTCAATTCACGGCGGCTGCGCTGTGGTGGCTGCAGCGGCAGACGCGCGGCGTGCCGCGGCGCATCAACCTCGCCTGCGAGCGTGCGGTGCTGCTGGCGTACACCCGGCGCCTGCGCAGCGTGAACTGGGACATGGCGCGAATGGCCTGCAAAGAATTTTCAAAGGTTTGGCGATGAGCGCTATTGAACAGGCGCTGCGCCAGATTGATCAGCAACGCGAGCGTCAGGCATCTGATAGCAAGTCAAGTTCAGCGCTGCCGCAGCCATCCGAAATGGGTTTGCTGAGGGCCAACGAACCTGCACCTACAAGCGGCCGCTGGGCATTGTTGGCCGCTGTGCTCGCGGTGTTGGTCACTGTGGTTGCCGCGGTGGCCTGGTCCGGTCTGTCTGGGCGCGGCGCCAGCGCATCAGCCAGCGCCGGCGCGGCATCAATTGCGCAAACAGCTATGTCGATCAGCCTGGCACAGCCGGTTTCACTGCCGGCCATGCCGGCATTCCAGCCCGACACCAGCCTTCCGGCGCCGATGCCTGTGACGAATGTTGGGGCACCTCGCGAGGTATGGCAGGTGCAGGCTTCCCAGGCTTGGGAGAGCGGCGCATGGGACCTTGCATCGAGGCTGTGGGAGGATGGTCTGCGACGCACCTTGCCCTCTAGGCTGGCGCTGCAGATCGCCGACCTCCAGACGCGAGAGCAGGCGCAGCAGCTGCACCAGATCTGGACGCCGCACTGGCCGGTGGTAATGCTGGCGCAGGCTTCGGCGGCGGGGCAGCGCTGGATGGTGCTCGCCTTGCCCCAGGCAGCGGACGTGGATGCTGCACAGCGCCACCTTTCCAACACGTTGGGGCACGCGATCCCTTGGGCGAGCGTGGTGCAGTGGGTGGCCAAAGCAGAGGTGGGCCAGACTCTGACGGCATCCACGTCAACACCGGCATACATACCGACAGCGGTATCGACAAAGACAGCTGACGCCACGGTGATCACCGCGGCACCGGCGGCCTCCGTGATCAAAGAGGCCAGGACCGAGAAACCGCTACCCGCGGCCACTGCAGCGACCCCAGCCGCAGCGGCAACACCCTTGACCTCAACGACCACCGCTGCAGCACCTCAGGCGCCCGTGGAGCCGCCCCAAGTGAGCCGCTCGGGGGGCGGCGCAGCACCAGACGACCAGACACGTGCGGTGCTGGCCACCAAGGCCATCGACGTGGATTTTTCCTCGGTGGAGCAGATGTTGGCGAAGGCAGATTTCGAAAAGGCTCTGGGTGCGACAGAGCAGCTGGAGGCTTACATCGGTCCGAACTGGCGAACGCGTTACCTCGCAGGTGTGGCGCTGTCCGGACTCGGTCGATGGAACGACGCCGTGGCTGCATTGGCGAACGCGCGCCAGAAGAACCCTGGGCACGCGCGGGTGGTGCTCTACCTCGCTGTCGCCCAGCAGGAAACCGGGGACCATGCCAGCGCCATCGACACCCTGCTCAAGGCAACGGCAGCGCACCCTGAGGTGCCCGAACTCTGGCTCAACCAGGGCCATTCGCTACAGGCGCAGGGGCGCTTCAGCGAGGCATCGCAGGCTTATCGCCGTTTTCTGGACCTCAGCGCCGCCCGAGCCGATCTGAGCCAGCAACGCAGCTGGGTGAGCCAGCGTCTACAAAAGGAAAGCTGATGCTCACCCGTCACCCCAGTCGATGGGCTGCGCGCCGCGCCACACGCGCAACCAGACTACAAACCCAAAGGGGTTTCTCACTGATTGAGATCGCCCTGGCCCTGGCCGTCATGGGGGTGCTGATCGGCATGACACTGAAATCGCAGGAGCTGCTGGAGCAATACCGCCAGAGCCAGTTTGTAACGAAGGTGCAGACACTGGTGGCCAATGCCCGTGCCCACCGCAGCACCCTGGGCCGATGGCCAGGCGACTGCAACCGTGACGGTCTGGTGGATTACAGCTTCACCACCACTGTCCCGCTACGCACGGGTGATGCACTGGATTACGCCATTCCCACCGAGCTGGAAGTGGCCGAATCGTCGGGCGCCACCTATGCCCTGGGCGATGTATGCCCACCCACCACGCTGCAGCCTTTCAGGCAGATCAACGTGCCGTTCAACGAACTCAAGCGGGCATCACTCACCCTCCCCGGTGAACCCAACCGCAAGTCAGCCAGCCACGGCCTCGATGGATTTGCCTATCTGGGCACCTTCGAAACTGCTGCTTCCGTCACCCGACTTGAGCAGCAGTTCAACGCGTTGGTGCTCACCGACGTTTCCATTCAAGCTGCACGACGCCTGGCCGTCACCATCGACGGGCACGACGGGAGCGCCGCCGATACAGGCCGGGTGCGGCGCACCGAAGACCTGCAGACGTTTGAAGCGTTGTGGACGGCCAGCGATGAAACCGATCTGGCCCGCATCACGGTGGTCGTCTTCTTCGATCGCATTCCTCCTTGACAGTGAACTCTCGACTCCATGCATTTTCAGGTTGCACCTTCTGTCCATTCGGCAGCGCCAACGCGCCATCACCTGCCAGCCCAACGAGCGCGTGCGCGCTCTGAAACACGCAGACTCCTGAGCGTCGGCCTGGCCTGCGCGTTGGCCTGTGCGCTCGCGCTGTCGGAAGCGTGCGCGCAAAGCCAGCCAAATCCTGCGCTGGTCATGCAGGAACAGTTGCGGCGCATTGAAAGCGGGGCTTCAACACTGACAGCACCGCCCCAGGCTGAACTGCCGGCCGCAACACGTTCGCAGGCGCCCGAGGGGGCGAGCACCGCGCGCATTCAAGAGATCCAGTTCTCACGCTCCGAGCTGCTGAATGCCGACGAACTTCGAGTATTGGCACAACCCTATGTGGGTCGCGCTCTCACCACCACCGACCTGCAGCAATTGCTGGATGCAATCGCGACGCTCTACCAATCCAGAAACGTCCTGACCGCAGTGGGCGTGTTGCCTCAGCAAGACCTGCAGAGCGGCTTGTTGCGCGTGCTGCTGGTGGAAGGTCGTCTGGGCGAAGTGAACGTGAAGGCTGAAGCGCCCCTTGCCCCGGATTGGATCAAAGCCTGGTTCACCCTGCCCACCGGCCAGGTTATCGGCAGCGAGCCTCTGCGAAAGCGGCTGGTGCTGTTCAACCTCGCCAGCGACCACCAAGCCCAAGCCGAGTTTGTGCCTGGCGTGCGGTTTGGAGTGAGTGATCTGGCCGTGGAGGTGGTGGAACAAGCGCCGCTGCAAACCTGGGCCATGGTCGATACCTACCCGGGACAGGCCAAGACGAAGCATTCCATGGCACTGGGTCTGCGACTGGCACCAGTGACCTCGCGGGGTGGGCGACTTGACGCTGCAGTGCTGGGCAACGCAGACGGGCGTACCCTCACCGGGTCATTCTCCATGCCAATTGGAGTGCAGGGCTGGCGTGCCGGGATCAACGCGGCAGTGTCTCGTTCGGACATTCGCGTGCAGTCAGTGAATAACCAGCCCGACCTACTGCTTCAAGGATCGTCGGAAAGCGTTGGAGCCGAGCTGGAACGCACTTGGGTGCTCGCTGCGCCGTGGCTCCTCACCAGTTCGGTGTCGCTGGGCTCGCTGCGCTCCAAGACCGACCTGGATGGCGTCACACTTGTGGAGAACGAACTCGACAAACTGGCGGTGTCGGTGCGCCTGAGTCATGAAACGGCGACCAGCAAGGCTCAGTTGCGCACCAGCCTCGTCACGGCACGCAGACCGGGGGCAAGCCACGGGTACCTCGACATGAGCGTTCAGTGGCGCCAAGCCATCGATACGCGGGGGCTGTGGCAATTTCGCGCGGTGGGGATATTGCGCACGAACGAGCGCGGCCTGCCGGGCAGCAGCGACGCCTTCTCGCTCGGCGGACAGGAGTCATTGCGCGGGTTCGACGCCAACACGGTGATGGGCTCCTCTGGCCATGGCTTGCAACTCGAATTGCGCAGGCAGCTGCTCAACACGGGAACCCGCAGGCTGGAAGGCATGGTCTTCTTGGATACCGGGCGCGCGCGCGAGGCAGGCATGTCCAAGGCAGCAGCTGCGGTGGGCGTGGGAATTCAGGCGCAGTTGAACGAGGTCATTGGGGTGGATGTCACTCTCAGCCGCCAAATGGAGGGTCTGCAGGGAGATCGCAACCGCGTCAACCTGAGGCTTGTGGGCGCTTGGTAACCACATGAACCCGCGGCTGGGTGCAACGGGCGCGGGTAGCTAAGCTCGCCACTAATTCACGAAGTCCTCCATTTTTGTCATTTTAGATATTTACTTATCAGTTCAATCATCTATCATTGATTTCAGACCTATTTTGGGACTGCCGAGTGAAGGGGTTGGTTGGCAACGACTCAGACTCCACCGCCCGGTTCAACGATCAGATCGAGAGCACTGCGATGGACCATGGCATTCAGGCGCTTCCACCCACCATCCCGATGGGCCTGCACGGCGCATTGCCCGCCGCTGCGAGACGACCCGGTGTACCGCGGCACCTCGCACTCGTGCTGCAGGGCCATCGCCACTGGGCACTGAGCTCCAACCTGCCCTACACCGACGTGGTGGGCGCAGGTGCCGGGCGTTTGCTGGAACTCATTGACTTCTGCGCCACCCGCGCATTGGACAAACTCACGGTGCATCTTTTTTCCGATGACCTGTGCCGCTTGCCCCCGGGAAACAACACAGAACTGGTGCGTACCGGCATGCGCTACATCACCGCAGGTGCACACAACATGCACAGGAACGATGTGTGCCTGACGATTCAAGGCCCGCTGAATGCATTGGACAGCCTCACCCGTGCCCTGCTGCAGGATGTGGCCAAACGAACCCGCTTGAACACGGGTATGCAACTAAGGGTGGTCATCGACAGTCCCTGGTTCGGCGGACGCCAGCTGGCATCCGCCCAGGAAGAAACGAGCAACGAGCTCACGTCCCAGCGCGCGATCGAACCATTCGGTCCAGATGAACCCGACTTCGTGATCCGCACTGGTGGTCCGTTGCCCGTGCACCGCGCAACGCTTTGGGACACAAGCAGAACTGCTCTGTACTTCACTGATACGCCTTGGCCTATGTTTGATGCACGCAGCCTGGGGGCGGCGCTGACATGGTTTGGCGATCGCAACAGGGGGGTGGGCATCCAACTGAGCAACTCGGACAACCCCACCCTGCAGTAAACCCACCCATGAAAAAGATACGCAAAGTTTACGTCGCTGGACCAGCCAACGCCGCACGCAGCGCCATGGTGCGCCGTCTCAAGGCCAACGGCCTGTCGGACGATCAAATTGATACCTGGGAAGAAGACGAGCTCCCCATCCTTGACCAGACGGCGCTCAGGTCATACCTTCGGAAATCAAATCCAGACCAGATCTACATCACAGCAGGGCCTTGGGGCAACGCTTTGGACCGCCGCCAGCGCAGCGGCACTTACATGGCAGAAGCGATGCTGGGGCCGGTGCAACTGATTCACGAAGCGATGTATGCAGGCGTCAAAAAACTGCTGTTTGTTGCCTCGCATCAGGTTTACGGAAACTGCCCTGTGCTGCCGATCGCAGAGGAAGATCTGGGCTTTGGTCGTCATGATCAGCTGCGGGATGCCATCGCTCCGGCGCACATGGCAGGCATCCGCATGTGCGAGAGCTACACCCATGAGTTTCACGATGTTCTGGGTCTTCAGTATCGATCCGTTGTCGTGAGTAACCTGTACGGTCCGGAAGATCCAGCGGATGCGCACCGGGCCAGCGAGTTAGAGGCCCTGATGCGCCACATCCACCAGGCCAAGACCTTCAAACTGTCTTCGGTGAACATCCGCTCCAATGGTTTTCGGCGCGCCGACTGGCTTTATGTCGATGACATGGCCGAAGCTTGCATTCGGGTCATGGGAATGACTGAGTCCAAGCACCGGAACTTCACCAAGCTGAACCGCTCACACATCAATGTGGGCAGCGGCCGCACCCACACCACACTGGAGCTGGCAGAGGCAGTAGCCCGTGTGGTGGGCTACAAAGGTGGCCTGAAGGTAGAGAGCGGCATCGAGGACGACACCCAGGACTTCGTTCTCGACACACATCGGATACGCGGCACCGGTTGGGAGCCTGAAGTAGACCTGGAAACAGGCTTGGCGCACATGTACCGCGACTACCGGCAAAAAGCGCGAAAGCTCGCATCGGCATGAACATATTGCCCAGCCACTGCTCGCAGGCTCCTCAAACGCAGGAGGATGAATCTGACGCACTACCTTCAAAGGCTCCGATGTTCACCATCATCACGGCCTGCAGAAACCACGCCGCCACTATCGAAGAATGCGTCGAATCAGTGGCCAAGCAAACCCTGGAGAGTGTCGAGCACGTGGTTGTCGACAGCCACAGCATCGACAACTCCATCGAGCGAATTTATCCCAGCCGCGAGCGCCTCACCATTGTGTATGGCAGCGCCAGCGACACCCGTTTCCAAGCGTGGAACCGCGGCATCGGGCAGGCTACAGGTGACATCATCGGCTTTGTGAACGCAGACGCGGTGCTGGCTCACCCCGACGTTCTGAAACAGGTGGCCAAGGCATTTGAAGACCCATGGACATCGGCCGTCTACGGCGACATCCTGCGCGTTGAATCCCGCGATACGCGCCACGTGGTGCGGCACAACCGCCTCGGGCCGGTCACCGACCGAAAGCTCGCTCGAGGTTGGGTGCCCCCGACCACAGCCCTGTTCGTGCGCAAGTCCTGGTACAGACGTATCGACGGTTTTTCACCCCGCATGCGCATGACCGCGGACTACGCCGCATCACTGCGCCTGTTCTCCCACCCTTTCTTCAAAGCGGTTTACCTCGCGCAGCCTGTGGTCCGCCAACGGTTGACGGCTCCGAGCTTGCGCCTGCTGCGTCGTGCGCTGATCGCGCCAAGGGAAGAGTTGAAGGCGCTGCGCTCCGCCCAGGTCGGTGGATGGCAGGCTCTGTTGTGGAACCGCATCTCGACCATCGAAGAGTGGTTGTGAAGAACTCTGCGCTTGACCACCATCCCTGAAGTTTCGAGTTGGAACACATGAAGGCCTCTACAGTTCAAAGCGCAGAACGGATTCTTTTGGTGGGCGATCAGTCCGCAATCGGAGCAGCGCTGATCCAGCGCCTGCTTCATCTGGGACATCCCCGCAGTCACATTCAAGTCACCTCGACCACCTCCGCCAACTGGTCTGACAGCGAAGTGGTTCATGCTCTCATGCGTGAGATCCTGCCCGATTTGGTGTACGTGGTCGAAGCTAGCGATTGTCCGTTTGACACAGAAGCCAGCGCGATTTCCTCAACTGCGCTGATCTCCGCGGCCGCAGAGGCAGGCGTCGCAAATCTCATGTTCGTCGGAACAGTGGCACCGCTGGCAGGTCCCATCACTGCGATCCCAGGCGGAACCGTTTTCCCACATAACTGTGGAAATCACGCCGCGGCGCTTCAGCTCTGCACCCTGCTCGCATCTCAAGGAATGAACTACCGCAGCGTGATCACCTGCGAACCCTACGGACCTTGCCGCCCTCCCAAGGTTCCGACCAGAAAATCGCAAGCAGCGGGTCTCATCGAAGACTTGCTTTCGCAGTTCACCACGGCTCTTGCGCGCGGCCTTGACCGCGTAACCATCCAGGCCCATCCCCACGACCGGTTGGAGTTGATGTACCTCAATGACATCGCCGAGGCCATTGTGCATGTGATGGATCTGCCCCAAGCCACACTATCGGCGACAACGCAGCAACGCTCGCTGCACGTCGACATCGGTGCCGAACAGGTGGTCTGGATTCTTGAACTGATCAAGGCGGTTGCGGCTGCAGTGGGCTTTCGTGGAAGGTTCCAGCTGGACCCCACGCCGGTTGCCCGTTGTTCGCCAAGACTGGACCATCACACGCTGGCCAATCTTGGGTGGCGCCCCCTGATATCCCTGGAAACAGGCCTTGAGTTGAGCGCGATGGACTTCCGCTTGCGGCACCGGACTTTTCAGAGCACAGTGTGCGTTACCTGAGGATCAACTTGAAACACAGCAGCAAGCCGCGGTTGCGCAAGGACTTGATGGAAGGTTCGCTCACCCCCACCGTTCGAAGTTTTCGGCGCAACTGACTGAGGCGAACATTCATCGAGGGTTTGTGCCGGTCCTCCAGCGTGAGGTTCAAATGCAGGGCAACCTCCTCTCTCGTCAGGGTGTGCTCTGGTGCCTGTACCAAGGCAGCAAGCAAACTGACCTCAGGGTGCGTGAGCTGTGCCTCAGCGCCAGACGACTTAACGGTCAGTGAAGCACGCTCCAGCCACCACTCGTTGACTGCCTGGACAGGAAAGATGCGCGCTTGCAGTGATCGCACCACCGCCAGCAACTCCTCGGGTTCCACTGGCTTGACAAGATACACGTCAGCACCGCTGCGATATCCCTCGACCCGGTCCGGAATATCGGAGCGTGCTGTCACCATCACGATCCCAGCGCCCGGCTGAGCGTGGCGCAGCTGCTTCGCCAATTCGAGCCCGCTGGCTCCAGGCAGGTTGACGTCGACGATGTACAGCTTGGAATACACCGAGACTGGCGCGCTGAGCATCGCCTCGGCACTTTCCCAGCCAATGGAATGAAATCCGTTCTCCTGCAGCATGTGCACCGTGGCTTCGCGCAAAAGATCGTGGTCCTCGACCACGAAAACAGTCAGTTGGGCAGCCACAGTTCAAACCTCACTCGGCGATTGGCCGCAAAACATTCAACGCTACCCCCCAGCGCCTTGACGAAAACCTGGGTCAGGTAAAGCCCCAATCCGGAGCCGGAATGCCGTCTCGCCAGAGGATTTCGGTAGTACTTCTCGAACACCTGCGCCAGATCGGGAGCACCCGCGGCTCCCTCTTCGTTTTCCACCCATAGACGCAAGCCCCGCTGGGGCGCCTCGGTGGTCTCCACACCAAGTTGCACCACGCTGCCCACCGGGCTGTATTTCATGGCGTTGTCCAGCAAGTTGCCCATCACCATCTGAAACACCTGTGCGTCCGTGTGCCAATTCAAAAGAGCGGGGCATGTGACTTCGATGCGGTCAGGATCTGCGGTACGGGCCAGTGTTAACCTGACACACAGAGGCACATCAATCACTTGCAGTTGCAACGCCAGCGTGGGCTCGTGCGTGCGTACCGAATGAAGACAGCGTTCGATCACATGGTTCATATCGGCAAGCATCCGGTGCAGGGTGGCGTTGGCATTGGGCGGCGTGGTGCGGAGACTCACCAGCATCTTCATGGCCGCCAGCGGGGTTTTGAGCTCATGCGCCAGCATGGCAAGCAACTTCTGGTGTTCCTCCCGGTGCGCTCGCTCCCGAGAGGCATGCTCCTGCGCAATGGCCAGTTGTGTCACGGCGTGCGTGCGCTTGAGAATGTGGCGTTTGGTTCGTACATAGAGCACCGCCGCCATGAGCAGGCCCACCAGTAGCTGCTGCAGCATCACCGAGCTCAGCGGCATCGCAGTGGTTTCGAACAAGCCCAATGTTGGCACCACCGCCAGCGACATCAAGACGACGCGTACCGCGTAAGTGACAACCAGCACAGAGCGTGGCAGCAGGGGCTGCACGCCTTCGTCTTGCGCGCCTGATGGGGTGAGCGTCAACGCAATCAGCAGCCCTGCCACCGGCAGCAAGGCCAGGGTGAGGAATAGCAGATCCAGAGCGAGCTGAACCCGCGCCAGCACGAGGAGCATAAGACACGACAACACCGTCAAGATCGCACGCATGAACAAGCGAGCCCAGCGAGGAAGGTTCAACTCGGAGAGAAAAACGTACTCAAACCAAACGCCTGTGAGCACGGCCAGGAACAACAGCACGTTGCCGATGTCGTTGATCCAAAGAACGGGTATCCAGCCATCCAGCGCGATGCGCAAGTAGCCCAGATAAGACAGACCAAACGCAAGAGCGGAGGCCTGGCGCATTAAAAAGGCGGACACCAGCCGGTCGGGCTCTACAAACCAGTTCAGGACCGCGAAACCAAGGAAAAGCAACATCGCGCCAAGGTACACACTGAAGACGAGCTGCTGTCTTGTCTCGACCTTCCAGAGACTTTCCAGGGTATGCAGATCAACGTGTACCCTGCGTGTGCTTTGGGTTTCGATGCGCAGCCACACATGGCGGGGCTCTTCCCCTCGCGGAATGCGAAAGGCAAAACTTAGAGACGGGTACTCCGACTCGCTCCAAGCGCGTTTATCGCCAGACAGGCGGGGACGCAGACTCGGGTCGAGGGGATCGAACAAAGCAACCTCATCGAGCAGTGTCGGCCACACCCGCAGTACCAGGGTTTCTTCGGGATCCCAGGGTCCACCGCCCTTGTCCGCCTGAGGATCGATCAACACGCGAATCCACAAAGGGTGTTTACCAAACCCCATGGTCAGCGCTCCCTCAAACGGCACAAAGGTCTCACGGCGAATGGATTTCGCGTCGAGCATCCCGGTGGTGTCTTCATGCCATGCGCGCTGCGCGATCAAACCCTCTGCATGAAGCGCGTGAGGGAGCACCGACCACCAAACCACCCAAATCCACGCCAAGCGGCGCCAAGCGTGACCCATCACCACCCCTCTGTTCAATTTTGTGTTTTTGTCATTTATTTGCTATTTTATTCATTTTTATGTAGCATAAATCCTGAGGTTGGCTCCTTCGCAGTTGTCAACCTCTTCCTCCTTGCGTTTCAGCGACGTGAGTTTTGGCCCGCTGCTTGCGGGCTTTTTTTTGGACCCGCTTGAAACACTGAACGCCTGTCGGGAAGCTCAGGATTGCTTACAAGATATCATTTTTATCATTTAAAATCAGTTGTAGCGCTTCATTCTCTTCCCAGTCTGCGCCCGTCCAAAACTGCACGGGATCACTATCCACTACCCGGTCCCCACCATGCCGATCATCGCTGTCATGAACCGCAAGGGTGGAAGTGGAAAGAGCACCTTATCGACACAGCTCGCTGCATGGTTTGCGTCGAGCGGAAGCAGTGTGATGCTGGGTGATAGCGACCGACAACGCTCGGCAAGCCGATGGCTGGGACGGCGAGGTCCAGCGGACAAAGTCATTACGTACTGGCCCAATGAAGCCAGCATTGCCTACCGATCACAGCTCGGCTCCCCCAACGTTGTGATCGACACCCCGGGTGGTCTTCAGGGGTTGGAGCTGGCCAAACAGCTCGCTCGGGCAGACGGGGTTGTGGTGCCCGTTGGGCCTTCGGTGTTTGACACTGAAACCACCATCGACTTTCTGCAGGAGGTGTACCAACATCCCCGGGTAGCCAGCGGGCGCTGCCGGGTGGCGGTGGTGGGTATGCGGTGGCCCATTGACGTCTTGCTGGCTTGGCGGAGCGATGCTGCGCCTAGCCCTTTGCCGCTGCTCACGGTGATTGCTGAAGCATCCAAATACCGAGAGTGTTTGGAGTCGGGCAAAAGCATATTTGACGTCCCCGCGGCCTTGCACACAAGCGACTTGCTCCAATGGCAACCTTTGCTCGACTGGTTACAGCGTCTGCCACTGACACATCAGATGTCAAAAGGACGAGGGACTGGCCTTGGTTGCACCAGCGCAGTGCCCACACTCACAACCCGTCCTCCGTCCCCCGTCACGCCCTTCCTCCAAAGGGCACTCACTGGGCGCAACAGACAACTCCGCTCACCCGAATCGTTCGTAGAAACCATGCCACCCGATGGCATCAATGCTGAGGAGCTCCAAGCCTTGCGGTTACAGACACGCAAACAGTTGGCTCTCGACATGAAGCAACTCGGCCCAGCCGAGCGAATAGCCGGCAAGGCTTCTCAATCTCATGTGCAGCAGCTCCAGCAATCCGCGGCGACACGCACGCCCACCGTCTCGGCCGACAGATCAGAGTCCGGCTGGCTGACGCGCCTCTTCAGAACGCGTTGACACGCGCCTGCTCTGCTTCACTTCAGGATGGAGCAGTTCTGATCCGACCTTGGGAATTGAAAGCTCAGCGGCGAGTTGCTTGTTGGCCATGCGTTGCATGAACTTCGGCCCAGCCGAAAACTTGACCACTCGCCGAGGAGAAATCTGCACACCCTCGCCCGTTCTTGGGTTGCGGCCTGGACGCTCCTTTTTGTGGTGGACTTCGAAGTTGCCAAACCCCGCGAGCTTCACGTCTTCGCCTTTGGAGAGCCGATCCAGAATCAACTCGAAAAAGCCTTCCACCAACTCAACCGCCTCGCGGCCGTTGAGTCCCATCTGTTCGATCAACATGTCGACCAAGGCTGACTTGGTCAGCCCCGGTACCTCCAGACTGTCAACAAAATTGGTCAAGGCGTGCATTCGTACCTCGTAAGTTGAACCATCTGCCAAGCTTTGGCCCAGCGATCACTTTATATTACCATTTATGATGTTTTTGTCATTTAAGTGACTTCAATTTCCATCGTGATACAAGTGGTCGTTGCACTGCGCCCACATCTGTGCGCTGGCCTCACCGATTCGGAAGCCCAAGACTAGACCCGAATACCTGTGGGAGTCTGCTGGATGGACGGGCCCACGTATGAGTAGCCCTGGTTGCGCCAGGACACGATGCGAAGTTCGGGGTCGAAGTGGGTCAGCTTCTGCCGCAGCCGGCTGATGATGGTGTTGGTGCGTCCCTCCGGCGTTTCCATGAAGTCGATACCCAGCAACGTCACGATCTCCTGCCGACTTCTCGTGCGACCGGGTTCTGCGGCCAGAGCAGACAGCACCGTGACATCGGTGGCCGTGAGGCCCAATCGACGTCCGTCGGGTGAAACCAGCTCCCGTGCAGCACAGTAGAGCGCCCATTCAGATGCAAAGCGTTCGGGCAGAGCTACCCGGCGGTACAGCGCACGGATGCAGGCGGCTAGCTCTCGTCTGTCGACTGGCTTGACCATGTAGCTATCGGCCCCCTCTTCGAACCCACGCGTCTTGTCATCGATCTCGTCGCGGGCAGTCAACATGATGATGCAAAGCCGCTGAGGATCAAAAAGGCGCCGAGCGATGGAGTAACCGTTTTCTCCCGGCAGGTTGAGGTCGAGTACCAGAACGTCGCACCGCTCCTGGGCGAGCAGGGCATCCAACTCAACACTGTCCGCCGCACTGCGCACCAGAAAACCGGCCGACTCCAGTTGAAACTCCATCTCCTCGCGCAGGTCCTCGTTGTCCTCCACGATCATCACCCGAATACCACTCACGATTGCTGCACTCCTTCGTATGTCGAAATCACTTTACTTTTCAACGGGATGAACAGCGAGAAAGATGTCCACCGATCAGGCAGGCTGCGTGCGCGCACCCAGCCACCATGGGCTCGGGAAATCAGGCGCACCAAATGCAAACCCAGACCAGCGCCGGCCACACCCTGGACCTCGCTGCGCCGCCAGTACTTATCAAATACTCTGGCGAGTTCTTCGCTGGTGAGGAATTGACCTCGGCTCAGCACTTCAAACAGCGCACAACTCGGCTCTCCATCCTCTCCCGGTACGGTGGAGATCAACAAGCGCACCCCGCTGCCAGGGTCTGCATATTTGCAGGCGTTGTCAATCAGATTGCTCAACGCGAGTTCGATCATGTCGGGGTCAGCCTCCATTTCCGAAAAGCCCGCAGCGATCTCGACCTCAAAGCTCCCTTCAGGCGATCCGCCCACGGTGGCCGGCACGCTCATGCGCTCGCCTAGGCTGAAGTCGGGGGCAGCAATGCACTGCATGCCCAGTGCGCCTTCGATCATGTGGTGGATGTCAAACACCCTCGGGCGCGCCGTCCATGAACCTGACTCGATGCGTTCTCGCGCCAACGCCTCACGCGAGAGCAAATTGAGCCGCTCCACCGCATTGCGAATTCGTTTATGACGCACCTGCACCTTGGGCGCATCAGAGCCCGCCATCATCTCCAGGCTCTGGGTGGCAGCGTCGATGATGCTCAGCGGAGTGCGCACCTCGTGTCCGAACATGCTGAGAAACTGCGCCAGATCGCGCCGCTGGTTGCGCTCGGCCTCTGCTTCCAGCCGGGCTGCCATGGCGCGACGCTCAAGTTCGCGCTGGTCTCCCAAATGAATCAGCAAGTACAGGTGCGTGAGCAGCATGTAGAAAACAAACCCAATCTTGGCAATGTCGGGGGTCCATTCGGACAACGGCAACAGGCCCGCCATGCTGAGCAAAGGCGCCTTTTCGAACACCGAGAACGACAGAAACGCGGCGAAAGCCAACCAAGCTTTGACGCTGCGCAGCTTCCAAGCCAAGTGCGCACTGAGACCCAACAGCAAGATACCCACCGGAAGATAGGTGAGCCACAACACCTTTGAGACCCATCCCAGCCAGTCGAGATTGAAACCGGGCAATGCAACCGCAACCACCAAGAGGAGAAAACGTGTGAGCCAGGTGGCCATCCGTGGCATTTGTCGGCGCAAGTCGAGCACTGAGAGCGAAAACCAGATGGTGCTGCTCACTGCCATCACAAAACTCACCAGTGACAACCGAGCAACAAGCGTGGGGTAGTTCACCAGGAAATAGGCTGTCAGGTACCCGTTGAAGCACAACATGAACAGCGACACGCAGGCAATGTAGATGGCGAAGTCGCGGTGGATGCGCTTGCGGGTAAAGACCCAGTTGGCCAAGGTCAACACCAGCATCAACATTGCCGCGCCGATGAACGAGCCTTGGCGCAAAGTGTCTCGCTGCACCTCTCCGCTGAGCGCTTCGTCCGACAGCACAGAGACGTGGGTGAGCTCGGGCAAAGCGGTGTCGATGTGAAAGTACAGGCGCGTCAATGGGTACGTGAGGCGGACCTCGAACTGCGTCGGAAAACCCGGTCGCCCAGCCTGGAGGTCGGGAAACACCATCCCGCCGTGCTGTCGCCCACCGTCCGGGGTCAACAAATCTGCATCCCAAATGAGGGGGGGGACTGCACGTAGCCAGACGGTTTCGCCGTCGCGCGACTTCGGCGTGTGCAAATCAATCCGCCAAAAAGAGACCACCGAATGCAAGGGTCTGCGACGCACTTGGGTCAGGTCTTCAAACAGATCTTGGTCGAGGACCTCAGCCAGTGTCGTGTGTCGGGAAGGAGCGGGTGCGATCGCCACCGACACGCTCATGTCGTCGAGCCCTTTCAGGTGAACCCACTGGCCCGCCGAAGCAGGCCGTTCCACCCATAACGGACCCACGATCAGACACACCCTCAACCAGGCAAGCCATGTCGGAGCAGTCCAACGATTTGGCCCCGTGGTCGAAGTGTCTGATGACGAGACGGAATGCACAGGAAGCGACGGGCTTGGAAGGGGCGAGGCGACGCGCTGGATTTGCGACGCGAGTCGCCTTAAAAGTAGGAAGACCGGGCTCAACCTGAAACAGCGACGACCGCTCTGAGCACAAAAGCCATCATTTTTATCACCTTAAATTAACATTTCGAACAACTCGGGCTGGAAGAATGAGTAGACCGTGCGCCTTGTCACACGCGCTTGGGTATTTTTACCAAACCTCTCTGGATCGAATCATATTTGGTGATTTGAACTTCTATTTATGTCTTGATATGTCAAAATAACATTTTCTGTCTGGGTGGTCATACACCTCTGGACTGCGGTAGCCATCCTGCTCAACGCCGCCGTTCGGCACAGACGCCCTCCCCATGAGCGCCTCCTCTCCTGTTGAACCCTCCACGGGCGGCTTCCCAGAAGCCTGGGCCAACGCTTGGTACCTCGCATACACCAAACCCAGCCAGGAAAAGATCGCGGCCGAGCACCTTGCCCGCCAAGGCTACGAGTCCTACCTTCCGCTGTACAAAAAGTGGCCCAAAACCAGCTCAAAGCGGACCACCGCAGCGCCGGTGGTCCCGAACGCCTCTCTTGCTGCTTCTTCGACCTTGACCAGCGCCATCGCACGCGCCCCCATCGCCTGCTTTGAGCCTATGTTTGCGAGGTATGTGTTTTTCAAGCCAGCTTCTGCGGCTCAAAGTCTGTCGCCCGCACGAAGCACCCGAGGCGTGTGCACGCTGGTGTCGTTCGGGCAGGGGCCAGCGCAAGTGGACGCACAGCTGGTGGAACGGATTCGAGCGCTGGAGGCGCATAGAAACGAAGCGGGCTTGCAAGAGCTCACCCCGTTCCAACCCGGCACCGCCGTGCGCCTGAAAGGCGAACAGCTCCAGGCTTTGCAAGGCTTGGTGATCGCATCGTCTGCGCAGCGCGTCACGGTGCTGCTGGAAATTCTGGGGCGGCCCACCGCCGTCCATGCACAGCACGAGCAACTCGAGCTGGTCTGAGCCAAATGGCTCCCGCGGGCATATCCCCGCAGCCTTGAACACGCGTCACCCCACGCACACACCATGCAAGCTCTGGCCCTGCCTTTGATGGTTTCGTTTGCCACGTGCCTGTTTCTCGTCATGACCACGCGCTGGCACGGCCGGTTTACGTTTGACCATCCCTTTGGTGTTCAGAAAGCGCACACCGAGCCCGTGCCGCGCGTGGGTGGCATCGGCATCTATGTCGGCTTGCTCGTCACCGAAATGGTGGCGCCATTCGGCACACACGACACACTCGAGTTCATCCTGCTCGCCGGGGTGCCTGCTCTGGCTGTGGGGCTGATGGAAGACATCACTCAGCGCGTGGGTGTGATGGCGCGGTTGATCGCCACCATGCTCAGCGGGCTGATGGTCTGCTTGACCACGCGCATATCGATCACTTCAGTGGGGCTGCCCGGTGTGGACAGCTTGCTGGAGATCCATGCGGTGTCATTGGCCTTCACGCTGTTTGCGCTGGCGGGGCTCGCCAACGCGGTGAACATCATTGATGGTTTCAACGGACTGGCCAGCGGCTGTATTGCCATTGCCAGCGCCACGCTCGGTGCGGTAGCTTGGAGCGTGGGAGACCACGACCTGGCCTACGCTGCTCTGGCCCTGACCATGGCCACGCTGGGTTTCTGGCTGGTGAATTTTCCGTGGGGCAAGATTTTCATGGGGGACGGCGGAGCCTACTTCGCCGGTTTTGCGCTGGCGTGGATCGCCGTACTGCTGCCCGAGCGCAATCCTGGGGTATCACCTTGGGTGAGCTTGCTGGCATGCGCCTATCCCATCATTGAAACGGTGTACAGCATGGCCCGTCGGCTCAAGAGCCGCCGCGCCATTGGACAGCCCGACGCCATGCACCTGCACAGCCTGGTCAAAACCCAGCTGGTGATGCAGCACTTTGGTCACTGGCCACGATGGGCACGCCATGCACTGGTGTCCCCTCCCCTGTGGCTGCTGGCGGCCTTGCCTGCAGCACTGGCCTGGGCCCTTTCTGACCACGCCATTCCCATCTTGGTGCTCGCTTTTGCTGCGTGTGTAGGCGTGTACCACGCGCTGTATCAGCGCTTGGCTCGCATGGCGCAAGTGAATCAGGTGGACGACACCAGCCCTGCACAACTGGAGGCGCCATACCTGGCAGAGGCCACTGACGCAGACATCGACAGGCCGGGCTCTGCGGCCCAACCTTGACAGTTACGACACCTCATGAACCTGCAACAGAAACGAATCGCTGTCATTGGTCTGGGCTACGTGGGCCTGCCACTGGCGGTTGAGTTTGGCAAACAGCGCCCGGTGGTGGGCTTTGACATCCACCACGCGCGCATTGTTGAGCTCAAAGCCGGACGCGACCACACGCTGGAAGTGAGCCCGGCAGAGCTGGCGCAAGCCAGTCAGCTGAGCTTTACCGACGTGCCGGCCGACATGGCAGGATGCCAGATCTTCATCGTGACAGTGCCCACCCCGGTGGACAAAGCCAACCGGCCCGACATGACCCCACTGGTGAAAGCCAGCGAGACCGTGGGCCGCTTGCTCAAGCCGGGCGACGTGGTCATCTACGAGAGCACCGTGTACCCCGGCGCCACCGAAGAGGTGTGTGTACCCGTGCTCGAACAGGAGTCTGGCCTGCGCTTCAACGTCGACTTTTTCTGCGGCTACAGCCCAGAGCGCATCAACCCCGGCGACAAGGTCAACACCCTCACCAAGATCAAGAAGATCACCAGCGGCAGCACGCCCGAGGTGGCCGAAGGCGTGGACCAGCTCTACCGGCAGATCATCACTGCGGGCACACACAAGGCCAGCAGTATCAAGGTGGCCGAGGCCGCCAAGGTGATCGAAAACACGCAGCGTGACGTGAACATCGCGCTCATGAACGAGCTGAGCCTGATTTTCGGAAAGCTCGGCATCGACACGCTGGAGGTGTTGCAAGCCGCCGGCACCAAGTGGAACTTTTTGCCCTTTCGCCCGGGCCTCGTTGGCGGCCACTGTATTGGCGTGGACCCCTACTACCTGACCCACAAGGCGCAGGAAGTTGGCTACCACCCCGAGGTTATCCTCGCCGGACGACGCATCAACGACGGCATGGCCACCCATGTCGCCCACGAAACCATTCGCCACATGCTGCGCAAAGGCATGCCAGTGGCCGGTGCACGCGTGCTGGTGCTGGGCCTGGCCTTCAAGGAAAACTGCCCCGACGTGCGCAACACCAAGGTGGTGGACATTGTGCTGGCGCTGCAAGACTACGGCGCCGATGTCGAGATCTACGACCCTTGGATCAACCCGCGCGAGGCCCTCAACGAATACGGTCTGACCTGCTTGACCGAAGAACCCACACCCGGGCAATACAACGCCATCGTGCTGGCCGTGGCCCACCGGCAGTTTGTGGACCTGGGCCCCGAGGGCCTGCTGGCGCTGGGCAAGCCCGGCGCGGTGTTGTACGACGTGAAAAGCCTCATGCCCATGGGCATGGCCGACGCCCGACTTTGACACCCGCACCCATGCGAAACGCAGCGCCCCCAAAAAGAGCACCTGCGATTCAGGAGGCGCAGCAACTCTCGCTCCTGCTGGAGCCTGACTCCAAGGAGCTCGCTCCGCTGGCCTCCCCCGCGATCACGCCCGTGGTCCTGTGTGGTGGCTGGAGCGGCGGTTTGTGGCCCATGAGCCAGCGCAATCTGCCCGAGCCCTACGTGTGCCTGGCCGGCGCACCAAGTCTTCTGGCGCAGACACTGGCACGCCTTTCGCAATTCGGACCGCCCTCGCGCTCGGTGCTGTGTGTGACAACCGAAGAACATCGGTTTCTCGCGCTGGACGCGCTCAAGAACGCAGGTATCACAGGGCGAGTGGTGCTGGAGCCTGAAGCCAGAGGCACTGCGCCTGCCATGGCGCTGGCAGCGCTTGCATCCCCGCCAGACGCTCTGCTGCTGTTTTGTCCTGCCAGCCACCACATCCCCGACACGGCTGACTTGATGCAAACCGTACAACGCGGTATGGCTGCAGCGCAAGCAGGTGCCATCGTCTGCTTCGGTGTGGTGCCCCATGCAGACACGGCAGGCAGCTTTGTTGAAACCGGAGCAGCACACCCGGCCGGTGGTCTGCGTGTGAACAAATTCATCCACAGACCCGCAACCAGTAAGGCGCGACGTCTGCAGCTGCAGGACGGCGTGTTTGGACACACCGGGATCTACCTTTCCCGAGCCGACGCTGTGATCAAAGCCTTGGCGAAACACGCACCTGGGCTGCTGCAGTCTTGTAAGGCTGCCATGAGCGCAGCAGGCAGGGGCACAGTGCCGGCCGGTGAACATTCGCTTTTCTTTGTTCGACCCCACGCAAAGCACTTTCTGGATTGCCGCTCGCAGAGTTTTGAACAAGCGGTGGTGCAAACCCAGGTCGCTCCGGCGAGTCAGCTGACCTTGGTCCCCTTTGTCGGCCGCTGGAGCGAAGTCTCGAACTGGAGTGCGGCGGCAGCGCTGGCCTCAACCGACGCAGAGGGCAACGGCGTGCAAGGCCCTGGCCACTCTCTTCACGCCAAAAACACTTTTGTACACGCCACCTCTCGACCGGTGCTGGCACTGGGCACTCAAGACATCATCGTGGTGGAAACACCCGAGGCCGTGTTGGTGGTGCACAAAGACCACGCCTCCCAACTGGCAGACGCGGTGGCCCAGCTCGAAAGCACCGGCCTTACTTTGCCCCCCAAAGTCCAGAAGGTGAACACCAGCTGGGGCTGGCACGACTGCGTCAACCAAGGCGAGCACCACCAGATGCGCCGCTTGGGCCTGAAGCCAGGTGCCAGCACCCCACTGCAAAAACACCACCACCGCGCAGGGCACTGGGTGGTAGTGAAAGGCACGGCACAGGTCACACGTGGCAACCACACCTTTTTGCTGCCCGAGAACCAGTCCACCTGCATAGTTGCCGGCGAGGCCTACCAGCTGCATAACCCGGGGCGGGTGGAGTTGGAGCTGGTGGAAGTGCAGTCGGGCAGCTACCTCGGGGAAGACGACGTGGTCTTGCTCCCGTCCCATCACAGCCGCCCACAGCTGACCGCCGAGCTCAGCACCAACACGCAGGGCGGTAGTGCCGCTCTAGCCCATGCCACACAGGGCCTGCAGGGGTCGATGAACGCGTCGTTTGGCGCGCGCTCAGGCCATCTGCGGTGAACGCCGGTGAGCGATCCATGAACCCCCACGCAAGTCACATGAACGACCCAAGCAACAGCCCCACCGCGTACCAGCGCTTGCAAACGCGGCTACGCGCTGAGCCGCGCACCTGGCTGGTGACTGGTGTGGCAGGCTTCATTGGCAGCCACCTTCTGGAGACACTGCTCAAGTTGGACCAGCACGTGGTGGGGCTGGACAACTTTGCCACTGGTCACCTGCACAACTTAAAAGAGGTGCAAGGCCTGGTGACCCCCATGCAGTGGGCCCGCTTTGACTTTTTGCAGGGCGACATACGCAACCTCAACGCCTGCCACCGCGCCTGCGAAAACGTGGACCACGTGTTGCACCAGGCGGCCCTTGGCAGCGTGCCGCGCAGCGTGGAGAACCCGATTGCCACCCACGAGAGCAACATCAACGGTTTTCTGAATATGCTGGTGGCCGCACGGGACGCAAAAGTCAAAAGCTTCACCTACGCCGCCAGCAGCAGCACCTATGGCGACCACCCTGCCCTGCCTAAAGTGGAACACGCCATTGGCAAACCCCTGAGCCCCTACGCCGTGACCAAACTGGTCAACGAGCTCTACGCCGACGTGTTCGCCCGCTGCTACGGTTTCAACACCATAGGCCTGCGCTACTTCAACGTCTTCGGTCCCCGCCAGGACCCCAACGGCGCCTACGCCGCCGTCATCCCCAAATGGACCGCCGCCCTGCTGCAAGGCGAGCCCGTGTACATCAACGGCGACGGCGAAACCAGCCGCGACTTCTGCTACGTGGCCAACGCAGTGCAAGCCAACCTGCTGGCCGCAATGACCTCTTCACTCCCTCTCCCCCAAGCGGAAGAGGGCCGGGGTGAGGGCTCCCCGCCCCCTCCTCCCCCCGAATCCCCGCAAAACCAGATCTACAACGTGGCCGTGGGCGATCGCACAACCCTCAACCAACTCTTCAACCTGCTGCGCTACAACCTCGCCCCCCACGGCGTGGACCCCACCACCCCACCCGTCTACCGCAGCTTTCGCGCAGGCGATGTGCGGCACAGCCAGGCTGATGTGAGCAAAGCAGAACGGATGCTGGGCTATGCGCCTTCGCACCGGTTAGCTGAAGGGGTGGCTGTGGCCATGCCTTGGTACGTTGCCCAACCCAAGTGAATCGCCGCTTCTGCACTTGGTGCCAAGGAACTCCCCGTAACACGCTTAAAGGACGGCATTGAGCATTCGCCGAAACACCGCTTACAACCTGGCTGGGTCTGCTATTCCGCTGGCCGTATCTCTAGTCACCATACCCATTTACTTGGGCTTGATTGGTGAGGCGCGTTACGGCGTATTGGCCATTGCATGGTTGCTGTTGGGCTACTTTGGTCTGTTCGATCTGGGGCTTGGTCGCGCCACGGCGCAGCGCATTGCTGCCCTGCGCGACGGCACGGCCAGCGAACGCGCCGACACCTTCTGGACGGCGCTTGCCCTGAATGTCGGGCTCGGTGTGGTCGGCGGCTTGCTGATCTGGCCGGTGGCTGCCTATTTCTTTGGCAATGTGTTCAAGGTAGAAGACGCCCTGCGCCCCGAAGTGCAAGCTGCCGTACCTTGGCTGGTCCTAGCCGTGCCAATGGCTACCCTGTCGGGTGTGTTGGTCGGTGCTCTGCAAGGGCGCGAGCGCTTCATGGAGCTGAACCTGATTTCGGTTTCCGGCACCGTGATGTTTCAGCTATTGCCGCTGTCCACCGCCCTGCTGTGGGGCGCTGATCTGGGCGTGTTGCTGCCTGCTGCTCTCTTCACGCGCCTGTTCACGTTGCTCATGATGTTTCAGCGTTGTCGCCGGCACATCTTTCAAGGCCAAGCAGTCCGCATGGAGCGTAGTCAGGCGGGGCAACTGCTCCGCTTCGGCGGCTGGGTCACGGTCACCGCCTTCGTCGGCCCCATGATGGTCGTGCTCGACCGCTTCATCATCGGCGCCATCACCGGCGCCAAGGCCGTCACCTACTACACAGTGCCTTTCCAACTGGCAGCGAACAGCACCCTCATTTCGGGCGCGCTTTCATCGGCACTTTTCCCGCGTTTGGCAGCAGCCTCGCCGCAAGAAGCGTATCAGCTGGGGCTTGAGGCCTTGCGCACTCTGGTGGTTGTCATGACCCCGCTGGTCGCAGTTGGCATCCTGCTCATGGCTCCTTTCCTGTCGTTATGGATCACCCCGACCTTCGCCGAACAATCCGCTCTCGTGGGTCAGATCATTCTGGTGGGCTTCTGGGCCAACAGTTTCGCGATCATTCCTTTTGCACAATTGCAGGCCACGGGGCGCCCAGACCTAGTGGCTAGGTGCCACTTGGCGGAGGTATTGCCGTATTTCGGCCTGCTCTACCTGGGCCTGAACGTCTTCGGTATGGCCGGGGCGGCGGTGGCCTTTACCGTGCGCGTGCTGGTGGATTTCGCTTTGCTCGCCAGCCTGTCTGGTGTCCTGCGGCCCTCGATTCGAAGCCTGTTGGTGCCGGCGCTCTTGCTCGCGGTGGCTTTTTGCATTGCAAAGTTCAGCACGCCAAGCCAACCCGCTTGGTGGGCCTTGGTGGCCAGCTATCTGTTGGGCATGTCCCTTTGGGTATGGCGCCAAGCCCCCGCCACGCTGCGCGCATTTGTCTTGTCGCGTCTAAAGCCCGAAGCGCGCGTCCACACCAAAACCTGAAGTATTCATGAACAGGCACTCAGAAGGTAACGCAACGCTTGCGACGGAGCCATGGGCAGAGCCCTGGCCCACGAATGACCTGCAGACGGTGGGGCATTGCCCGGTATGTGGTGATGTCTCTCGGAAGCTGTTGCACGCCGATCTGTTGGACATCGCGTTTCGCGCAGCCCCGGGCAAGTGGGCGTTATGGACCTGCGCGAAGTGCGCCAGCACCTACCTTGATCCACGCCCAACCCCTGCATCTATCCACCGGGCCTATACGAACTACTACACCCATCAGACAGCAGCCAACAAAAATGACTACTCGGCCCTGAACTCGTTTCGCAAGCTGCGCCGGCGAATGGTGAACGGTTACACCAACTGGCGCTTCGGCACGCAGGTACTTCCATCGAGCGCATTCGGCGTGCTGGCTGCCTACGCCCTGCCTAGCATGAAAAAGGTGTTGGATCTTCAATACCGACACCTTCCCAGGCCATCCCAGGGCAGTGGCCATTTGCTGGACATAGGCTGTGGGGCCGGCTCCTTTCTTAGCCTCGCCCGTACCTGTGGCTGGACAGTGGTCGGGCTTGACCCGGACCCGATGGCGGTGTCCAACGCCGCCAGGCAAGGACTGACAGTGCACGAAGGCGGTATCGAATATTTTGATGGCCAGACAGGACTGTTCGATGTGATCACGCTGAATCACGTTATCGAACATGTGCATGAACCATTCGATGTTCTGAAGCGCTGCCACGCCCTGCTCAAACCCGGTGGTCAGCTTTGGCTGGAGACACCCAATATCGATAGCTTTGGTCATGGAATTTTTAGAAAAAACTGGCGTGGCTTAGAACCGGCGCGTGTCAAGGTAGTTGTCGCCTGATTTATGCAGCCAAGGGCTGTTTAAGGTCTGCTTTCATGTGGTCCGCGACGACCGAGTCGCGTTCGGGGTTGAGGGTAACTGCGCCGATAGGCGACCAG
>Ga0210248_100959_pt1 | contig 24113 bp, 14 predicted proteins | sample ChrtobMetP3_32mM_FD_155493 | JGI IMG/M metagenome (GOLD analysis project Ga0210248, IMG submission 155493) | Chrysochromulina tobin associated microbial communities from unialgal haptophyte culture, Seattle, Washington, United States - P3_32mM | ecosystem: Host-associated > Algae > Haptophytes >...
TGTCGATTGGTACCCTTGCATCATGTGCATCATTTGACCGCCTTGCTGCCGCCTAGTTCGTAATCAAGTTGCCCCACGAGGGAACGCGCCCCCCCGTCGGTCCGCGACTAGTGGTGCCTACCCATTGGTCACACGTCCCTTTGGGGCCTCCAAGAACTCGTTTGATTGCGGCTCCCATCAACACCCCACCCGCGGTGTGTGTGCCCGCCCGCGGCGCCGCCCGCGGCGTTGATGGATTCCAGCCCCTCCTAGATCTCATTGTGAATGGGGGTGTGTGCCCGCGCCCGCGACCCTCCACAATCGCGCGTGTACGCGCACACTCAAGCGTCGGGGGTGGCGTGTGCAGGTGACGCGGATACGCAGCAGCGCATATGGCCGATGCCCATATGATGGAGGAAGCTCGAACCGGAGGCAGCAGCGAGGCCGGAGTCTTACCAGCGATGGACGGCGTCATACCTGAGCTGCTGCCGGACAAGGACAAAGTGTACTTCAACGATTACTCGACGGTCGTGCAGCAGCAAGGCATGCTGGAGGATCACGTCCGAACGTCCTTGTACCAGTTTGCGGTACTTGAGAACAGAGCCGACTTCATCGGACGGACCGTCCTCGACGTGGGCTGTGGCACTGGCATTCTCTCATTCTTTGCTGCACATGCAGGAGCTGCGCGCGTCTTCGCCGTGGAAGCGTCGGGGATGGCGAAGCATGCAGCGAAGCTCGCGGCTGGCAATGGGCTGTCGCACATCGTGCAAGTAATCAATCAGCGCGTAGAAGAAGTCGAGCTCGAGGAGAGGGTCGACATCCTCATCTCGGAGCCACTCGGCATAGCGCTCGTCAACGAGCGTATGCTGGAGTCGTTCTTGCATGCACGGGACAAGCTCCTCAAGCCGGGCGGCCTGATGTTTCCCGACCGTGCCACGATGTATGCCGCGCCCTTTTCGGATGAGGCGTTGTACACAGAGCAGTTGAACAAGTGCGGCTTCTGGTCGCAGACGAACTTTTATGGCCTCGACATGAATCCGCTGCGGGATGAGGCCAAGGCCTTTTACTTCTCTCAGCCGGTGGTAGGCCATGTGCCACCACACACGCTCGCCGCGCCCGCCGTTTCGAAGCCTTTCGACTTCAACACCATGGCTATTGCCGAGCTGCAGAGGTTTGACTTCCCATTCATGTTCCAGATGAGTGCCATCATCCCGGTGCACGGCATCGCTCTGTGGTTCGACTGCAGCTTCCCGGGCTCCCAACGGGAGATCCTCTTGTCCACTGCCCCTTCCGAGCCGCTCACTCACTGGTACCAGGTGCGCTGCATGTTGCGAGGGCCGATGCCCGTTGGCGCCGGCCATACGCTCACCGGCTCATTACGCTTCGAGGCCAATGAATCGCGAGGGTACAATGTGCATATGACAGTCACGAACGCGAGCACTGGGGCCAGCCAGACCAATGTGGTGGTGACACAATGCGCGCTTCATCACTTCCAGTACACTACACCGGCGCACTGATTCATTGGCCGGCCGCCAACGATGGGGGGTCGCGAGCTATCGGCGAGCATGTCAAGAAGCAGAGTTTACAAGGCGCAAGACGAGTTTCCTACCAAATTGATGCGTATACCGTTTACCATGAACCACATACGACTTACGAGTTGTCGAGCACAAGGCCGGTTCGCCCGGGAGCAGCTCCCTCGAGCATGGCCCTGCCACGCAATGTGCGCCATATGGGTAAACGAGTTTGAGGAGCTGTGGAGGCCTGACGACCGTTTCTCACACACACTCGATTCGGCCCGGGGCGGTGTTTATTTTATTCCCGGCGCGCTACGTGCATGCATTGTATTTCTGCCAGGGGCAGGGCCGCGTCGCCCCGGTGTGTGCCGGCGGTATTTTAGCGTAAAGTAAGGCTACGCCGTGCGGCACGGTGTTCAAAGCTTTCCGTTCCCCGCTATACGTTTACTAGGTACACCCCGCTTGCCGGTCCGAGTACGACCCGCCCGCCCGATGACCGAGCATCCGCACGGACCTATGGTATGTAGGCCAACCCCGAGAGGAGACGAGAGGACGGTTGCGGGAGGCGAGCCCGGTGCCCGCCCCGCGGCTTGCGATGTCCGTGTTTCCCTTTCACCATGCGCCGTGGTCCGGGACGCCGAGCTTGCGCTCCAGCGGAGGTGTGAATGCTCCGGCGGCGAGCAGCAGATTGGTGCGCGAGTAGTGCACCGTGACAATCGGGGTGTGCTTCGAGTGCAGTCTTGCAATCAGCAGCTCGTCGCTATGAGCAGGGGGCTCGTCAAGCCCTTGGGTGAGCGAGCCCCCCTCGCGAGCCCGCGCTGCGCCGAGCGCGTCCCACACGGTGAGGGTGCAATCGTCCGCGCTCGTAGCGAGCTGCGCCCCCTCTTGGGAGAAGGCCAGTGACCAGAGCGGCCTCTGATGCGCGATGAGGCGCCGTCGCGAGCTCGCACTGGGCAGGTGCCACAGGATGAGGCAGCCATCCTCGCCGCCCGATGCGAGGCACACGCCATCGGGACGAAACGCGAGGCACGTCACGGGCCCCGCGTGGCCGTGCCTGCAGAGCAGGCGGACGCATTTGGCCTGCTGGATGTCCCACACACGTACCGCGGCGTCGTCCGAGCCCGATGCGATGTACGAGACGTTTGGGTGGAAGGCGCAGCAGCGCACGTCCGCAAGGTGGTTGGTGAACAGCCGGATGGGCTGCGGCAGATCGGTTCGCCACACGCGCAGGGTGCGGTCGAGGCCGGCCGTCGCAAAGTACGGCCCAATCGGCGCGAAGGCCACGCCCCAAATTGGTGAGAGATGCGCATGATAGCACACGAGGCACGCGCGCTGCAGCACCCCCCACAGCCGAGCCGTGCCATCCTGCGAGCCGCTCACCTGATGAGGGAGGCAATCCAATCCATGTGAGTAGGGAGGCACTCAAGGGTCATCATGCAAAACCGCTCACCAGATAATGGTCTTCGCGAGAGAAGGCGACGGAATAGACTGGCCCTGAGTGCCCTCGCAGCGTCGCCATCATTCGTTGGCTGGTCTCGATGGCGAGCGCGCGGCGCGCCTCGGCGGCAGCGGCGGCAGCGGCGGCGGCGGCGGCCGGGGCACATTCCCCAAATGGCACCTTGACCGGCGCCGCCGCCTCTGCTGTCGGCTCGGCCGCTGGCATCACGGCCGCCGCCGGCGCGACCGACGCCCCCACACCCTCCCTCGACGCGAATTTGTATCCAGCCGCCGCCATCGCTTCGGCGACTTCAGGCTGGATGGCGGGCGCGCCCGGCGCGCCCGGCGCCGCCGCGGGCGCCGTCTCGGGCGCTTTGGTCTTCTTCTTCTTGGGCGGGGCGCCGCCTTGGGCAGCCTCCCTCAGCAGCGCGAGGCGCACCAGGCCGTCGGAGAAGCCGCTCGCTACGGTAGCCGCGTCATTCGAGACGGCGGCGCAGCACAGCCCGTCCCGCGCCGCATCGAGCCACGTCACCATCGCAACCGTCGGCCCGACGCGCCCCTCGAGGGCCATGCGCCGCTTCGCATCTTTCACAATGTCCTTCTCAACCTTGGGAGCCTCCCCCTTGGAATCTTGCAAAGGAGGTAAGCTGACCTTGGGATTCTTCACAGGGGCCCCCTCGATGGCGTCTGGGGGCGGCGCGGCCGCGCTGTCCGTCGAGTTGCCCTTTCGCTTCCGCCCGACGCCCCCCCGGCCGTCCTCATCCTTGCCGCCTCCGTGGCCCTCAGCCGCTCCCCCCCCATCCGCGCCACTCGCCGCTGAGTGGCCCACACCCAAGGACGGCATGCTGAATCCAAGAGCTTGGGCGAGCTCAGCGTGCTTGAGCATGAGTGCGGCGGGCGGTCCCCAGGACTCCACCTGATGAGGGAGGCAATCAGGGCGTCACCAGGGCGTCATCAGGGCGTCATTAGGGCGTCATCAGGGCGTCATTAGGGCGTCATCAGGCGTCATCAGGACTCTACCGACGCATTCGCGCTCGCCAGTGCCTCGTCGCTCAAACCCGTCCAGAGCCGCGCTGCTGTCGAGGCGGCGGCGTCGAGGTGGAGAGCAGAAGCACCAGCACCGCCGTCGTCGGCATCGTCTGCAGCCCCTGGGTGCGCCGTTCGCCGTTCCACCAGTAGGGTGACGCGCGTGTTGATAAAGGTCAGCAGGGCATCGCGCCCTCGCTGTTGCAAAAAGTGCATGAGCAACGTGCGGGCCTGCACGCAGAGGGCGACCTCGAAGCGACAGCTGCGAGCACGGCGCACGAGCTCATTCGTCTCGATGTGCGCGGCCGTCGTTACTTGAGAGAGGAGGTTGAGCTCCGTGCGGTGCGCAAGTGCAAGATGCTCGTCAGAGCTCTCGCGCAGCAGATGCGATGCTTCGTCCAGCTTGCCCGCCTGCGTGAGCTCGATGTAGCAGTGGAGAAGGAATGGGAAGAGCAGAGCACGAAGCTCAGACCGGAACGCCGCCAGCGACCCGTCCACCCACTCACGCAAGTCATCGTACGCCACCACCCAATCGTACGCCCTCTGTCCACCATTTGCCGCCTCCGGTAGTGGCGATGCCATCGGCGAAGCGCGCCGACAACCGCAACGCCACTGCGCCGAGTGTTGCGAGGGAAATAGAGAGGAAGAGGACACGATCCCCGCACGTGATTGCGTGAACGAAAAGTGTGAACACAAATTTCACACCTCGCGATGTCTAGGTGCTTACCGTTTCAAGCGCTTCCGATTCAGACCGTTTCTCGGAATGCTGTACTTGCTCTGCATGGCCTTGCGCCGTCGGCTGGACTTGCTCTGGTTCTTGCGCTGTGCCGCCAGGGCCATAATGGCCGCGATATGGTCGCCGCTGCCGACGAGAGGAAAGAGCGAGGGAGGAGGCGCCTCGCATGCGTCGCTCACCACCCACCCCGTGGTCGGTGGCAGCACCGTGTCGCTATCGACGTAGCAGAACGTCGTGTACCCGAAATCTTGGCAGAGGCACCACTGGGTGATCTGCCCGGGCGCCGAGTCGCGTTCGATGGTCATGTTGGCCCCGCCCTCTTGCCGATAGCACGGCACACCATCTCGCATCCCCTCCGGGTGGTACACGCCGTTGATCGCGTCGCTGCCGCACCCGGCGAGCAGAAACGAGGGCGCGCTCGCCACCGCAGGGTGCAGAGCCTCCGCAGCTACAGCTGCAGACGATGGAGCCGCCGGATCGGAGTTGCCATATTTGGGTGCCCCCGGAACGGACTGCGCCGCCGCCAGTGCCGCCGACACGTCCGAGATCGCTTCCGAGATCGCGTCAGCAGGGCCACCGTCACCATCCGCGTTGGCGCCGCTCCCCCCGGCATCGGCTTTGGCAGCCACCCTTTGCATCGCCTCGAGGATCACCGCGCGCTTAGCGGCCTTATCCGCCTCCTGCGCCACGGTCGAGAGCTGCCGGTCGAGCTTCTTAAGGCGAATCTGTTCCTCCGAGTTCCTTCGCTGAGCCTCCTCTAATGCAGTCAGATGCCTAGCGGCGAGCGCGGCGGCGCCGAGCTTCGCAGTGACACGCTTCACCTTGAGCTTCACTTGGCGCGACCACTCCGCCGCCGAGCCGAGCGCGCCCTCGACAAACTCGCTCAGCTTCTTGTCAAGGGCAGCCGTCGCGAGGCGCTGAGTGTGAGTCCCATCTGGGTGCCTCGTGACCCCATCCAAGCCGTCGAGCACGTGCAGCTCCGTGCGCGCGGCCGTGGCGCCCAAGGCCGCTTGCAGCGCGGGCATATCCACGTGAGTATCCTCCGAGCCGCACACGACCAGCAGCGGGGGCGCGCCGGCGGGCAGCGCTCTGATGGGCGCGTCACGCATCTCGTTGGAGTTGGGCTTCCGGAGAGGGTAGCCCAATGCAACACAGCCGCAGATGCGCGCACCATGCTCCGCCGGAAGATTTTCGATTGGTTCGCCTTCTTCGGCAGCGATCCCCGAGAGGAGATGCAGCGCGGCACGGGCGCCCATAGACACGCCGATGAGCATCAGTCGCTGGTGACCAGCATCGCAAGCATTTGCAATCGTGGTGGCGTACGCAGCGGCGAGGTCGCGCATGTTCTTAGTCTTTGGAAATTCGACCATGAGTACCTCGTCGCACATGGGCGCGAAAAATTGCTTCCAAGCCTTCATTGAAGCATGATTTGGCGACCCACCCGCGCCGTGTGCGAGGATGACAGCGCGTCCAACGTCTTTCAGAACCGATTTTGGTGCCTTCCGTTGAGCAACGGGCAGATCTGGCTTCGCAATCGCGCCCGAACTACGCTTAGCGAGCTTCTCCTTCTTCTTAGGCATGCCCTTCATCGCGCGTTGGAGCCTCGCCTTCATGACGTCCGGCTGTATACGCTTCCACGCGGACGCGTCGCCTACCGGTACCGGTACCGGTAAAAAGACACCGGGAAGTCGATTACCCCCCGCCGGGAACACACGCCTACCGGTACTGTACTTTCGTGCTTTTTCCCCACTCGTCAGAGCCTCATCGACCTCGATGCGTGGCGGGTGGGACCGATCCGACGCGATCGGGAAACGTGCCGTGAGTGCGTCATTGGCGTGCGTGCGAGTGGTCATGTGCCCGATCGATAGCGAAAACGCCAGCGTTGACCTCGCTCACTTTGACCCAAAGGCGGTAGCGCTACAGGTGGGGTGGAGGTGTATTCACTTTCACTTTCTGGATTTCTACACACACAATCCCCACGCACCTTATTTTGAACTCAGTGACTGACCATATTTCTCGTTGAAGGTACGGGCGGTCGGGGCGGGCGAGGTAGTCCTTTCCCGGATTCACACCACCGACTATCCCCACCACCTGATCCGACTACCAGTACCCCCACCACCTGATTTTTTGAGCTCAGTGGCTGAAGGGCCGCTATTGCTGCAGTTCTTCTCATCATTCCTGTGGCTGCTTCCATCGTGATCGAGGAAGCGAGAGCCCTGATGGTCACAAGGCGTCACAGCAATCTCATGGACGTGTATGAGCGAGTAGAGGCGTTCCGTGAACGGCCGGTACAGCTCTACGAGCGCATCTCGATAGCGAGGCAACAGATGGCCACGGCCGCAAGCCTTCGAGTTCTGCTTGCCTTTGCCTCGCACGCGAGCGACGGCCTCAGCGGTGATGGCCGAAGGCATGCCTGCGTGGCGTAGCACATCTCTGAGCACGACGGCGGGGCGGCGCGCGTAGCCAGCAAAGGAGACGAGCAGGAACTGCGACGGCTCAAAGTATGTGAGCCATCGACGCATCTGAGGCTCATACAGGCCGTGGTCGAGGTGCGGAGCGCAGTTGGCAAAGGGCGGCGGCAACGAGGGCGGCCACAATGGAGTGGACGGGTCGAGGCTCTGACACTCCCGCACGCGAGCGAGCTTGGGCTCCAAAAAGGTGCCGAAGTCCATGGATGACATCCTGCCATTGTACGACTTGAGCTCCCAGAAGTAGGACCAGAACTTGTCGACGGGGTCACGCATCATCCACACGAAGCGGAGGTGTCTCGAAGGTGCCACGCCAAAGTAGGTCACCATGTTCTTCGGCGCGTCGTGCCACACATGGTATGCAGGCGTGGCGTCGATTGCGATCGATGGGGCCGAAGTCCGGCGAGGGCACCGTGGCCAGATCCTATCATAAAAGTGCCGACCTCTTCGCCACATGTTGGGATCACCGAAGAAGTCCTTCTCCTTGCGAGAGATGTCGCCCTTGCTCGTGAGCCTGCCCGGTAGGATGGCTCGGCCCGTTGCATCTACGAGATGCGACCACAACGATGTCGAGCCTGCCTTGACGCTGCCGATGATGAAGAGGGACGGCAGCAATGCATTCCAGTGTGATAGCGACCCCTTTCGGCTTCGACCTTGAGCGATCCCACAGAAGTGCTCAAAGGGCTCGACGGGACTCTGCTCGTGTGAGCAGAGTGCAAAATTTGGATGGTGTCGTATGAAGACGCTCTTGCTGCTATTCTTGAGGTCTGGATCAAGTGCTACGAAAGATTTGAGCAGCAAGTTCCAGCGTTCGTGGTCTGTCTCTGCATCCAAGGCGGCAACGCGAACCCTCATTTCGGCTATGTCGGCCGACCATTGGCGCTCCTTGGCCTCGTCAAAACGTTGCGAGGAGGAGCCTATACCCATGAAAGGTGGCCGCGAAGGATGCGCTCCTGCACGGCGGATGAGGGAGGGTGGGAGGCCGACCCCTTCGGCGGTCCCCGGCCACGTGATCGAGACCGCGGGCCGGGCGCGATTGCGATGGCAATCTCGGTCCTTTTCGACGCCATTCGGTGTTTCATCGATGACTGATTGGTGATTGAGCGGCATCACGAACACGTCGCATTCCCAAAATAGGCACGATCTCAAAATTGCCAACATTCGTGGGGCTTGCGGGCGCGCGCGAGCGCGTTGCAGCGCGATTGCGAAAGAGCACGCGTGCGAACAGAGCTTGGTCGGGCGCACTGCCGTCTCCCTCGCGCTGAAACCCATGGCCTCGGATGAGACCATCACAAAGATGCGTTACATCGTCGAGGTGTGGAAGCGCGAAGGTTTGAACCGCCGGCAGATGTGCCTCATGGTTCTTGGGATCAAGGGACCTTTGCAAGGGGAAGCAGACGTCAAAAAGCACTACTTCAACCTCGTGAAAGAAATTCACCCCGACAAGACGCACCACGAGCTCTCGAACACCGCCTTCCCCATCGTCAAGAGCGCTTTCGAAGAGCTCAAGAAGTCTGCGCCGCAGACTTCTCGCCCCCCCGCGAGCGGGGCTTCTCGCCCGCCCGGCACGTGCGGCACATCCAGCAGCAACGGCCACACTAGCGGCTGGGCATCTGCGAGGCCGGTGCCCAGCGGCTTCACGAACGACGCGAGCCGCCCTGGCGCCTCATACGCTGCCAAGCAAGCCACCGCCGCCGCCGCTGCACCTGCCACAGCCCCTTCCACAGCTCGGCCCGCCGCCGCGGTGTCACCCGGGCTTCCGGCGCGAGAAAGGACGCAGAGCAAGAACTTCACCGCCGGTGCGTCACCCGCTGCCGGTGCTCCGCTCGGTGCCGGCGCCAGAATGGGTGCCGGTGCGGCGCCCTCTGCCTCGAGCGCGCGTGCCGCCTCAGCGAACGTACCTCGGCAGCAGCAGCCGGTGTACGGGGCGTACGGGGCGACGAATGCGGCGGCAGCGGAGGCGTCGGCGAGGCTGCAGGAGCAGCAGCGCAAGGCGAGCCAAAACAAGCAGGCGTCCAGAGAGGCGAACGAGCGCGAGAAGGCGGTGCGTCTGGCGGAGGCGGAGGTGGCGAGGCTACAGAAGGAATTCCTCCAAGCCCAGGCCAAGGTGGACGAGCATCGAAGGGATGAGGAGGCGCGGAAGGCTCGAGAGGAGCGCCAAAGGCAGCGCGAGTCAGCGCGCGCTCGCCAGGTCAGAGATGAGGCACCCACCGAAGCGGTAGGGGCGGTAGGGGAGGCAGAGGAGGGGCGGGCGGTGGACGAGGTAGAGGCGTCGACTGCACGCCCCGCGAAGGCTGCCCGCATCGACTCCGACCCACCGATGGCGAAAGCGGGGTCGGACACGGTGGCAGGTGAGCTGTCAGAGGCTGACAAGGATGCGATCGTCGCCAAGTTTGACTCGATTCGCCAGAGGGTTAGAGAGACGGGCGAGGCCCAGCGCTTCACCTTCGCAGAGGGTACACCGCAAGCGGGTTGGCACATCGACGGTCAGCCTCGCAAGAACGGCAATAATGTGGACATGTGTGTGCGGCCGCCGGGGGGCAACAAGCTCAATTCGAGAGTGCAACTGGAGACCCTCCTCTTCAAACCTCCCCCGGCCCCCGCCCCCGCCTCTGCCCCCGCCTCTGCCCCCGCCTCTGCCCCCCCGGCCTCTGTCCCCCCCGCCCGGGCGGACGCGAGTGCCGCTCCCGCGCCGGCCGTCGCCCATGCGGGAGCGCCTCAGGGTCATCACTTGCCCGCCGCAGACTCCGCCGCCGCGTCTGCGGCGCTGCGCACGCCCACCGACGCCGAGGTAGCTTCCATCTTCAACCCATCGACGGGACTCTGCGAGTGGAAGGTTCGATGCGACCAGTGTGAGCTTACATACGGCCATGGAGCCGAGATCGTCGGCCGGCGCGTGACAGTGTACTGGGAGGAAGACAAGCGCTGGTACAACGGCACGGTGAGGGCGTATAAGCCGGCGGACGAGGCACATGTCGTCGTGTACGATGACGGCGACAAGCGCATCGAGCTTCTCCACTTTGTGCACACGCGCTGGCGCTTCCTCATCGACCCGACGAGCCCGGCGCCCAAGAGCCACGCCGACACTGGCACAGCGACGGCGACTGCGGCCTTTGGCGGCGTGGCTGGGCGCAAGCGTACCTCAAGGCCGATCGAGGTTGTGATGTCGATGGAGGAGCTCCAACATGACGTCGAGAGGCTGCGCAACCTCTGCAACGACGCATTGCAAAAGTTGCGAACCGTGCGTGAGGCGGCGGGCGCGCCGGCGCCCGCGGGCGCGCCGGAGCAGCCAAAGGGCTCTGCCCAGTCGGTTCGGCGGGTACCATCCAGGGCGGCAGCGGCGGCGGTGGCCTCGTCGTCCAATGAGGCGGTCGACCTCACGGCTGACGATGTGGCCGATGAGGTGGCCGCGCCGCCGCCGCCGCAGAAGGACGGCGAGGAGGAGGACGACGAGGAAGAGGAGGAGGAGGTCCTGCCCATGCAGGGCGAGGCTGGGAAGGCTGTGGAGACGGCAGGAGGGACGGCAGGAGGGGCGGCAGGAGCACAGCCTCAGTCGGCGGCATCGAGCGGCCGCAGTGCTCTGGCCGTTGGCCAACGGGTGGAGGCTCGCTACATGGCGACCGAAGACCCTCGTCACAAGAAATGGTACAAGGGTACGATCTCCGCTGTGTATCCAGATGGCTGCACCTTCGACATCAACTACGACGACGGCGATTCGGAGCAGGGCGTTGCAGGCAAGCACGTTCGGCCACTCGAGACGGGGCGTGCCGCCGCGACCGCTGTGACGGCCGGGCCAGAGTCCGCCGGCCTAGCGGCACGACGGGCGGAGGGCGTGCAGCTGCGGCGGAGCGCGCCCCTCTCGCTCGTCGGCCGGCTCTTGAACGTGCAGATGCGCGAGGATTCTGCATGGAAGGTGGCCCGTGTGGAGAAGTACATCGAGGGCACCGACCGCTTCATCACCCGCTTCGGCCCGCCGTTCCTGGCAAACAATGTACCTTATGCTCTTCACACTGATGACCTCTGATGACCATATGCTCTTCACACTGATGACCTCTGATGACCATTAATGACCCTTGGTTGCATCCCTCCTCAGGTACCTTATGCTCTCCACCCGCCATCCAATACCCTTCGGTATGATGAGCCCGAGTTGCCGCCAGACGATATTCTCGACTGGGTCCTCTGTCCTCAGACGTTGGAGCGAGCTCAGGCCGCCGAGTCTGCGGCCGCGCCGCCTGCGGCGACAGAGCCGATGGTGGTGGACGAGGCCACTCGGGGGATATCTCGGGGGATATCTCGGGCGGCAGAGCCGATGGAGGTGGACGAGGCCACTCGGGCCACTGGGGCCACTGGGGCCACTGGGGCCGACAACATAGCCTCTGCCGAGGACGACGACGAGGTGTTGCTTTCGGAGGCGGTCACGGGTATCCACGGGGAAGGCACCGACGGCGCCGCCAAGCCGCCTGCGGCGGAGGTGGCGACGCCCAAGGCGGTGACGGCAGCATCGGCAGCGGCAGCATCGGCAGCGGCGGCAGCGGCAGCTGCCGAGGCAATGGCGGAGGGCGTGCTGTGCGGTGGTACAGAGGTCTCGGAGGGCCCTCTCGACTTTGGGAACTTTCCTCCCTTTGGCACCTTTCCTCCTGGGGGCCTCACGCCCGTTGCGTCGCCCGCTTCGTCGCCCGCTGTGCCATTCATGTCGCCGCACGTATCTGCATCGCCTCACACGGCGGCGGCGGTATCGCCGCACGTGCCACTTTACGTACCGGAGACGGTGGCAATCGGTCCTATTGCAGGACTTCCCGCCATCGATGCCACCCATGGCATGGTCTCCGAGGCGATGGAAGACGCCGCTGCCCAAGCCGAAGAGCAAGCGCGGATCGAGGCAGCGCGAGTGGCTACCATGGCAGAGATGATTGCCAGCAGCTTGCCACCAGGGGCCGTGAGCGTACCAGGGGCCACGATGCCCAGCTCGGGCAGCGGGAGAGCCACAGCCAGTTGGCGCTCCGCCAAGCGCAAAGCAAGCTCGCCAGAGGTGGCGCCGACGGCAGCTGAAGCGCCGTCTCGGGCATCAGCAGCGCCGGCGCAGGCGGAACAGGCGCCAGCGCAACCGTGTTGGGCACCAGCCGAGCCGCCGGTCGTGCTGCCTTCTGATGCTGCATCGGAGGCGGCAGTGGAGGAGGTGGCGGCGGCGGCCGACTCGCGAGTGGACTCTGGAGCCAACCAAGTGCCCTCAGCCATCACCCGTTGCAGCGTGTGCGGCACGGGGAAGAAAGGGCCCAAGAACCCGAAGAGAGAGCGCGACGACTGGAAGTGCCCCGAATGCCGCCCGCCTTTGGATCCAAATGCCGAGGGAGAGGCCGAGGCCGAGGCGCGGGTGGCGGAGGCGGCAAGGAAGCAGGCAGGCGAGCCCGCGCCCTCGCCAGAGGCCAGCATGAATCATCTGCGAAGCGCAATGGGTCTGTCGATGGGTTCAGTCGTCGTGCCGAGCGTCGTGCCGAGCGCCCCTGCTCTCCCTGCTGCTGTCGCCGCTGCTGCGCCTGCTTGCTCAGCGGCTGCGCTTCGCCATGCCGTACAGCCGCCGGCGCACCGCCCTGCTGCCGCTACCACAAGCTATGCGGCCGCAGCTGCAGCCGCCAATGCCGCTGCAGCTCATGAGGCCGCAGCTGCCATCGCCGCAGCCGCTGCCGCGACCGTGACGGCCGACGGCGTATTCCCCAACGGTACCCCGAGATATACCCCGGGATCGACGGCCGGCGCGAGCTCGCGGCTGCATCGATGGCGGCTGGTGCGTGGCGAGGAGACGTGGGTCCTCTCCGCCACGCCCACGTATGAGATCGAAGACGGCATCCAACCCTACGTGCTTCAGCTGGGCGAGGAGAGGCTCACCCGCTCGTCGCTTGTCCGCCGCTTGGGCACCGGGGGCTTCGAGGCGAAGAGGCTCACGTGGGAGCACAGTGAGCATCTTGCAAAGGTCTTCGGCCCGAGGATCGTCAAGGAGGCGCGCCAGCTCTTTGACGCAGCGCACAAGGCGGCCGTGGGCCGCGCCGAGGGACAGCCGTCAGGGCTCCTCGAGGTGGTGCGCCTGCTGCTCCTGATCGAGGGCCATGTCGAGGTGGAAGCGATGCGTGCTGGGCATTGGACGACTCAAAAGCGCGAGTGCTGGCTGAAGCTGGTGCTCAAGGCGACGCGACCATCTGAGCGAGGGTTCTCTGAGCGAGGGTGCGAGGACCTGAGCCACGGCGAGGTCGTGCTTCAGCAAATAGGCAAGTTTGCGGACGCAATCGCCGCGCTCACTCCCGCCTTTCGCGCGGGCTTCGACCACTGGAAGGAACGGCTGCAGTTCGAGGTGCAGAGGCAGACCCAAATTAGGGATGCCCAAATTAGGGATGCCCAAGTTTGGGAGGTTCAGACGGCGAAGCGCCGCCGGAGCAGCAGCCAGACGGGCGCGTCGCCAATGGAGGCGCCTGACACCTTCGATGGGACTGCGTGCCTCGGGTTGCTCGCAGAGCTGTGTGACGGCCTGGTACACTGGGAGGCGGACGCCGGGCAGCTCGCGTGAGTGGAGCGGCTGCCACGTGGAGCGGCTGCTTGTCAGCATGCATGCTGCGCCGCGCTCGAGAACGCGCGTGCATACGAGGGGGAAGGGGCAGCCGTCCACCGAGGCATCGACGAGGCATCGAGCGGCTGCCATGAGCGAGGCATCCCTAATTTGGGCATCGCGAGTGGGGCCATGCATGGCAGGTCGTGAGGGATGGTCAGGGACGAGGGCACGTGGGCTCGGGTACGGGAGGCGATGGCCATGGCTGTACCCTGGCTCCTCAGAGGGCACGTGGGGCTTGCTGGAGTCGACGGGAGGTGACCCGTGCCGGAAATCACACTCCCGAGAAAATCGTGTACGAACCCCAGATGTGTGAGGCCTGCTCGAGGTTGGTACCCATGTGCTGGACCTCCACGTGTGTTGAACCTTGATTCATGTGTTGGAGACCGGTGCGTGGACAGCTTTTCGCAGTAACCTGAAATCTTACCGGAAAGTAACGCACATGCATCCCGCACCGGACCGCCGGAGGCGCTCACGCACATGGTTGTGTGGAAGGATCATGTGCGTGGACTCCCGAGGGCGTCGCCCATGGCATCGCCGCCCCGTCCGCCGAGCTCTGCTCTGCTGCACTCGTCTGCATAGATAGTAGCCCTGCATGACTGTCTTTGAGCTCGCACGCCTTGCGACGCGTGTTCGGTCCACCAAACTTTGGCTTGTCCAGGCAATTTTTGCAAGCGCCGCAGTCTGAGTCACCGGGAAACTTCGAATCTGGTTCGGGGAGATGCGCTCGCGCGCGCGCGCCGCCTCCAGGCGCGCCGCCTCCGATCCCAATCCCGCCTGGCTGGCTGCTGGGGACAGCGGCGGGTGCGCCCCCCCCACCATGGGGCTGCGCAGCCTGCTGTGCAGGTGCAACACTCGTGACGCCTCCGGCACTGAGCGCTTCAGGCTCGACTCGTCCCATCGAAGGAATGACAGCCATTAGGTCATTAGGGCAATTAGGTCCCATCGAAGGAATGACAGCCACCGGCGCGGCCGGGCAGGCCGCCGTCGGACAAGCCGCCGTTGAAGGCGCAGAAGGCGAGGCATCCGCGGGCCATGTGACATACAAAGTGGTGCGGCAAGAGGGGCACACCAGAGAAATCGCTCCCACGCGCCCGCTACGGATCACCTCCGGCAGAGGCGCCTGAAGCAGAGTCTTGCAGTTGGTACAGCTGAATCGCAGCTGCTTCTCGAGCCGCGGCGGCTGTCCTGGCGGCGGCTGCCACGGCAGCGGCTGCCAAGGCAACGGTTGCCCTGGCGTCGGCTGCGCTGGCAACTGCTTCCCTGGCGTCGGCTGCCCTGGCAGCCCTTGGCTTGGGGCTGATGAGAGCAAGCCGGGGAGCGGAAGTCGCATCGGCACCGCAGAGCTCGAATGCCCAGCCGCCGGCCCAACCCAATGTGCGAGCGCCAGCCCCGGCGCTTGCTGCGCGAGCATCGCACCGGCGTGAGAAGCACTCACATTCGCCGGCCCAGGTGCATTCGCTTGCGCATGTTGCGCATTCGCTCGCCCCTGCTCTTGCACGTGAGTCGCAATCCGATTCCCCCATGCCGTGCTGTACTCTGGCCCATGTGGCGGGACGTACGCTTGGCCATCTGGCGGGAGCCACGTGGGCTTCCATTGCAACGGAGCGCGCACCGGCTCGCTGGCGGGAGCCGCCATAGAGTCCGCCATCTGCATGCAGCCTGGAGGCAGTACGCAGCATGGAGGGGGCGGTAGCACGCTCAGCGGACCACACACGTGGTCGCCAGGCTGCGGGGCAGAGCTGAGGCAGCGACTGGCCACGACAACGGCCGATAGGACCTGTGCGCCCGGGCTCGGACGTGGCCGTTGGAGCGGCGCTTGGGTGGCGGCCGTAGGGCGAGCCGCTGAAGCTTGGGTGGCAGCCGTTTGGCTTGACGCGCGAGCCGCTTGGAAAAGACGCGCTTGCTCAACGCGCTTGCTCAAGTGAGTGATGAGTGTGCTCAGCCAACGCTCCACCTGCCGCTCCACATTCTGATCCGCTCTCAAGCGCTTCTCCTCCGCCCGACGCGTCTCGCGCTCCCTTGCCTTGGCCTCGCGGTCCTGCTTCTCCACCTCGGCAATCACCCCCCGCAGCCAACGGGACACTTTGCTGCTCTCGGAAGGCATGCTCGTGTCCCTGTGGGGAAGGGAGGGCGCCGTGGTGAGCACTTGCATGCTCATGTCCGAGCTCGGCTCGGCTCGCTTGGGCTGGCTGCTGCTGCCGCCGCCGCTGCTGCCGCCGCCGCCGCCGCCGCCGCTACTGCCGCCGCCGCCGCTGCCGCCGCTGCCGCTGCTGCCGCCGCCGCCGCTGCTGCCGATGCGGCCGTTGCGCGCGCTACGGGTACTGCTGCTGCTGCGCGTGCCGGCGGTGACCAGCTTCACCATGTGCGAGTCTAACCATATCCCCGTGTGCTGCCCCGTGTGCTGCCCCGTGTGCTGCCCCGTGTGCCCGGCGGCCACGGTGCTTCTGATCTCAGCGCGGCCGCCGCCCGATGCCGTTGGCAGCCTCCCCGAGTCCCTACACGCTGAGCAACGCCAGCTCGGTCGCGAGGCCGCATGGCGCTCAGCGATGCCCGCGCAGCCCACGTGCGCCCAGCGCCCACATGCATCGCACTGGATCCAGGTGAGAGAAGTCCACTCATCCTCTTCGGTGGTATGGCACAGGCAGCAGCGCTCGCGACGGCGCGCGCTGCCCTGGGCGCTGTCATGGTGGAGTGCTCGCCATCGCTCGCGGCATTCGGAGCCGTTGCGCCCCGGCAGATGCGACGCAATCAGCATCCAATTCGATTTGGTGGCTTGGAGCAGCTTGGGCACCAGTCCATACAGCCGACGGTCCTCCTCGACATCAAACGGCACTGGCCTCGGCGGCTCCAAGGCCGAGGCGAGGTCCAGTGTCGGGTAGACTCCGCCGCTGGGCCGTCGCCGCGCGCCCGCGTCCAAGTCCTCTTCGTCGATGAGATCGGCCGTGCTCGACGGCAGGATACACGTGGGAGCGGCCGTAGCAGGCACCAGGCCCACGCCCTTCATGCGCGGCAGCGCGCCCGACGGCGGCGGCGTCACAAGCCGCTTGGAGCGCCACTCGCCCTCTGAAGGGGTGAAGCCGAGTTCATTCCAATAGCCGCTCATGCGACCGTTTTCATAGTCAATCCGGATTTCGGCCCCCGAAGGGATAGGCTCGGTGGCCACTATGTAGAGTCGAAAGCGAACGTCCCACGGGCTGCACGCGACCGACTCGCGGCGCTGGAACTCGGCGTTTGGAAGCCTCGAGTGGTTGGCAAAGGAGGCGGGGTATCGAGGGAGCGTGAGCCCAGGCATCGGGCTGTTTTCGCCATGCCCGTCGATGAAGTGCTGCGTGTTGGGCACTTGCAGTGCATAGGCACCACGTGTGAGCAGGCGTGTCGGCAGCCGCGGCCCGCCGTACTCGCATACAATCTGCCCCTTGGCACACGGCACGCGTGCAAAGAGGCCAAGCCCCACGACGTCGTCCACCGGTGCCACGAAGCAGAAGCGATCCACCCAAGTCGATCGCTCCGCCGCAAGCTGCTGCGCGCGATGGAGCGCAGCACGCCCCTCGTGTACCTCCGCTAGCAGAGCCGCCTCCGAGAGCAGCTGCGGCGCCGCCCGCTCCTCATGCCGCAGCTGAAAGCCGCAGCACACTGGGCTGCCAGCGGGCGCGGCACACCACCAGTGCTGTCGCAGCCACACCGCCGGCCGGCCGCAGCCACAGCGCGGCACGAACAGCCCCGCTGGCGGTGCCGCCGCCTCGAAGCCACACCCGACTGTCTCTACCTGTGGGGAAGGTTGCCCTTCCTCGAGGCCCATGTGCGCCCACGACGACGCCTCGGCCCCCCCGAAGCTCTGATTGGCGTTGATTGGCGCGTCGTCGTGGGCGTCGACCAGCGCGTACGCGCACCACCAGCGCCGCGTCGGCGCGTGCCAGCGTGCTGGCGCGTCACAGAGGCAGCGCAGCACATGCTGCGCTGGCGCAGGAGGCTCAAATACGGGAGGTAGTACGACCTGGTGATCGGGCCCTAAGTTGATGCGCATCTGGCGCCATCGTGAGGCCGGCCGTTGATCATCGAAGATGCTGGGTCGGCTCGCCGACGTGAAGACGAGTGCCGTGCTGCTGCTGCCGCCGCCGCTGCCGCCGCCGCTGACGCTGCAGATGCTGTTGTGCTGGACGCTGCTGCCGGCCGCACCGGCGGCACCGGCGGCGTCAGAGCACGCGACAGCCCCTGACCGGTCGAGAGCGCCGTAATGAGCGCCATCCTTCGGGCGCTTGGCGAGCGGCAGTGCCGGCGGCGGCATCAGCTGGGCAGCCCGCTTCAAGGCCGCCATCTTCCGTTTGAGGAGTTCGGATGGGCGCGGCGGCCGAGGTGTGAACGACCGGGGTGTGAACGACCGAGGGGGAGGGCGTCCGCTTGGCCCGTAACCGCCGCCGCTGCCGCCGCCGTAACCGCCGCCGCTGCCGCCGCCGCTGCCGCCGCCGCTGCCACCGCTGCTACCGCTGCCGCCGGCACTGGCGACGGGCCGCATACCTCCCAGTGGGACGCTGCTGACGCCCTGCGACTGCTTGCGTTGCATGCGCCGCTCCTCACGCTTCCGCTCCTCAAACTCGAGGATCAAGTTCTTGTCAAAGATCGCCTCTTCATCTTCCCAACTGGCGTGCGAGAGGTCGTAGCCTTCCCACTCGATGAGGAACTGACGCACACGCCCCTTGCCTCGCACCCGCCGAACGCGGTCCTTGATCAGTGACTTGACCTCGTAGACGTCGTCGAACCTCGAGTCACTCTCGTCGTCTTCGCCCTCCTCGCCCTCCTCCTCGCCCTCCTCCTCGCCCTCCTCGCCCTCCTCCACCTCCTCCACCTCAGAGGCCTCCTCCAACTCCTCTGGCTCTTCCCGCTCCCCGGTCTCCTCGAGGTGTGCATGTGAATCACGCGGGGGCTCCTGCCCGAGCTCGCACGCGCGGCACCCGTCCTGTGCAGCTCCCGGACGCATCCAGCAAAACCATTCCCTGTCCGGGTTCGGCCGCGCTGTCCCGGGCGGCAGCACTCGCCACTGATGGCATCGATCACACTGCACCGAGAGCCGGTAGACGCGAGCGTGGCCGTTGGACGAACCCGAAGCCGCCTCTCCACCAGCAGCCGTGTCCACCTCCACCTCCACCTCCACCTCCACCTCCACCTCATCCTCCACGTCATCGTCCACCTCGTCCTTCTCCTCGTCCTTCTCCTCGCCCCCCCTCTCGCCCCCCCTCTCACCCCCCCTCTCGTCCGCCCTCTGGCGCTCCCGCTGCGGCTCACCCTCGACCTGCAGTTGTCCGAGCGCCCTCTCGACCACCAGGTTATGCCACTTGGTCTCCCCATCGTCGTACACGACCAGATGCTCCGGCGAACAAAAGTCGCTCACGACGCCCGACCACCACTGAGCTGGCGAGTCACCCGCCCAGAGGATGCCCACGCGCTTGCCGATGAGATCAGGACCAAAGGGTTTCTGGCCTGCTGGCAGCGCTTGCGTCAGCGGGAGGAGTCGCGAACTCCGGGGGGGCTGCGCCCTCGTCGGCGGCCGTATCTCCGCAGGCTTCGGGTGCTCCCCTCGCCGCTCGTCGGACTGCGGGTCGAGCTCTGGCCAGATGCCAGCTCGAGGGGAGCTCCGGCCAGATCTCATCGACGGGTCGAGCTCCGGCCGGTCGGCCACGGGCTCTTCACGGCCCTCAACCTCTTCACGGCCCTCCGCCTCTTCACGGCCCTTCGCCTCTTCACAACCCTTCGCCTCTTCACGGCCCTCCACCTCTTCACAACCCTTCGCCTCTTCACGGCCCTCCACCTCTTCACGGCCCTCCACCTCTGCCTCCTGTTGCTCGAGCTCTTCGAGCGCCAGGTCGCCGGAGATGGCATCGTCGTCGTCGTCGACGTCATCGTCCACCGCATTGTCTTCGTCTTCACGGTCCACCTCGACGACAAGCATCACATCGTCATCATCATCCATCATCGAGGCATCCTCAGCGGTGGGGTCGGAGCTCATGGGATCAGAGCTCGACGATGCTTTTGTTTCCGCAGACGCTGACGCTGACCACATCGCAAGCGCCAGCGAAGGAATCGTGACAGGTGTATCGGTCTCATGGGTGTCGGATGGTGCAGGGCGCTTCGCGGCGCGGCTACGATTGCGCCCTGAATCTAGATCAATGCCGGCAACTCGAAACTCCAGATAGCACTTGGGATTCTTGCAACGCTGGGTCGGGTGGAGCGGCCCATCGTTTAATGCAGTGCAATTTGTGCAAAGCCATCCGGCGGAGCCACGCATGACCGCGAAGACCTTCGGCAAAAAGAGTGCGATGTGCCCCTCCTCTCCCTTACCGTGTCTTGGGAGTCGACTTCTAAACATTAAATTGGCTGTGAAAAAGTTACGGAGCAAACATCGCAATCCTATTTTTGAGATTTCGCGTGACGAAGCACCTCTACCAAAAATGGGAGAAACCGTCCGATTGACGAAGTCTGCTCGGCGACAGCGTCGATGGCGGAGGCTGACGGCGGCGGCGACGGCGAAGATGGCGGCGGAGAAGGAGCGCCGCATGCTCGGGTGGAAGTGGAACCTCGATGAAAGTAGGTCGGAACACTTCTGCCCGGACGCGCCCGTCCTGAGGCCGACGTTCGAGGAGTGGGCCGACTTTGCCACCTGGGTGCAATCCATGGAGCCCGCCATCAGGCCGTTTGGCGGTTGCCAGATCATCCCGCCTGCCGGCTGGGAGCATCACGCAACATTGGCACGCACGCCCGGAGTGCCCGAGGGTCAGTCGGCCGCATCCCACCGGCTAGCAGAGCGGCTTGCCGCCGCACCCGAGACGCGCATCAAGCCCATCCGACAGCACGTAGTCGGCCGCTCGGGCATCTTCCAAGCGGTCATGGAGCTGATGGACGCCGTGCCGCTGCAACGCTTTGTGGCCGACTCAGCTCGGGAGGCCGCGCCGGCGGCGGCGACGCCCGAGGAGCTCGACTCGCGCTTCTGGCGCCACATCGCCGGCGCGCCGGCGCCCGTGTATGGCGCCGATTCGTCCGAGCTTGGCAGCCTGTTCGAGCCGAGCATGAAGGAGTGGCATTTGGGTGCGCTACCGGGCGGGCCGGGGCACGACCTGACGCAGAGCCTGCCGCCGATCCCTGGGCTCAATCGTTCGATGCTCTACTTTGGGCGCTGGCGCTCATTCTTCGCGATGCACACCGAGGACTGTGAGCTGCAGGGTGCCTCGTACTTGCACTGCGGCGCGCCGAAGCGTTGGTACGTGGTCCCGCCAGCGTATGCGGAGCGCGTGCGCACCCTCACGGCCAACCTGTACCCTGAGGCGCGCAAGGCGTGCGCGCAGTTTCTGCGCCACAAGACAACACTGCTCGCGCCGGCCGTACTCAAGCGCGCGGGCATACCTGTTCACCAGCTGCTCCAGACTGAGGGCACGTTCGTCCTTGTCCTCGCGTCCGCTCTGCACTGGGGCTTCAATCACGGCTTCAACTTGGCCGAGGCTGTGAACTTCGGGCTCGCGGCCACGTGGCTGCCACGTGCCGTGTGCCCCTCGGCCGCGCCGTGCACCTGCGACGGCGGCCAGACGCCGTACATCGATGTGGCTCTGCTGATCCGCAAGCTCAAACACAGCTTCCCACAGGCCACGCGGGACTGGTGGGTCTTCCAGTGCTCGTGTGGCGAGCTGCGCACGAGCTTTGATGACGAAACTTGTTGGCCCGAAGGGGTGCAGTTTGAGTGCGTCGGCTGCGGCACCTGGGGTCACGCCGCCTGCTATCCGCAAGCCGCACAGCTGGCCGCAGCCGCGAGCGCCACAGCGCCTTCCACAGCGCCTTCCACAGCGCCTTCCACAGTGGCAGACGTGGCGGCCGCCACAGCGCCTTCCACAGCGCTGGCTACCGCATCAGAGGCAGACGTGGCGGCCGCCGCAGAGTCCGCAGAGCTGTACTGCATCGCATGCCTCGACGCGTGGCGCGACGCGAGCCACCATAGTGAAGCGTGGACCTTCACATGCGTGTGTGGCCGGCATGAGGGCGTCACCAACGCGAGCGCAGCCACCGGCGATGCGCCGAGTGGGCGCATGTTCGAGTGCGACGAGTGCGGCGCATGGTCGCATACCGAGTGCTACCCGGCGTATAAGGGCGTGCGGGATGAGGAGCTGCCCGACCACATGCCATGCCATCGCTGCGCCAAACGGCTCGGCATTCGGCTCGGCCTCAGCGGTGGCGGCGCGCCCAGCCGCGTCCGAGCCAAACCGAAGAGGGGCGAGCCGGCGGCCCAGGCGGTGGCCGTAGACTCGCCACTGCGCAAGCGCACGGCAGCCTCCGTGCACGTGACGCCTCGGGCGGTCAAGCCGCGAGCCATCTCGGGGGATGCTCGCGTTGGTGACGAACCTGACGAACCTGACACCTCGGGGGATGCTCGCAGCTTTCGCAGCCGGGGGAAGAAAGGGCGAAAGGAAGGTCATCCCAGCCGTGCATGAAGGATGCCGACTATAAGTGCCCCTACTGCCGCCTCCGCCGCCCGCCCAAGGATGCAAAAGCCGAGGGAGAGGCGCAGGCTGGAGGCGCGGGTGTGGCTCAGAACGCATGGGACGCGACGCGGATGATACAGCGTTGAAGACGGGCGGGACGTGTTGATTCTTAGGCCCTGCTCTTCCATCAAGCATCATAAGCACGCCATAGCGAAATCCACCCAGATTTGTTCATTATACCGGACGGATTCAAAATCCGGTACATGTTCCCCGGTCGGAATCAGACTTGTATGGAAGGTTTTTGACCTATACGAATACGCCCGCCCGTGCAGCCACGTGAATAGATTTACGAGCGGAGCTACCACTTGGACCAGAGCGGACTAGAGGCTTAGACGTGTAGATATCGTCTATCCACGGAGGCTCCCGAGGCCATGCAGCGACTGACGTGCCTGGCTCGGGCAGCGGCCAGCACGAAGCGTTGCCCCGCCCGAGTTGCACGCCTCGACGCACGAATCGCGCCTGGTAGATGGTGACGTTGCAGCGTCGCTTCGGGCCGATGGCATCCGTATCGCCGAGCCACAGCTTCCGCCGCTCAAAGTGCTTGGGAGGCATGCTCGTCCTGGCTGCAGATTGGAAGGTCCGCTGATGGTCGCGCAACGCGACCATGTCAGGGAGAGGTGTCGAGAGCTGTGGACTCTGCTGCGCCACGATTGAAAAGCGCTCCAGCAAAGACCGGTACTGCCGGTCGATGCGCATCTGAAGGATCGGCAGCCCCGAGAGTTGCATCAGGCGGCGGTGCGATGAGGAGCAGGCGGATGAGCAGGCGAGCAGTGCAGGCTGCGCTGCCCGCCATAGCACGTAGCGCAACTTGTCGTGGGCCCTTTGCGCCGAGTCCAGTGCGGCGGCGAGCAGTGCAGGCTCTGCGTCGTGCCACCGCCATGACTCGTTGAGATAAAAGAGGGCGGACACTTGGGTGGCATTCCAACTGAGATGAATCTGGTTATGGCCTTGAATCTCAGCCGTCGGTCGATCTCGCGCTGCGACGAAGAGTGACCAGGCGCCATAGTCTCGCAACATCGCATCCCAGTCGCGATGCGCGCAGTGCCACATCCGCGGTGGGCCGCCGCCGCGTTCTTGGCTCTGCAGCTTCTGCCATATGTAGGTCGATGTGCGCGCTGGGTCGCACATGCGCTCTTCCGAATCGGCCTTGACCACTCGCCAAGCATCGTGGGCATAGGCGTACCCACGCCGATGGCTTGGTACGTCAAAGAAGAGGCTGCCTATCTTCATTTGGTGCGGGCGTGAAGCATTACCTCGAGGCCAGACACTTTCGAAGCGGCCAATCCGTTGTGGCGTCAGCTCAGCCTCTGTCGGAATCATCTCGGTCGAGCCCCATGTGGTGATTGGAACGTCCCAACGCAACAAGGATGCAGCGGCGTGGTGACCTTCGCTCTCAGACTCAGCGCATTGCAGGAGGCCGGTGATGGTGTCAGTGCTGTACTCCGGGCACTCCCACACGCGGGCGACGACGCCGCTTCGGAACAAGGCACGCCACGCGGTGGCGACGGGATCGTCCATATCCGGGAGGGTCCGCACAGGTGTGTGACTGGGTCGTCCATGTCCAACACCGTTTTTAGAGAGATGCTATTCATTCATGTTAATACACACAACACGAAAGCAGCACAGCCGTGAAGACAAAACAATACAATACAGGCCAGGCCTCAACTGAGACACATGCTATTCATTCACAACACACCAACACGCACAGACCAAACTCAAACCAAGCGTGAAGGTCGAACACCTCGCACACGTCACAGTCGCTTCATTCTCATGCTCGCGACATGCAACGTGTACCGCGCTCACAGACACGGTTCAGAGTCGCCATACCCCGGGTCA
>Ga0210248_100974_pt1 | contig 23952 bp, 8 predicted proteins | sample ChrtobMetP3_32mM_FD_155493 | JGI IMG/M metagenome (GOLD analysis project Ga0210248, IMG submission 155493) | Chrysochromulina tobin associated microbial communities from unialgal haptophyte culture, Seattle, Washington, United States - P3_32mM | ecosystem: Host-associated > Algae > Haptophytes >...
CGAGGGTCCCGAGGGTCCTGAGGGTCCCGAGGGTCCAGATAGGGTCCAGAGGAGGGTCCAGAGGGTCCAGGGGTCCAGCCGGACCCCCAGAGGGTCCAGGGCGGGACCCTCTCACTCGGGATCTATGTACATGTACCAGTACCGGTATCGGAGCTTCCACAAGTTTGAAGTCTCGTCGCGTCGCAATGTTTTTCTTCCTAGGAGCGCTGGTGGCGAGCTCGCCTCGGCTCATCTTCCCTTTCCCGCAATCTCTCGAGGCGCACGGCCCACCTCTGCATGTCTCTCCAGTTCTCAACATCACGACCACGCATCGCTCCCGTCGGCTTGCGCGGTCGATTGAGCGTTACACCGCACACATCTATGCTTCCATTCACCCGCATACATTGAACGACGGGACGCTGTGTGCTGGTTGCCCAGAGCTCAGCGAGGTTCACATTCACGTCACTCGTCCGATCGAAGAGCAGCACCCGTCGTCGCTCTCGTGTTACAACTACACGCTGACGGTGCGCGCTCGGCCGACGCCAGCTGCACACATTCAGGCCTGCAGCGACTTCGGGGCAGCATATGCACTGGAAGGGCTGACGCAGCTCGTGCGCACCGGCCGGATGCCGCACGATACGATCACGGTCGTTGATGAGCCCGACTACAAGTGGCGTGGCCTCATGCTCGACACGGGCCGGCGCTTTTTCCCGCTTGATACGGTCAAGAACCTGCTCGACACAATGGCCGGTGTCAAACTCAACGTCCTGCACCTGCACGCGAGCGACTTTTGCCGTTTCGCGATCGAATCGAAGCGCTTCCCGAACCTCACGTCGTCGCTCACCGGTATCAAGGCTGGGCACTACACCCAGGACGACATCACTGAGATGATCAGCTACGCGAGCGACCGCGGCATTCGCGTGGTGCCCGAGTTCGATGTGCCTGGGCACTCGGGCGGTCTGCTTCCGCTCTCGGGGCCCGGAGGCATCCAATTCTGCGAGAGCGGCAGCAGGCCGAGCTCGGGCCGTGGGCAGCTCTACAATGACCCGGCCGGCAAGTCGTACCAAACCGTGCATGCACTGCTTGAAGAGATGAGCGATCTCTTCCCTGATGAGGTGATGCACTTGGGATGCGACGAGACGAGCGTCGTCGGCCCCTGCACGCTCGACTCGACGTTCGAATTCGAGCGCAAGCTCGCCACTGCCGTGGCGGTCGAATTCGGCAAGACGCCCGAGGGCTGGGAAGAGATTTACTTCGACGCCGGCGCGGCAACCAACGACACGATCGTGAACGCATGGTCGCGGCACGAGGCGCCCGATGTAACGACCACAGGCCGCCGCGCAGTTGAATCGCACTCGGGTAATTTCTACTTCACCCAAGCGGTGCCTGGCGGGCCCGATGGCTGGCACATGGTCTACCACGACATTGGCGCCAATGTGCCCGCGGCTCAGAAGTCGCTGCTGCTTGGCGGTGAGATGAGCATGTGGACCGACACATACTGCTACATCTCCCAGTGCGGCTTCGGCGGGAGCAGCTTGCCGGTCGGCTCGAAGCTCTTCGGGCCCGAGCGCGATCACGAGTTTGCCGCGTCGGTCGGCGGGATGATCTGGCCACGTGGCTTCGTAGGCGCGCAGGCGTTTTGGCATTACAATGCCTCCGTCAGTCCGTATGACAACGACTTTGTCCAGGCCATCTGGGACGTCAACGAGCAGCTCCGCGCTCGTGGTTCGCTCACGTGCCCCTCCAAATGCAGTTGCGACCAGATGAGCGCGTGCGGCCAACCCTTTCTCCCACCAACGCCGCCGCCCAAGGCCGGAGCCACCCTCAGCATCGCCCCCTGCGCGTCGCCCGGTGCCGCGTCCCAGATGTGGTTGCATGCCACCGGCATGACCTCGTCGCCTCGCGCCCAGGCACCTCTGCAACTATTTCACGACACGAGCCTCTGCGTCAATGTTCCAGCGGCCTGCTCGCCCTCCGACTGCTACCCACTGCGCCTTGAGCGCTGCTCGCCCGGCAGCAACCAATCTGTTTGGCAACACGACGCGGCGACGTCGGAGATGCGATTGGTGGTTGGCACCGCCGTGTCGAACATCTGCATGGATGTCGGCACCGAGGTCGTCGGCACTTACACGTGCGGATCGGGCGATCCGAGCTCGCGTCAGCCTAATCAACGTTGGAGCTATGATGCCGATACGGGTCTCGTCGTCTCCACAAGTGCACCAGGCCCCGGCCCAGCCACCTACGGAGGACAATGCCTCACCGCGGTCGACGTGGCCAAGTCATGACAACGGGACCACTAGTCATGACAACGGGACCACTGGCCAAAGTCTCAAGTCGAGTGGACTGCGAGGAGGTCACAACGATCTGCCGATGACGACCCGAGCGTAAGGCCGCGCACGCGGCACGGTGTGTGTGTGGTGCGGAGAGGGGCGAGAGGCGAGCGGGCGCGGGGAGGCGCCCGAGGACGCGCCGTTGAGACGATGGTTGAGACGCGCCATCGAGAGGCACGGTCGCGGTCGACGCACAACGGCGTGTACACGCAACACGGTAGAGCTACACGGTACCCAGCAAGTACGCAGCCGCTTTGTCTCCACCTCACTGCACGATAGTACATAGTTTGTTACCTCGCCTAGCGAACGATACAGTTGATACGCCTCGAAGTCGAACAGTCCTCACGCGATGTCCTCACGAGAGAGACGAGTCCACCGCCCGCCGCCCGCTCCGGCGTCCGGGTATCGGCCCCCGCCCGGCGGCTCCCCGGAACGGCGCCGCGGCGCGGGGCCTCCCAGAAGCGCGCGTGTTGGGCGCGGGCCAACGGTACGTTACCAAAACCATATGTAGATCTAGATCGGATGCGTCGCCTCTCTGCGAGTGCGTGCGCACCCCACGTGTTCCCTCATCTCAGTCCAAAGTGAGCTCCCCTCATCTCAGTCCAAAGTGAGCTCCCCTCATCTCAGTCCAAAGTGAGCTCCCCGAGCACAGCCTCGAGCGAAGAGAGCCGGAGCTGTTGCACCTGCACTCTGGGCGCGACCCCATCTTGGATCAGAAGCCACGAGTCGGTGGCAAGGTCCTCAGCTGCCGGCCGCTGCGACGCCTCATATCGTGTGGCCCTACGTACAAATTCGAGAGCCGCCGCGCTAGGAGGGGGGCGCTCGTCGTCTTCCTCGTCTTCCTCGTCGTCCTCGTCTACAATCTCATCCTTGCCGAACGGGTCATTGGCCTTGCACCGAGCGATGAGGACCATCCAGGGATCGAGCACGCCCGCCCAAGGATTCTCCTCACCGGCTTGCTCTGCCTTATACCGCTCCAGAGCCATGGAGCTTGAGCGAGCGCGTGCTCCTTCCCAGTCGAAGGGCACCTTCCCGCGCAGCAGGAAGAAAGCGAGGCACCCGAGGCTGAAGATATCCGCCGCCGGACCATCGAAGCCCTCACGACCTCCGAACCGCCTTCCATGCTCGATATAATCGTCCAAGATGCGCTCGGGGCCCTGGTAGCTCTCCGTCCCTCCGTTCTCTTCGACGAGGCGTAGAGCGACGTCGGTGGCGCCGGGCTCAAAGAAGCCCGCCGTTCCGTAATCGATGAGCTTGAGGTTGCCGCTTGGCGGGTGGATGAGCACATTCTGGGGCTTCAAGTCGAGATGGGCCACACCGCAAGCATGCATGTGGGCGAGCGCCTCGAGCAGCGTGCGCACGATCGGGCGCGCCTCGGCCTCGACGAGCCAGCCTGTAGGGCTGCCGTTCGGCTGGTTGGACACGTACTCGAGGAGCTCCACTCCCTCGAAAAGCTCCAGCACGAGCACGGCCCGGTCTGATTCGAGACAATGTGCAGCGAGAGCTAGGAGCAGGCGGCATGCTGGCGCCTCTCTGGTGCCATCGCCAAACAGCCTGAGATGAGCAGCCACCTCGCGCTCGACGTCACTCACATTGGTCTCCACGTCGCTCTCTCCGATTTCCAAGAATTTGACGGCCACAGAATCGTTGCTGTCCATGCGCCGACCGAGCCATACTTCGCCAAAGCCGCCCTTCCCCAGCTTCCTCACGCATTGAATTGGACCAAAGCCTTCAAAGGAAGGACAAGTGGGAGCGATGACGGCGGCTGGGAGAGCGATTCCGATGTCTTCATGGCCTTCTAGGAGTGGGCATCTCGTGTTGAGCAGCTCACGCGCGATTGCAAGAGCCTTCGAAGCTTCCCTGATCACATCCGCGTCTGGTTGGCTCTTCAGGCACGCCTTCTTAGCACCGCGCGAAGGCGGAGTGGGTTTGTTGCCGGCAGTGGTCGCCAAGGATGTACCACTCCGCGACAGCGCCGTATTCTTCTTCGCCGCCGGATGAGGACTATGCGGCGAATGCGGCGAGTTCTGAACTGTCGCCGAGAGCGATCCGAGCGGGCGGCGCATCGGCGAGCGGGGGATGCCTGTCGGCGATTCCATGATCGACGATTTTTTGAAGTTTTGAATCGAAGCGTTATCGAGTGAGAACTGCAGTGTGAACAGATCCGCTTGCAAAAACGACGCGCGGATTTGCGTGCACACGACTCGCCTGTGGAAACTCGTGCTCGTTTTTCGAAAAAATTTCAGCAACCTATTGAAAACGCCTAATCCGGTAGCTTACAAATAAGGAAATATTTTCACAGAACCCAAAACTGCGATCCACACATGTTCACACTGCTCTCACTATCATTTTCTACAGCTCCAACACAAATCCACTCCGGTCCTTCACTGCGTCTCGCACTGCTTTTCCCCCTGCATCTCCCATGCTGTTGTACTCCTCGTAGGAGTACTTGAGGTTGAGCTTGGTCAGGACCGCGTTGACCTTCAGTGCCTCCGCAATCGCGATGGCTCCCTCTGGACTGATGTTGTTGAAGCTCAGGTCCAGGGTGGTCACAACCGCGTTGACCTTCAGCGCCTCCGCGATCGCGATGGCTCCCTCTGCACCGATCTGGTTCTCGTTCAGGTGCAGGACGGTCACCACCGCGTTGACCTTCAGGGCCTCTGCAATCGCCTTGGCGCCTTCGTCGCCGATCTTGATGCCAGAGGAAAACAGGTTGCCAGCCAAATCCAGGCTGGTCAACACCGCGTTGACCTTCAGCGCCACCGCGATCGCCTTAGCACCCTCGTCCCCGATGTTGTTGCTATGGAGGACGAGGGTGGTCAAGACCGCGTTGACCTTCAGTGCCTCCGCGATCGCCTTGGCACCCTCATCCCCGATGCTGTTTCTCTGGAGGGAGAGGGTGGTCACTACCGCGTTGACCTTCAGCGCCTCCGCGATTGCCTTAACACCCTCGTCGCCGATCTCGTTGCCGCCGAGCTCGAGCTTGGTCACCACCGCGTTGACCTTCAGCGCCTCCGCGATCGCCTTGGCACCCTCGTCGCCGATCTCGTTGCCGCCGAGCTCGAGCTTGGTCATCACCGCATTGATCTTCAGCGCATCCGCGATTGCGATGGCACTAACATCCCCAATGTTGTTGCCCCAGAGCTCTAGCTCGGTCAGGACCGTGTTGACCTTCAGCGCTTCCGCGATCGCAATGGATCCCTCGTCCCCGATGTTGTTGATGCTCAGGCCCAGGGTGGTCAAGACCGCCATGAACGGCAGGTCAGACGCGATCAGGATGGCGTCGGCGGGTTGTAGGCCCTGAAACGAGAAGTTGGCCGCCCTCTGGTTGCGCGTCATGTCCGACAGCATGATTCCCTTCTCCGCGCCCATCTTGGTGAGCTTCTTGGCTGACTCAACGTCGAACCTGTTCTTGAGCAAGTTGCAGCTCTTGAGCACCGACGTGGCAGGAATGAGAGAAGCGACAAGCATGGCCGCAGGCACGTGGAGCCCCCTATCGGACAAGTTGAGCTCCGTGACGACGTCCTCGCGCAGTTGCTGCACCGGAATGCCGCAAATGACTCCTGAGCCCGAACAGGCAACGGCTGCGATCGTCAGCCTCAACGGTGGCTCTCCCTCGCCTGTGATGCAGCTGTTGAGAGCATCCTTAGTAGCACCATGTAGCAATGAAGGGCGGCGCCAGTTGCTGCCCATCTCGCATTGCAGATTCGCGGCCCGAACGGCGGCCACGTCAACCACATAGCCGTAGCCATGGAGGCGCGCAAGCCCAGGCAGCATCCGCCCCGCAACGGCCGCGTCCCCGGGCCGGCCGGCCTCGATGAGCTGCTCCACGTCAAGGTCGGTGATCTCATCCAGACGTGTGGGTTCTGGCTGCTCGTCGCGGCGGCACAGGCGCGAGCAGAGGACACGTTGCGCCAGCACCCGCCAAGATCGACTCACGCCCTTGACCTCGGCCAACGTGGCAACGTCCACCAGGCCCAGAGCAGCCTCCATGGCATCCGCCGAGAACGAGGGCTGCAGCAGCGGCTCGGGCGGTAACGTGGAGCTGGCCGGCTGCTGCGGCGCCTCCAGAACGTCTTCCGGTACAAAAGCCGGCTCGGCGTTTGGCGGCGCGTACTCCTCCGCGCTGCCAAAGTCACCACCCGCGCCGATCAGCGCGCGTAGTTCGGGAGCGCGCATGCCGTTGAGTCTTGAGGCGAACGCGCGCTGGAGGTGCTTGAGCGCGATGGGGGCGTCGAGATAGAGGGCGTCCTCGATGAACTGGATGAGCTTGTAGAGCGAAGGCTCGTCAGAGCTCGGCCACGTGTAGTCTGGGTCGTTCAGCTTGCACACCATCTGAAGCGTCGAGGCCATGATCGTGGGCATGGGATAGATGCCATCCTCGGAGGTGGCGAGGTGCATCAGATCCTTCAAGGTGCCCATGAGTCGGGCTGCATCGCGCGATAACGCGACCTCCTCTCCGTCTCGCGCTCGCACGCGTATTTGCTCCTCGTGTTTGGCCTTCTTCGCCGCGGGCGCCTCCTCCTGCTCCTCGGCCGACGACGCGCGCATTCCTCCGCTGAGGTTGCTGGCTGGCTGCGCTGCTGTGAAACCAAGCATGGGCGTGAACGTCACGACAGACGCGAAATCCGGTGCTACATGCACTTGTATGCTACGTCAACAATCACAGTTTCGTTTCAATCAACTCGTGGATCGCCCATTTTGTGTTAGACACACATTCACACTCTCGTTTGGGGTCATGTAAGGTGTGTGTATTCTGAGCGGGCAGTAACAGTGCCGTAGCACCGGCTGTCGCGTCTGTCGTGTTAACGTTCACACACTGGCATTCACATTCACACACACGGGGGCAGTTTGGAAGGGCGACATGCCTACGGTGAGCCAACGGGCTGGGTGAGCTGTTGTGTGTGTGAGAAGCTCAGGCGACCCGGGGCTGACTTGGCGCTGTTTTTGGTGGCCGAAATTCAAATTGCAAAAATTCGCGCCAGCCGCCACCGGACGCCCCCAGCGGCGGTCCGGTCGTTTAATATTTAAGCATGTATTTAAGTCGTAAGTGTCGCATGGCGGCGTCCCGAGCTCCGACCGACGCTCCTACGCTTTACAGCATATTCGGCCTTTGAGGTAAACTGATAACTGTACACACGGGTACCCACCGCACGGAGACACGCGCATGGCGGGCCGGCAGCCTCGCGGAGCGACATTCTCGGCGTAGCAGCACACAGGAATCCACATCGATACAGCAGGGGTGGCTGCTCGGCACAGCACCGCGCAGTCGAAGAGTGCGGCCATGCACACCGGGACTGTCTAAGGTGATGAGTTCCTACGATGATTCGGTCCCTCGGCCCTCGAGCCTTCGCACCTCCTCAGCACTCACATCTCAGCAGCTTGAGCACCGGAAGGTGGCTGCGTCCTCGGCGAGTCCGACGCACTCGCAGTGGAACCACCGGTGGCACCGGTCGCACATGATCATGTCGCGCTGAGGGTCGAGGATGGCGCGGCACTTGCAGACCTGCACCGTGCCCTTCCCTCGGCCGATGGGCTCGTCCCCCAGTTCGCACGCCTGCATGGTGAGCACGCGCAGCAGCTCTGCGGCCGCCTCGCGCCCCGTCTCCACCGCACCGTGAACGCACTGCGGTGCGTCGGACGAGCATGCTTCACCCGCGAAAAAGAGCGTTGGTGGAGGCGCTGCTTGCGCGCCCGCGCGACCGCCACCGCGAGGGCGTACCTCCTGCGGGATGGACTCGGGTGCGCGCAGCTCGGCGCGCTGCGAGAGCTTGCACCCAACTTGGTCAAATGAGTAGGAGCCGAAGGAGTATGGGTCGAGACCCCAGCGTGTGACGCGCACCTCGCGTGGTGGCGGCAGCGCGATGAGCGTGGGCGCAAAGGTGGTGTGGAGCACTGGCAGCAAGACCTCGAGCACGCCCACGTCCGAGTGATGCTCAAACTCCTCTGCGTACGGCGGCGCGACGAGCACGACCAGCACGCCGCACTTGCCGAAAAAGTGGCCGTTGACGAATCGGAAGCGAGGGTCGATGCACTGCAAATACGGCTCCTCGAGCGGCCAAAAGATCTCGTCCACCGGCCATCGTAGCACCACCTTGTTCTCGACGCCCATCCCCAACTGCTCGATGGCCTCGCGTTTCGGAGCCGAGAGAGGCGGCACAAAGTCTAGGCCGCCACGCGCGCGCTCACGCTTGAGCACACCGAGAGGCAGCGTGATCACGACCAGGTCCGCCTGTAACGTCGTGCCGTCCTCCAAGTGCAACGTCGAGACGCCGCGCGCATCGCGCTCGACTAACCGCACCACCGCGCCGAAGCGCACGTCAAGAGTCTCAGGCTGCGGCACCGGGCCACTTGCAGCTGGGGAGCTGCCGGCCTCGAGCGCACCCTCGGTAGGTGCGCGCCCCTCAGCGAGGTGTCGGATGAGGAAGTCGTAACCATCCACGACGAGGCCGTCCTTGAGGTTGACGCTCGGCGCTGACTGGCCCGGCTCGCCCGGCTCACCCCAAAACTCAACGCGAGCGATCTGGTCGACGGCGGCGTCAATCTTGAGCGCACGCATCGAGAGGCGCGAGCATGGAGCCACGTAGCTCCAAAGCAGCACCTTGAACGACTCGCAGATCAAATGGTCCGTTGGGGAGAGGCCCTTGAGGCCGCCCTTGCGTGTGCGCGAGAGGCACAGGCTAAATGCGGCCTCGACGGTGATGTCTTCCTCCCTCTCGAGGGCAAGGCTCAGCATCCACGAGGGGCCCATATTGGCCACCTCAGCCACCTCATCCGCGGACTCGTGTTCGTCGCCCGCATCCTCTTCAGTCTCGTCCTCGTCGTTGTCCTCCTCCTCCTCCTCCTCCTCCTCGCCTTCTTCGCCCTCTTCCTCCTCCTCGCCCTCGTTGCCCTCGTGTTCGTGGTACAGCTCCCACGCCTTCTTGATGGTCCTCACGTGCTTGTGCTCGCTATTCGTGTAGATCTTCCAGCTCGGCCCAGATTTATGCACCCACCAGCCAGGCGGCAGTTCCTTTGATCGGGCGTCACGCTGGCGAGGCTCCTCCTCCTCCTCCTCCTCCTCCTCCTCCTCCTCCTCGCCCTCACCCTCACCCTCCTCCTCCTCTTCCTCCTCAGGCAAGCCGAGCGCACGCCGGCGCCGTTTCTCAGCAGCCACCGCCCGGCGCGCCTCCTGTTCCGCTCGCTCCCTCTCTGCTTCGGCTGCTTCACGCGCACGGCGTGCCAAGAGCGTCTTGCGACGCTTCCGAAGCATGCGCGGCGTCTTCTCGATCTCGGGCTCGATCTCGGGTTTTATCTCGGCCCTCCTCTTCTCAACCTCGGCCGCGTCCGTAGGCAAAGCGGCCAGCCGCGTCCCCGACCTGCGCGGCTGCCAGTTATGGCTGCTAGTCACGCCCGACGGACGCGCCTTGGCGTCACTCCCCGCGAGACTCGCGGCCGTCGGCGAGAGGGCACGCGCGTTGCCCATGGTGAGATAACGATCGTCGATGCACTCGTATTGCTCCTGCGAGAAGCGATCGAGGAGCCTGTGACCGCAGGAGGTCGAAGGAGCTTGGTGGAGCTCGATAACCTCTTCGGAGATTCTCTCTGTCTGCACGAGAAGCGGCTCGTGGCACCTGACCCACGGAGCTGCTCCATCGTCGGGGGGTGACCATCGTGCGAGTGGGATGACGTGAGCCTGAAACTTCTTGCCGATTCGCGGCTGCAGGCCCCCAAACCCGTGCCGGACCTTTGCAAACCGTGTCGGCTGGGCGCGCTTCGGCAGTCGACCGGCGGCGGAGGTGGCGGCGGCAGAGGCTTGGGTGCTGCACGGGCTTGGGAAGAAGGGCACGCCTCTGTTGGGCTCCTTTAGGACAAGGTTGACGAGCCGCTCCGAGACGATCTCGCCTGAAAGTAGCTTCAAGCGCACCCAGCCGTTACCCACTCGCAGCACCTTGCCCTCCATCCCCGCATGCGAGCCGCCGATGATGGTCGCCTGGTCGCTGCCGAGTTCGAGCCGATGAGCTCTCGACGCCAAGCCATCCTCACGCTTTACCGGCGGCGCGGAGGCATCCTCGGACGCAGCCGCGGCTGCAGCCGACCCCTCATTAGCTGGCTCTCGATCCTCCCGCGGGCCCAGCTTGACGTCAACCAGCCAGCTGGGCCTTTGGCGAGGCCGCTTGACCGGCCACCCCTCCGTTTGCTTCTCGTGGTCCCCTTCAGAAGGCGGTGGCAGGTTTTCCGTCACAAACGCCTGTACGGCCTCTTCGGCGACGCCACCCGGCACCTCACCATCCGTCATCGCGTCAAGCGCTGGCAGCAGCAGCCGCAGCACCTCGGCGGCGTCCACATGCTCCACGTCGCCATCCTCGTAGTGCAGCTCGAAGCCTTGGGTCGCATCATACGACGCCACACGACCCTCAAAGCGCCCGTCGACGCCAAACTGCTTGGAGACGCGCCGGCCGACGAGGGCGTTCGGCTTCAGCGGCATCGCGTCAAGCGTGCTTCTGGGGCGTCTCCTCTTGGCCGGTCTGGCCTGCTTGGGCACCTTCACAGGCTCCTCCATAGGCTGTTGACCCTCGCTGAGCTCATTAGGCTCCGGCCCTTCGGACTTGGGCTCACGGAGTGACAGCGCCGGGATGGCACGTCGAGTCTTGCCAACTGGTAAGAAAAGGTCGGCCCCAGCGCGTGTATCGAGCAGTCCCCGCAGCTCCTCGTCCGTCAGCCGCTCAAGCTGCTCCCGCTCGAGCACGCAGCAATAGCAGCGCAGCGCTTCCCTATTTCGCGCCGTATTGAGCGTGGTAGGCACGCCGACGACCTCATGCATCCACTGCGCGTGCTTGCGGCGACAGTGTTTACGCACCGTGTCGGCCGAAAGGTATGCCCGGCCGCACGATCGGCAAAGGTAGCGCAACCCCGTGTCCCCCTGCGTGATCCGGCGTTGCTTGTGGCTCTTGGCGTGCGCGGGCGGCGTGGCGACGGGCGCCATGCAATCGGTCGGCATGCAACCGCTGCTACCGGTCGGCATGCAACCGGTCGGCAGTTGCATGCAACCAGTCGGCCCACTGCGCGCCGCCTCGCCCGCCGCCTCGCCCGCTGCCGCGCTCGTGCGAGACGCATTCGTCCTCGCCGCGCCATCGGCCATTGCAGCCAGTCGCTGGCGCTGCTTTGCGGAGCTGAGGTCACGCCACTTTTGCTTGCGCGTCGCAAGCCATGCCTTAGAACCGTAGGGCGGCGGCGCGCTGTGATGAGCACTTGCATGCGAGGCAAGCCATGCCTCAGAACCGTAGGGCGGCGAGGGCCGAGGAGGCGGCGCGCTCACGAACGTCATGGAGGCTGCATCGATCCCCGCCACCGCCGCCGCCGCCGCGGTGGCTTCTTCACACGTGTGCGCTGGCATGCACAGCGTGGCCGACTCATCGCCTTCGCTCTGAACAGGCGACGCGCGCGAGAAGTGGCGGGACGCAGTCTGCGACGGCACAGGCCGTTTCTCGCGGCCGCCACCGGGGCTTGCACGCTCGGTGGGCGGCATGGGCGGTGCGTGTCTGCCGGCACCCACGCGAGCGTGCGTGCCCACAGCGCACGCGGCTGGCGACGTGAACGATGGCGCCGCACCATACGAGGGCAACGGCGGCGCGTAAGGCAACGCGTACGGCTGGGCCGACGCGTAGGGTGGCTGTGGCGCATACGCGGACGCGTTCGGGATTGCCTGTGGCGCGTGGCTGTACGCGATGGCGAGGTTCGTGTATGCGAATGCTGGGTGGATGGTGCGCGGCAGCTGCACTGGTGGTAGCCCCCCTAGATTCCGGTGGCAGGCGAGACAGTGCGAGGCATAGCTGAGCGAGGGGGGCAATGAACAGGGTGCATAGCCTGACAGCACCGAGTGTGCCGCCGCCGCCTGTGCCGCCGCCGCCGCCTGTGCAGCCGCCGCCGCCTGGGCCGCCGCCGCCGCTTGTGCGGCCACTAAGGCCACCAACCCATGATCAACGTGGAGATTGTGGATCATGCCACCACCAACACCGAAGAGGAGCGAGGCCAACTCGTGTCCGAGAAGCACCGCGCCTGGCTGTACTGAAGCATGCGCACCGGCTAAGGGGGGAGTCACGCGTGAAAAGGGTGCTGGCGAAGGCTGCACTGGCCTCGGCGATGAAGCCACCGGCGGCGCCAGACGTAGAGATGGCGACGGCTCTGTCGTATCGGGCTCAATCTCGATCAAGCTCACTTCCTCGGCCATCGCCTCGTCCTCCTCCGCCTCGTGTTGCTCTCGCACGGCTGCCGCCACCGCCGCATCAGCCTCCTCCCCCGCCGCCGCCAGTACCTGCCCCACCCCTTCGAACTCTACTGAGATCAGTCGCACCTCCTCCTCCTCCTCCTCCTCCTCTGCCTCCTTCACCTCCTCGTCCTCTGCCTCCTTCGACGCCTCGTCCTCTACCTCCTTCGCCGCCTCGTCCTCTACCTCCTTGAGGTCCGCAGCAGCGACTTCCTGTGCAGCTGCCTCCTCTGCCTTCTCCATCGCCTCCCATTCCGCCTCCATCGGCGACGTCGACGGTGGCAGTGGTGTTGGAGTCGCCGGGCTCGGAGTGGCCGCGCGCTTCGCTACCAGCGTTTCGAGAATGCGCCAAGCCGAGCAGATGCGCGTCTCGTCAGGTTGCCCATCGGCTGTGCTCAGGCTGTAGCTCGACTCACCGCGCGCTGCGACACTCACGGTGATCTGTGCTGTTGCGGTTGCGACCATCTCCTCGGCGGCCGCGCTGTCCCACTCGAGCCTCTGGCGTGAAAACAGGGCGCGAAGCACGCATGCCTCCCCGAGCGCGTATGCGGTGAGTGCGCGGCTCACCTGCACGGCAAGAGGCGGTAGCTCGGCCGTGCCCTCGCCGTCGCGATCGTCGGCATCATTGCGTGCCGCGGCAGGGCGCTCCTCCGAGCTTGCCACCGCTCCCACCAACGGTATAGCCGCTGGCGCTGCTGCCATGACTGCTCCTCCTGCCGCCTTCACCACAGCATCCGCATCCGCCACCGCCTCCGCCTCCGCATGCGCCTCCGCCTCCGCCTCCATGTCCTTCACATCCACACGCATATCCTCAACCTCCGAGGAGGCAAGGGAGGCGGCCTGTAGCTCTTCCATAGCTCGGACCTCCCCCGCGGCCGCTCGGATCTCTTTTGGTGGGCACGGTTTGCCACAGGGGAAGCCCTTCCACGGTTTGCCTCCGCCGCAGAGCTGGCAGTTGAACCGCCGCTGTCGTGCGCCGTCCGCCGCCGCCGCCGCCGCCGCCGCCGCCGCCTCCCGTGAAGCCTTGTCTGCCTTGTCCGCTGGCGTCGCTTTGGATACGGTGCCACACGTGAGCATGTGCTTGCCGCGTGCCGCGTTGTTCTTGAAGGTGCGCCCGCACCGGTCACACATCGGCTGGCTCGCGTGATGGCTCGCCTCGTCCTCCGCCGCCTCGTCCTCGTCCTCCGCCGCCTCGTCCTCCGCCGCCTCGTCCTCCGCCAACTCGGGCTTGACTTGCTTGGCGTTCTCGACGCAATGACGAGCGTGGCCGCCCGCCGCTTGGGGCGTGAAGAACACCCGGCCGCATCGGGTACAAGTGTAACCTTCCGAGTGCGCGGGCTCCGCTCGAGACGACGCGTGCGCACGGACGGCGACGGTGGTGGTGGCCGTGGTGGCGGTGGTGGGCATGTTGCTTCTGGTACGACTGTTGTTGCTGCTGCTGCTGCTGCTGCTGCTGCTGCTGCTGCTGCTGCTGCTGCTGGCGGCGGCGGCGAGGGGACGCCGAGAGTGACACTCGCGCTGCGCATCGCTCGGTGCGGCAGTGCCCTGCTTGCCATGCTGCCGCGTCCGGTAGGGTCCGACCGCGTCCCGCTCCACCACTGTCACGTCCTCATCGCCCGTTTCCGCCGCTGAGGTCGGCTGACGCTGGCGGCCTCGAGAGGCGCTCGTCTGCTTGTCCTCGACCTCAACGGGCGCGGGCGGCTTGCGGCGCTGGCGTAGGCGTGTGACTGTCTCCTCGGCATAGTCGGTCAGCGCCATCGGAGGTGGCAGCTTCAGCGGCTCGGTCGCCGTCTCGCCAAGCTCGCCCTCGAGGGCCGCCTCCGCTCGCTGCCCGAGCGCACGCCGCGACTCGCGACTGGCGCGGAAACGCTCGCGCTGCTCCGCGAGGCTCGCCTCCCACTGATGCATCTTGCGGAGTGGTGTTGTGTCCATGAGCGCCTTGGCCGCGACCACCCACGCCCATACCTTGTTCACGTGCGCGCGAGAGAGACGCCGACCGGTCGATGAGTCGAACCACGGCGCGTTTTGGCCCCAGCCGCCACTGTAGCCGCCTGCGGTCTGATCCACCTTCACCCCCAGCTCGGTCGCGAGCTTGAAGACCGGATTGTACGAGGCATCGCAGCCGTGGATGAAGGCCGCGCCGAGATCGACGCGGCTGGTGCCCATCTGCACCGTGTCGATGCGCCCACCGAGGCGTGTGCGTGCCTCGAGCACGATCGGCGTCACACCACGCTCTTGCAGAAAGCGAGCCGCGGCCAGTCCCGCCGGACCAGCGCCGATGATGACCACCCTTGCATTCCGACGAGCAGTCGTAATGCGCCGGTGCTGGTTGGCGAGGCCGCATGACGAGCACACTGCTTCCGGCTGCCGCCTGTGTGAGCACGCACGGTGCACGCGGCGGACTTCAGGCGAGCACAAGCAGAGCCATGGTTCGTCGTTGATGCTGGCGCTCTGCGAACACAAGCAGCACGTGAGGCTCGCCTGCTCGTCCTCCGACGGAGTAGGTGGCATGCTCGACGCTCGGATGGTTCGCAGACTGCGAAATAGGAAAGTTTTGCTTTTGGTGACCGGACCATACCTATACACGCACGCACCCTAGGTTCTGACGTACATCCCCGAACGTGATGGGCATGTACTACGGTACAGTACGGTCTGCGGTGGTGTACACTAACTAGACCCCCCTTAGAGAGAACCCACACCTCGAACCCCGCTTTCCCGACGGGGGGTGGGTTGGGAGGTTTCGTTTTTTTTGCTGTGTGGGGGGGTTGGACGTCGTGGCCACCCCTTTATAGGGGGGGGGTCCCACTCTCTCCCTGTGGGGGAGGGTGGTGACGTAGTCGTGGATAATAGGGTCTTGTGTGTGGGTGGTGGGTATGGAGGAGGGTTTTGTTTTACTTGGAGTTTTAATGACGGATTTGTGTTGGTGGGGAGGTGATGTGTTAGTGTGCTGGGGGGTGGTTGCCTACAGCCTTGTGAACTTTTTTGGTAGGAATGTCGGGCGCGATATTAGTTAATCATGCGAGATTTATGCGAGATATTCGCCGAGATACAGTCGAGATACGGGGAATACATGCGGGATTAACAAGGTGGTGGCGTATATAAGATATGGCATGAGGTCGGGTAGGAGGTATGCTGGTTGGCGAGGTGAAAGCGGTGGAGGCGATGGCGTTTGCGGCGAGGTCGACAGGGGTGGTGATGGAGGCGACAGGTGCGGTGGTGGCGGTGACAGAAAGTTGAAGGTTGCGAGCCTGATTATACTCTAGGCGAGTCTCTGTGGGTTGGAGTGTTGGAGGCGAGGATAGCAAGGTAGCAGCAGCGAGGCAGCAGCAGTGTGGCGTCATCAGCGTACACGCAGCGCGCGCGCAGTGGTTTTGCAAAGTAGTGCGGTAGGGGCAGAGTGGCAGCAGTGGTGTGGCAGCAGCGGCAAGCAGTAGCGTGGTCCATGAGCGTGGCAGCAGCAGCGCATCGCGTCATGTTATCGTGCGTGAGGGCTGCGCGGCAGGGTGCAGATCATGAGAGGCTTCAGGCATGGGAGTGCGTGAGCCTTCATCGGTCTGTCCTGGCATGATGTTTTCTCTTTTTGGAAAGCGCGCGCGCGCGCTCCTCATGGACAGCGTCTGTTTGAGGCGCGTTTTGGAGGGCGAGGGCGGGGCATGGGGATCGTGTGCGGGTGCCCATCGCGGTGTGCTGAGCTTCGGCCATTTTTTCGGGCGCGAGGGCCACTTGGACGAGAGTCTCTGGTCTCGTGATCCCCATCTTTTAGAAAAAAGAGGGGATACACACAGGAGCCTCTACCAATCTGCTGCGCTTGCAGTTCAACACGATGTGCAAACCTCCAGCCTCCAGGACGCAGGACCCCACAATGCCCAAATTGTAATTGAGACCCCCAAGCATGAGGGCCTCTTCGCCTCTATATCTTCCGCTATGGACGCCGGGCGACAGGTGTGTAACAAGTGTGTGGCCGACCATGGTGGCCGACACAGCCTGCTGTATTACACTAGAATTCTCTGCTGCTGCTGGCTGTTCAACACAACGCGCACGACCTCCGGCCCCCCAAGCGGCACGGAGCCCGGGGGCGGGGCGCGCCGGCGGGCCGGATCGATCGTGCCGGAACCCCGGATTGGATCTTGGATCTGCATCTACCATCTTGCTGCCGTGTTCAAAACAACGCGCAACTAACGCGCATCCCGTCCCCATACGTGACGTGCGCCCGACCACCCCGGGACCGCCGAATACAGTGTTAAGGTCAGAGCGACACAGACGACGGAGGTCGAGGTTTGGCCGTCGTTGTAGTACACGGCCTGGACGGTGACGGTACCGCGGCTTGCGCGTAAGCACAAGAGAGGAAGGTGCCCCGCTGGCACCGCCGTGAGCCCATGCGTGACAAACATCCGCCACGCCCGACTGGGAGCTGCAGCACCTCCAGCTAATGGGTACACTACATCCGAGATCCGACCGAGATCCGACCGAGATCCGAGATCCGACCGAGATCCGACCGGTGCCAGTGCCATCGGTCTCCGCCTCTTCAGTGCAGCTCGGCCGGCTCGGTGGCCTCGGCGGGCGGTGCAGCCCGACCCCCGTGGGTGCGCAGCCGCGTGGCGGTCGATTGCCACGTCTCGCGCGGCTGGAGGTGCCCACCCTCGCAGCACTGGTCGAGGAAGTCGGCGAGCACCTCGGGCGCACGTGGCCGGTCGAGCTGCATGTCGGGGAGCGCCTCCAGCAGGCGCGAGCAGCCGAGGGCGAGCTGCTCGGCGTGCAGAAGCCCCTTGTCCGAGAGACGCGCGCTCAGCTGCACGGCGAGTGTGAGCTCGCGCGGCCCGCCGTCGACAATCGAGAAGCCGACGAGGCGCTTGACGAGCTCATGGTGGTAGTTGGGCGAGCGAAGCTCCTCGACGCAGCGCACCGCCTCGGCGAGCTCGCCGGACACAAAGTACTCGTCGCACAGGGCGGCGATCGCGCGCTTGAGAGCCTCGAGCGTTCCATCGGTGGCGGCGCCCCACACGTGGCGACGGCGCTCGCCAAAGTGGGAGGCGGCGAGGGGCGCACGCGCCGCGCTCAGGCACGCGAGCTGCGTCTCGGACACGCCGGGTGCGGCTGCGCCCACAAAGGCGAGCACGAGCACCTCGTCCGCGACGGCGCGCGTCAGGAAGGCGGCGAGGAGTTCGGGCGCGCGCGGGTTGTCAATGGCAAGGTCGTCGAGGCGCTCGAGGAGCTGCTCGAAGCCGCGCGCGGCCTCGGCCGCCGACAGGTACGCGGGCCCCTCCTCGTGCAGCGACGAGAGCAGCCGCGAGACGAGCTCGCGCTCGGGATCGCGCCGCTCGATCCCGAGCTCGATGGCGGCGCGCACCGTCTGGTGCTGCAGGTCGGCGGGCACCGCAAGCTCATCAAGGCGACGGCGCACCTCGGCCACGTCACGCGAGTTCAGGTACTCCTCTAGCACGCGCCGCACTGCCGCGCGCACCTGGCGCTTGTCAAGTTGCGAGCCGCCGAGCGGCACGCGCCCCACCAGCCGGAGGCGCGCGTCGGCGAGCACGGCGCGCGCGGCGTCGCCGGGCGCGGCCGCGTCGAGCTTGGCGAGCGCGTCGAGTGGCAGGAGACCATCGAGGTGCGCGTCCGCGAGGAAGTGCGAGAGCAGCGCTGGTGCGCTCGGGATGTCCAGCTGCAAGTCGTCCACGCCCTCGACCAGTGCGCTAAAGCCCGCGCACACCTGCTCCGAGCTGAGCAGCGCGCGTGCGTGCAGTGCGGCGAGGAGCACGGCGATCATCTCGCGCTCTCGCCCCCCGCGGTCCATCGCGAGCGTCACTCCGCGCTTGACGATGTGCAGGTGCCACTCTGGCGCCCCCAGCTCGTCGATGCAGCGCGCCGCCTCGACGACGTCTGTGGACGGCGGCACGGGCGGGAGCGGGAGCGGGAGCGGGAGCGGAGCACGCGGTGTGAAGCGAAGGAGATTGGAAGCGAGCGGCGCGCAGTGATCGATGCACGCACCTCCAACGCCGAGGAACTCGCGCAGGCACAGGTCGACGGCGCTCTTGAAAGCGTCGAGGCTGACGCTGCTCGCGCCGCCGGTCGAGATGGCGGAGGGCTCGCGCGCCGCATTCGACTCGAGGAGCTCAGCGTGACCGCGGCTGCCCGGATGTGCCACGCCGCCGCCCTCGACGGGCCCGCGCGGCAGCTCGTCGGGCGCAGCCACATTGGGCGCGCCGCCGCCAACCTCAGAATGGAAGGCCGAGAGCGGCAGCGTGCGCGATCGGGCAGATCTGGCCGAGCTCATGTTGGAGGCGGCACGCGCGTCGCGTAGAGACCGCCATCGCGGAGGACAAATTGACGAAACAAAAAGAATGTTTAAAGTGCGCAATTAGTTCAACTGGCTGCTTGACTTCGAGCGTGGTTCCTTCTGCCTGGGTTTGACTTGACTTTGACTGCCTTGTAAGCAGACACGCGATGGACGACTTCCATTCAACGCCCTGAGACTGAGACGACTTCCTTTCCGTGGGTGGTTCACTGTGGCCAAGTGTTTTGTGGCCAGGTTGCTGCCACAAGTTCATCATGCTGCTCAGCACCCCGAGCAGTTCGCTCGTGCGCGGCTGCATCGACCTGTCCTTCAGCGAGCGCATGGCGCCAGTCGAGCACCGCTCGCTCCAAGCGCAGCTCATCCGCGTCTTCGGCATGAGCCGCAAGCACGCCTCGCCGCTGTCGCTGTCGCTCGCCTCGGTCGCCGCTGCCCGGGCGGCAGCGCCGTTATGCCTACCGGCCGACCACCACCTGCGCGCGTGGGCAGACTCGGCCCTCGGCCGCGCCGGACTCTTTGAGATTCACGAGCGCAGTGCCGCCGATACGTGGCCCGCCGAGCAGCTCGTGTGGCTCTCGCCCGACGCCGAGGAGCCGCTCATGACGCTTGAGCCCGGTAGTGTGTACGTCATGGGCGGCCTGATCGACCGCAGCGTGCTCAAGGGCGCGACTCTTGCGTGCGCACACCAGGCTGGTGCGCGAGCGCGTCGACTGCCGCTGCGCGAGTACGCGCCGCGCGCCGACGTGCACCCGATTCAGAGCCTGCCGGCGTGCTGGTCAATGCTGTGCGATGTGCATGGCGGCGCCAGCTGGAAGGAGGCCATCGCAAACGCGCTGCCTGCGCGCTTCCTCACACGCCGCGAACGCGAGGAGGAACAGCGGCGCGAGCAGCTCGCCGCGGCAGTGGGTGGCCAGACGAGCTTGCAACGGGCTGGCGGCGAGGGCAACCTACATACATGTCCGTGAAGTTTATGAGCACACGCTCAAGATTTGTGCGATCTAGCATGGGTATTTTCCACTTTTGCGCCCAAGCCGAAGAAGCATCCGGCATTCACTTGACAGCATTGCGACATGTACCACTGCTTTGCTCCGCCTCTCCCTCTGAACGTGGGTGGGCCCCTGGAACAGTCCTCTGCTCGGTGCAGTGCACTCGAGTTCCAAAACGAAACAAAGATGAGCCGTGAATGTGTCGTGAAAAATATCTCCAACCTTGACGATGGCAGCGCCGATGGTCCCAACCTTGCCGATGGCGCCGGCAGCGCCGATGGCGCCCTTCGTGTCACAGTCCATGCCGCCTTTCAAGCCTCCGCCTCTGCCGATGCTATCAAGAGGCCCTAGCGACCTCGACAGCGCTGGCCCACTCACTGTGTCCAGGAGCGACTCTGAGTTTGCACGCGAGCTCCACTATTCCGAAATCGCCGGGCTGGCGCAAATCGATGCTGTGCTCGCCCGAGATATGCACCATGTTGAGAGCGAGGAGGTGAAGAATCGCGCGGCGAGGTTCACGTGTGTTGTGTGCACGTGTGAGGAGCAGATCGACGGCGCATTCTCGGCTGAGTGCGTGGCGCACGGCTCGCGCCATTTCACATGCTTCGAGTGCATCGTGCAGCACTGCCGCGTGAAGGTCAACGCGATGAGTGACGATTCCGAAGATCGGATCACGTGTGCGTTTCCTGGATGCGTCGCCGAGCTCACCCCAGCCGAGGTCGAGGGTCTTGGCGAGCTGCGAATCGGGAGCGCTGGCAACTCGTTCTGCCTGGAGAAGGAGTGCTGCGAAAAGTACTCGAACCTACTCATGATGCAGTGGTCGCGTAGGCAGCCGGGCTTCAAATGCTGCCCGCGCAACTGTGGCTTTGGGCTCGAGCTTGGCCCCGCGGACTTCCTGAGATGCGGCCGCTGCAAGGACGAGGCGGGCCTACCGATCACATTCTGCTTGAAAGCGGGCTGCGGCGAGGCGCACGACCCTCGTAAGATGCCGTGCGCGGAGTTCCGCCGACAGCGAAATGAGAGGGTGGACGGAACGGAGGACGCTATGCGGCGTCTCGAGACGTTTGGGGCGGATGAGGCAGATGCTGGATCAGAGCTGCTGCGCCAGCGACCAGACATCCAGGTATGCCCTGGCTGCCGTCACGCGATCGAAAAGGATCCCAACTCCTGCGACAAGTTCCAGTGCCGCTGCGGCATGAGGTTCTGCTGGAAGTGCGGTCAGCGCGCCGATAGCCGCGGCCTGTATTCGTGCGGCTGCACCGGCCACAATCACGTCGCATGGGACAACTTGCGCGACGCACCTGCGTCGCGGACCTCCTCGTGACAAGAACTTTTCATGAGCTACGGTCATTGCTACGAAACGGAGTGTTGGCTCGAAAGGCTTGACGCCACTCGCCCTTGTGAGCGAGGAAGGCGGACATGCGGGCGACGGTCTCGAGGTTGGGCATGGTCGGTGGGCCGGCGGGTTGGATGCGTTGTCTTTGGGGAGGATGCAGAAGGCGCCTGAGCAGCCATTCAGTATTGGACGTAGCCGCGGTTGGCGAGCGTGGCAGCATCAGCCCGTGTTTGGTGAGGTGCTCGTCGAGGGCGGCGCGGTTTTGGTGCGTGCCGTTGTCGTGAAAAAGAGTCCTGTACGTAGGATTGCTTTGCGGGAAGGTGAATGGGCTCCGTGTGCTCGCTTTGTTTGTGAGAGGAGCCATCTTCAAGCGCGAGCCGCCGAACGTCGTGTTCACCGCCCCGTGCGAACATAGCATGGACAGCTCGGCGCCCCCTTCCTTCCTGTGCCCGATTGGCAGTGGGATCATGCGCGACCCCGTTACCTGCGCCGATGGCCACAGCTACGATCGCGCCAACATCGAGCGCTGGCTCGCGACGCACAAGACGAGCCCAAAGACCGGGGCACAGCTTCCCAACAACGCGCTCACCCAGAACCATGCTCTGCGGAACGCGATCGAGGAGTGGCTCTCGGCGAACTTCAAGCTCGTTCCGCGTTCCGCCGTGACCTTTGACGGGGGTGTGCTCGCGCATGGCAGCTTCAAGACGGTCCACCGCGGCAGACTCCGGGGGCGCTCTGAGCGGATAGCAGTGCTGCGCATGAAAGCCGGCGGCTCGTGCGAGGAGGAGGCGGCGACGCTCGTGAAGCTCGGTCGGCATCCGAGCCTCGTGCGGTACCTCGGTCTCTGCACCGAAGGCCCCGATCAGCTGCTCCTCACGGAGCTCGCGCCGCACGGCTCGCTCGACCAGTTCCTGGAGGCGCGCGAGGACGAGGTGACGATGGCGCACAAGCTCAAGATGCTCGAGCAGATTTGCGCGGGCATGGCCGCGCTCAGCGGCGCGGGCATGGTTCATCGCGACCTTGCGACACGCAACATCCTTGTGTTCGCCTTTGACGCCCGCGATCCTGCGGCCACCGTCGTCAAGATCACCGACTTCGGCCTCGCCGTCGATCGGCATTACCAGACGCACGCGACCGTGCAGGGCGAGGCGGTACCCTTCCGCTGGATGCCGCCCGAGGCGCTCCAGCGCCGTCGCTTCTCCGAAAAGTCCGACGTGTGGGCCTTTGGCGTGACGGCGTGGGAACTGCTCACCGGCGGCCAGATCCCCTTTGCCTTCATCGCCTCCAATGAGGCCGTCGCTGAGCGAGTGTGCGGTGGCGAGCGGCTGAAGCGCCCAGGCGAGTGCCCCGACGCGCTGTGGGCGCTGATGCTGCGCATGTGGGCCGAGCGCCCCGCCGATCGGCCGACCTTTGCCGAGGTGGCGGACGCCATCTCGGACCACGCTCCCCACCCGAGTGCTAGCTTGCGGTTCACCATCCTGCTCACGCCTTTGCGCAGCTTCTGCAAGAACACCTTGCGCTCGGCCGCCATCTCCGACGCGCTCGTCGTCCTCCGCACAAGCCTGGTGCGGCACCGGCGTATGATGATCCATGTCAAGACGCTCACCGGCAAGACGATCACCCTCAAGGTCGAGCCGTCGGATTCGATCGACAACGTCAAGGTCAAGATCCAGGACAAGCTGGGCTACCCGGCCGACAAGCAGCGCCTGATCTTCGCGGGCAAGCAGCTCGAGGACGGCCGCACCCTCTCAGAATACAACATCCAGAAGGAGTCGACGCTTCATCTGGTCCTTCAATTACGCGGTGGCATGCAGATCTTCGTCAAGACGCTCATGGGCAAGACGATCACCCTCGACGTCGAGCCGTCTGACTCGATCGACAACGTCAAGGCCAAGATCCAGGACAAGGAGGGCACCCGCCCGACGCGCCTGATCTTCGCGGGCAAGTTGCTCGAGGACGACCGCACCCTCTCGGACTACAACATCCAGAAGGAGGCGACGCTAAATATTGTCCTCAGACTTCTTGGCGATATCGGCGAATGGATGCCGCCCTCAGCCGTCGAGCGCCACCTGCTGGTAGACGCACACGCAGCTACCAACGCCTCCCCGGCGGACGTTGCCAAGGTCGTCGCCGCTGCAGCTGGCCCACCGCCTCCGCCCTTCGCCAAGCCACTTGCTACAGATGGCAGCCTCGCCCCGTTCCTCGAGCTGAGCACGCCGCTGCTGGACGGCATGCAGCGCGCCAAGCTGGTCGAGCACCTTGAGCTCCAGCTCAAATTGAGTGACTCGACCGATGTTCCGCGTGATCTGAAGCTTGAGATTGCCGACGATCAGCTCGGCGCCCTCGTGGGCACCGATGCGATACGACGCATGCTCGACCTGGGCGAGCAGCAGCTGCAGGCCCTCGGCGCTGTCCCTGCTGGTGTACGCGCCACTTTCAAGCTGCGCCGGCGTGCCGCGATGGAGGGTACGCACTATGAGGTGGTCCCCTTCCACCGGGACTCGAGCCTCGTCGTCGTCAACGTCGCACTCAACGACGACTTTGATGGCGGGCACCTGCTGTTTGCTCTCGATGGAAGGATCGTGTGCCCGACTAGGGTTAGGGTTAGGGTTAGGGTTAGGGTTAGGGTTAGGGTTAGGGTTAGGGTTAGGGTTAGGGTTAGGGTTAGGGTTAGGGTCAGGGTCAGGGTTAGGGTTAGGGTCAGGGTCAGGGTTAGGGTTAGGGTCAGGGTTAGGGTTAGGGTTAGGGTTAGGGTTAGGGTTAGGGTTAGGGTTAGGGTTAGGGTT
>Ga0210248_100980_pt1 | contig 23782 bp, 12 predicted proteins | sample ChrtobMetP3_32mM_FD_155493 | JGI IMG/M metagenome (GOLD analysis project Ga0210248, IMG submission 155493) | Chrysochromulina tobin associated microbial communities from unialgal haptophyte culture, Seattle, Washington, United States - P3_32mM | ecosystem: Host-associated > Algae > Haptophytes >...
AGCGCGTTGCCGTGCCGAGCGTGGGCACGTGCGTGGTATTGCAGACAAAGGTGACGCCGTCGGCGTCTCGAACAGAAAAATCGAAACCGATCCATCAAATAGGTTCCAAAAAAGGGCTCTGGTGAATGAAATGCATGCGACTTTGGGCGTCCGGCTCCGTGCACCAGCGTGTCCCCAGACGCTCATCTTCGGCCGACCGAAGGCCACACACCGGCCCAAGGCAACGCACGCGTGAGCGCGTGCACGTACTCCCCCACCCCTTTCCAAGCTATTTGTACTTGAGCACCGGTTGTCGCGTCTGTCGTGTTAACGTTCACACATCATTGCCGCAAAAGCCCGAGGCGCACCGATCGGCGCCGTCAAGTGGAGCAGGACCTAGTCCGCACAGCGACGCTCGAAGACCATGGATCCGCAGAGCATCATCGACGCGACAGCAGCTGCCAAGTCCAGGGACGAGTATGGCAACGGCGACATCGGCGGCAGCTGCTCGACGGGGCACATGAGCACGAGCGCTGGCAGGGGCGCTCCGACCGATGCCGACGCGCGCATGGGCATCGAGGCTGTCATCAGCGACCCGGAGTTTCACCAGTTTCTCCAGTTCGTGGCACAATCGGGGCAGCACGAGCTGCCGCGGGACACACCACGGGTGGTTCTCGAGGTGCTGGGCAACAACTTGCAAGAGTGTGTCGCGAAGCTCCAGATGGACAAAGAAGGCCGACTTGCCGAGCAGAAGCGAGCCCTGGCTGACATCTTCGCGCGCGGGGGGCTGGGCCCGGCAACGCGCCACCAGCAGACCAACCAGGTGCTCTGCCGCACGCAATCAGCGGTGCGCTTGATCCACGAGGAGCTCGAGAGCAGGCAGAAGCTGTACCGACTGCAAGAGCAGATCTGCAACGACCAGTTCCGCCAGAACCAGCAGGAGCAGCAGCAGCAGCAGCAGCTCGCGGCGGCCGCGGTGCAGCAACAGCAAGAGCAGTGGAGGCAGCAGATCTTCCTTGCGCAGCAACAGCAGCAACAGCAGCAAGTCCAGCAGCAGCATCAGCATCTCTACCAGCAGCAGCTGATGCAGCAGCAGCAGCAGCAGCAGATGGGCATGGGCATGGGCATGGGGCAGATGATGATGGGCGGCGGCGCGATGGGCGGCGGCGCGATGCGCGGCGACGTCATGGGAGCGGGCGTCGGGATGCCGCCGCTACGTCCGCCGCCGCCGCCACCGCCACCAAAGCAGGGCGGCGCTTTGTGACCTATAACATGGGGGTTCGGGCGGACGCTCCCAGTCAAGGCTAACTTGCCTTTCTGTACAGTACGTCAAAGTTCAGTAAAAGTCAAAGTACGTACAAAGTACGTCAAAGTTGAGCGACCACGAAGCAATTCACAAGAGCCTGGGCAGCCGCCTCACCCACTCTCCGCCCCCGGCTGAATGGCGGAGAATGTCGACCCGTGCGCAATCGGCAGTCCTAACTCGCGTGGATCCGCCCGATTGCTCCCGCTCATCATGTCTCTCTCCCGCGTGTCCTCTCTCTTTGCAGTGAGGTGGCGGCTGCCTTGCCGGTGAAGATTGTTAATTACCATGTTGTGCGCAACGACGCAAACTTTACCACGTTTATGGTGCAGCCGCGCGTCCTGTCCAAGGACGTAGGGAAACTCGATTACTACACCGATGATGCGGGCACCGAGGTGTACGTCGAGGACCACTGCCTCATGTTCACTGGCAAGCAGAAGGCCGAGCACACGACAGCACGTGCCTTCCTCAAGCTCAGCAAGAACCATCAGCCTGTGATCGCCGATATCGACAAACCGCCCAGGGGTGGCCTCTTCGTGACCGTCCTCAAGGTCGGTGCGACCGTCGACAAACCACCGCCGCTGGACGAAACGCTCACAGGCCGCGCGAAGCATCGCATAATAGGCCATGACGGTAACGACATGCCCACCTCCCAGGGCGGGCTGCCCGGCTTCCCCGACCCCGATGGCGTGGTGCGGGAATGGTTCAAGCCCGACGAGGCAAAAAAGGCGGCAAAAAAGTGAGCGGCGTCCGGTCGGCGGTGTGGTCCGAGCAATCTCAAAAGTCGACCGATCCGTTCGCACCGACACGGCGGACATACGCGGCTGATGGTTTAAATAGGTGGAATAGATGTGCAACAAACCCATATTCTACTAAAAGGCGAACCAAGTGACCAGAACGCCAGCTATACCTACTTTACAGTGTGCGCGACGCCACAGCGGGGCCGGGCCGCGATTAAGCCTCATGTTAAGCCTCCGCGTACGCGAGGCACATGCGTGGCCGTGGGCAGGAGCGCAGATCCCAAGCGCATCCCCCGTTTTGGGAGGCCACGCGGCGGTCCCTCGCGCCAGGTCACTCACGCCAAGTCACCGTGTGGCCGTGTGCAGGGGCTCGCCCCATGAGGAGAGAGCGCGCTAGGTCGAGGCGCCACGCGGCACGCTTGCGCGCGCGTCGGTGGCGTACGTCGTGCTCGCCCAGGAGTGAGGCGACGACGCGTTCGAGCCAGTTGGTATCGAGCCAGTTGGTGTCCACCACGGGCGGCCAGGGCTCGCGGCGGCTGGTGCGCGGCGGCCAGCCGTCGGGCGGTGGAGAACGTCCGAGCTCATGGCCTCGTGTCATCGCGGCCATGGCAAGGGTGATGTGCACAGCGAGAGGCCGTGGCTCTGGCGCTGCGAGTGCCCACGTGATCGGGTTGTTACACACGGCCCACGAGAGGAGCGTCACAAGCGCGCGCAGCATGCCACGTGGGCCAACGCGCCGGCACGCACACCAGAGGATGAGGGGCGCAGACCAGAGCAGCATGGGCAGATTGACCAGCATCGAGAGCAGTAGCTTAGATCCGGAGGGGCGCGTGTCCGCGCTACGAGCGGCGCCCTCGCCCTCCTCCTCCACGTCCTCCTCCTCGTCGAGGAGCGCCCCGGGCAGCCGTGTGGGCGGTGCGCTTGAGCCGATGCTCGAAGCGCCGCGGGTGCGCCGCCCGCCGCCCGTGCCAGTAGTCGTGGGCGAGCGCTGTGCATGCATCCGCGCGTAGACGGAGCTCAAATCTCGCTCATCGTCGACGTCGCTCTCCTCATCGGACTCCTCCTCCTCCTCCGCCGCCTCCTCCGCCGCCGCACTGTTGCCGGGCGGTCCCCACAGACGCACCGTGTTATCTCCCGCTCCCGAGATGCAGAGCGAGCCCACGCTCGCGAGCGCCCAGACGGTATCCTCGTGGCCCCGCAGCGTGCGCAGCCGCGTGGCGGACGACGGGTCCCAGATCTGCACGCAGTGGTCGTAGCCGGCCGCGGCGAGCAGACCCCCACCAACGACACACAGAGAAGTCACCGGCTGCCCTTGACGCAGAATCGTCGGCGCATGCATCGCTTGCTGCGCGGCACGCGGCGCGTGCGGAAGGGCCAACCGCCACAGGCGAACGGTGCCATCATACGAGCCGGAGGCGAGACGGTCTCCGAGGGGCGTGAGAGCCGAGACCCAGGCCGCATGCCCCTGGAGCGTGGCGAAGCACTCGGGCAGCGGCAGCTCCGACGGCACCTGCGATGGGCGTGTGGAGCGGTCACGGCTGCTGCTGCCGCTGCTCGTGCCACGGAAACGTTCGCCACCGTCGAGAGCTGGGTCGAGCTGGCGGAGCAGGGGGCCGAGATCCCACAGCTTGATGGATGTGTCATAGCTGCCCGAGGCGAGGATGTACGCGCGCTCGCCACGTCGCATGTGCGCGGCCGCTGCTGCGCCGCCCTCGCCGCCCCCGCCGCCGCCGCCCTCGCCGCCCCCGCCGCCGCCGCCCTCGCCGCCCTCGCCGCCCTCGCCGCCGCCGCCGCCGCCGCACTCGCCGACTCCTCCTACGCCGACTTCATCGAGGAGAGCGAGGGCCACGACTCCTTGCGCATGGCCACGGAGCACGCACAGGGGCTCGAAGCACACCGACGGTGCCACGCGGGCCGTGCCGACCTCGGCCCCCTCGATCTCGCTGGCGAGATCCGTTTGCGTGGACGCATCGCGCAACGTGGCTCCGCCGGAGCTACTCGGATGAACCTCGAGGCGTGCCAAGCCCTCGCCGGCCGTGTGGACTGCGGCTGCGGCCGCCACACGCTCGAATGCCCACGACGGCGCCTCGAACGCCGTTCTAACGCCCACGCCGCCGCCGGTCTCGCCAACGACGGCGCCTCTGCCGCTGACAGCCTCGTCTTCCACGCTGACCCTTGAAGCGGCCGCCGCCCGCTCAAACGCCGCTCGAACGCCGCCACCGCCGCCGGTCGCGCCCACGACGGCGCCGCGCCCTCCAGGAGCCTCATCCGATCGAGGCACGATCGAGGGCCAGCTCTTGCCTTCGGGCTCGGCCGCCATGGCACGAACGAGTGCCTGGTGACCCTGCGTCGCTCGCGAGCGGCCGGCGGCAGGTGCCTTCTCGTCGGCCTCGTGCATCACGCGCGCCGCATCCCAGATGCGGATGGTGCGGTCGCCGCTCGCGCTCGCGATCAGGCCGCCCGGCAGCCACGTCACCGACCAGACCGTGTCCGTGTGCGCGATCAGCGAGCCGGATAGGCTCAACGCCGCCGGTAAGGCCGTCGGCGCACGGTCACCGCTGACGAAGGCGGCGGCGAGCGAGGCGGAGGTGGATGCGGCCGCAGCCGCGCCGCCCGCCGTGCCGCCGCTGTGCAGTGCCCACAACGAGATCATCGGTTCGCCCGACGAGCTCGCCACCCACGTGACCACATCGCCGCCGCCACCGCCAGTGGGGAGCGGCGAGTGGGCTGCAAGGGCCACGACCGGCATGCAGTGTGCCTCAGGCACCACCGCCCGACACCGGCCCGACACGCTGTCCCACAGCCGGATCGAGCCATCGTCCGAGCCGGACACCACCCAACCCGACGCATCAGCCGCCGCGAGGGACACCACCCATTGCTTGTGCCCGCGTAGCGTGCCACGGGGCGCAATCGGACCCGCGCGCCATCGCCGGCTGAGCTGCAGCGCCGCGCGGGCGCGCCGCGCCCGTGCGGACGGTAGGCTGAGCGGCCAGCGCCGCGGCGTGCGAAGGCCCACCACGCCCTCGATGTCGGCGACGGCCTCCCAGGCAAGAGCCGCGTCGCGCACGCACCGCTTAAAGTGGTGGCAGCACGCGCCAAGGGCGAGGATGTCACGAACGGCTGGAAGCATCGCAAGCACGTGCTCGAGCAGACTCGCGTCGAGCTGCTCCAGCAGCGGGTGTGCGCGCGGTCCGTTGTGCGTGCCAAAGCGCACCCGCCGCCACAGCGCACGGAGCGGCGTCAGCCCGATGCGCCGGGAGAACTCGCCCTCGAGCCTCATCGTGGCGAGCGAAAAGTTGGTCTCGCTCTCATGAGTAATGTTACGCAGCGCGCGCAATCCGCGGCGGCTCATCATCGGATGGAGCGCGTCGTGCATGGAAAATTGCGCACGCCTTTTTCACACTCGTGGCATCCCGGGGACGAACGGAGGGAGGATGTGGTGTTCATATCACAGTCCTGAATTCCCTTTGTAACTCGTGACGAAGATTCCGCCGTCGGTGTCGACTTATTCATACACGGACTTACACGAATCTCTTGAACGAATCTCTTGAACGAATCGCACTGCTCCAGCGTCGTGGCCTTCGTCATGGACGCTGCGGACGTGTCGAAGGAGACCATCGCCAACTGGGTGAGGGCGTCGCTGGCTCCGCCTGCGGGAGCTGTGAAGCTGTCGAGGAGATCTTCTAGAGAGTCAGTTGATCCTGCTGACGTGCATGAGATGGAACAGGCTCAAAAAGAATTCGCAATGCCCACCGCTGAGAACGTGTCAGCGAACAAAGGAGATGACCACGACAAGGTTATGGATGACATGTTCTCCTTCATGCCGTGAGCAGAAATATCCAGCAATCATGGTGGTCGCCCTCTCGAAACCATAAGGAAGAGAAGACCATCGGAGCAACATAATTAGTGGCATGGCACTCAGCGAGTACTGCGGCTGGCAGGAACAGCGCATGAGCAGGAGCCAAGTTTAGAACATCTACGACTAGGTAGACATGGCTGTGAGGGCCACACATTATTTGGACCGAGTTACAGTGTATTAGCCTGGAGACTGTCCTCTGTCGACGGTTTGTCTCCACGGACGTACTGCGTGTGGCGCGTCGGACGATATGTGTGGATGTCGTTGTGTCCACACAGAGTCGACGGTCGTGTGTGGCAATCTAAAATAAGAAAGAAAGCGATCCATCAGGGTTCCCGGCCGTCGGCTGCCCGCTCCGGAGGGAGCGCACGCGCGGCAAACCCGCAGCCCAGAGCCGGCTGCCAGTGCCGCTGCCACTGCAGCAGGCTCAGCCTGCGTTCGCCCGCACCGCCATCGCTCGTTGGCGCGCTGGCGAATGTGTCTGCCACGCGAGCGTTGCGCCGGGCACGCAGGACCTCCGGATGGTCGGCACCGAGGGCATGGGTGAGCGCGTCGGCGACGCCGTGCAGCCGGTGCACGCTCATCGTGAGCGAGGCCGCGGCGGGGACGCCCTCGCCGGCCGCCCTTGCTCCTTGGCTGCCGTTTGTCGGGCTGTCGATCCGCATGAGCGTTGCCATCGCGGCCAGGGAGCGCGTATACTCGCGCTCTCGCACAGGCCAGCCGACGCCGTCGCGGTCGTCGGCGATGCGCGCGAGGTCGGCGGTGGCGAGGGTCTCGGCCGCCTGCGACCTGTCGAGCCGCAGCAGTCCCCAAATACTGCCCGCGCGCGCTGCCCGTACCCAGCCATCAATGTGAGCGTCGGCGGCGCCGCGCTGCTCCAGCAAGGTGTGGTGCGCGCGCTGGTGGGCGTCGAGCGCGGCCTTGGGCTCGTCGCGTGCCTCGTGGAGCAGCCCTTGCACGTTCAGCAGGCAGGCGTGCACGGTCTCACTCGGCCGATAGGCACGCGTGAGCATGAACTGGCTCCGTTTGAGCGCCTTGTCCGCTGCACCCACGTCGCCGGCCAGCAGATGGTTGGCAGCGAGATCGATCAGGCAGCCAGCGATCCCAGAATAATCGTCGTCGCCTGCGCCATCGCGCGCGACCGTCAGCGCCACGTCGAGCGCGCGCCCCAGCGATTCATGCGCTGCCTGTACGTCACCCAGCAGATGAAGAGCCACACCCTGAGCGTTGAGGAGCCCAAGCTGTAATGTGGGCGCTGGCGAGGGCGGCAGTGCCGCCAGTCCGTCCGAAGCCGCGGCCGCGGCCGCCTCAGCGCGCGATGCAGCTAGCGCGGTTGACGCGCGACCAAAGCACTGTGCCGAGCGACGCAACATGATCGCCTTCAGGCCTGCGTCCACAGCTCCACATGTGGGTGCAGGGTGTGCCGGCTTGTCTCGTGAATTTGAACCGACGGGACGCCGTTTCGCCCCTCCCAGAGACTCTTGAGTCTCGCTGGGCTTTCCACAGGAAAATAGGTCAGCAAATTCAAGAGAGAAGTGCCGGCCACGAAAAGCAATCGCGAAAGTACCCGGTTCAAAGACACCGGGGGGAGCCGGGACACACAGGACACACACGGGACACGCGGTACCGAGAAGGGGGGAGAAGTTGGTGTGCGAAGAAAAGAAATTCCCTCGGGATCGGCCCGCCACGTACCGCGTGTATTCGTGAGGTTCGTGTGCCTGTCTCGTGTGTGTCCCGGCTCCCCCACTACATTGTAGTGCTCCCCCCGAGATTGTCTTTTTGAACCGCGTGTATCCGCGTGTCGCTCGCTCGCAGAGCAGCTCTGTGTGAACCGGCTGTGTGCCGGAGCTTGCGGAACCCGAGCGCATGAACACTCACGAGTTCAAAAGGCGTGCTCGCGGAGGAGAAGGTTCGAAGAAGAATCCTTTCATCGAGGCACGTCATGTTGATCGCCGCCAGCATGCTTTTCGGGAGCGACTTCTCGGCTGCCGCCTGCTTGATGCGTTCGATGCCGCCGCCATCTCCACGTCCTGCAACGCAAGGTGAGCTTGAAGCTGTCAATCGCTTGCGTGTGCACAGCAGTCGCATGCACATGGATGCAGACGGAGCTCAGCTGGAGCTACGATCCTCGGCCGATCCGCAGCAGAGGCCGCCACAACACCCATCGGCACCGCGTCAGCGTCCATCGCCTCCTCTCTGCATCGTGGGTGATGCGCCCAACGTGCTGTGGCGAGCGATTAGCCCTGAAGAGCTCAGGGCACACCCTCGCGTGCTGCCTCTGCCTCCATCATCGTGCGTGACGCTCGCTGGGCCGGACACGTTCTGGTGGGTGCGCCAGGATGACGACCTGTGGGACGAGCTGCACGACGGCGTGCTCACCTCGCGCCACCTGCTCTCCGCCCTCGGAATGCGCGAACGGCGTGCTGCGAAGCTGCTCGGCTTTGGGAACCACCTGGTGACACCTGACGCGATTGGGCACGTGTGGGAGGCGCTCTCGCGCCCGCCGCCGCCGGGACGCTTGGATCGGCCGCCGGAGACCGAGGTGCGCGCCGCGCACGCGACCAATCTCGCATTGCGTGAGGCGATGCGCGAGTACGCGCGTGCCGATGGCGCCGTGTGGCCCCCACGTGACAGCGCTGCCAAAGATGCCGAGCTCCGTCGCACGGCGGCGCGGATGAGTCAAGCGAGCCTGAACCAGGTGCGCTGCGCGTGGGGCTCGGCGCAGGAGGCGGCCGCGCTCGCCGCGCTACTCGAGGCTCTCCCCCGTGGAGCCACTCTCGAGGAGATTGGCCTCGCAATCCTATCTCCCGACAATCTGCCAACCGCCGAGCTGCGCGCGGCAGCGCTCGCTGGCGAGCTGCCGCCGCTCGGCGCCTCGCCGGACGCGATGATTCGGCCGCACGCGGGTGCGCCCCTCGAGGCCGTTGAAGTGAAGAACGTGTGCCCCTTCTTCGACCTTCCAGACCGTCCGCGCTCATCCCGTAGCGGACCTACCATAATTGGAAGCGGACCTACCATAATTGGAAACGGACCTGCCATAATTGGAAGCGGCTCTGGCGGCGCAAACCGTGGCACCAACCGTGTCGGCCCGTCGGGGCCCGTGCGTCGATTTGGTGCGTATCCTCGGTACTTGCCTCAGGAAGAGCGGCGGCTGCTCCAGCCATTTAAGCTCAAGGCTCCACACGAGAGCGTGCCGACCATGTACGTGCCACAGGTGCAGGTCGAGATGCTTGTCACAGGTGCGCGTGTGGCGACGTATGTGTCGGCCTCCGCGAGCCAAGGGCTCAACTTGATTCGTGTCGCCCGCGACGATGCGTACCTGACTGAGCTGCTCCATTTCTTGCGCAAGTTTTGGACGTCGGTGCGGCTGCGGCAGCGCCCGTCCGATGAGCTCTTTTGGAGGGGCAGCACTGTGGGCAGCGTCGCGGGCGAGAGAAGGGGCGACCGGAAGGTCAGGGACGGCGCCCTGGATGAAGCTGACGATGTAGCACGGTATGAACGCTTCCTACGGCGCACGCGGGAGATTTCGGAGGGTACGCGCGTCTCGCGGCACATTGCGCGACCGTGGCGGCGGGACGCGAGTGCGAGTGCGGACAGCAAACGGCTCTTTCTGGATGGACGGATCGACGGGAAGGACGCAGGAAGGACGAGCCTTTAAGACGACGAGCCTGGCAGAGAGGCAGAGGCCTGTGAGCTGATGTGATAAACTGTCGGGCCCGGCGCCCGCTCAGGGTCGCGTCCGATTGAAGTCGAAGGTGTAATAGCAAGTACTTAAACAAACCCGGTAAACAGACACCGGGGGGAGCCGGGACACACACGGGACACACAGGTTTATGGAAAACCCGGTACACTTTTCTTGACGAACCGTCCCGATGCGTTCACACAGCCAATTTAGAATTTTTTCATGTCGATAGCGATCGTGGAGTGCACGCTCCTCAAGCGCAGCGAGTGGCTGCACAAGTGGAATGAACGTAGAGTGCGTTTGTTGCCGTCGGTGGATGGAGGCCCGCCGCAGCTCCAGTGGGATGGCGGTGCTAATCTAACCGAGTCGAGCCGTTTGGTTCTTGACGAGAGCACGTCGATGCACGTTGACCTGGACGGCGACCTGGTCATAAACAGTGCACTTACTGGCAAGCACTTAGGCAAGCACCGCGAGATAAGATTCCGTAACAGACCCGGCGAGCAGTCGACTCAGTCGTTGCTGGCCAGCATTAGGGAAACCGTGCGTACTTTCACGGCTGTCCCTGCCCCCACAGCCACGGGAGGCGGCTAGCCAGGCAACCCAACACAGCCTTCCAAGGCACGGGCGATCACACGAATCTGCCAGTGCAATCCGACGAACCCGAGTGGCTTTGGGAGTTTTGCATGGGGTTTGATTTCAAGTCCAAGCGTCCGCATGGCGCTTGGCGCTGCCCGGCCCGCGCATGGGCCATGCCCATGTCGCATGGCCGGCTGGATGGCCGCGGGCGCCTGTGTGTGTTTACGAGCTTACATCATTGTGCAGTCGCGCCGAGTAAAGAAAATTAATTCGTGTAGCAACTTGAGACATGATTGCATGAGAGCGACTATCCCTGGCGTGCGAGCTCCTGCGTGGGCGTGTGGTGGAGCGACGGACACGGAGGGGCGCGCGCCATCGGCCATGGCGCGCGCAGCCCGGCTTATTCGATTCGAATCACGATTGGATGGTCTGCAGGCTGGCCCGAATATCCGCTTGGCGGCGCAGCTCGGCCTCCAACTCTTGCTTGATCGCGGCCACGGCGTTGTCGTTGTCGTCGTCGTCGTCGTCGTCACCAAATAGACTCACCTTCGACTTCGAGGCCGCACCCAGCCACGAGACCGCCCCGTCCTCTTCATCGCCAAAGAGGCTCTGGCTACCCGTCGCCAAGGAGGTGGTGCCTCCTCGTCGCCAAAGGGGTGGGGCGTCTTCGTCGTCCTTGTCGCCAACGGAACTGGCCTTCGGCTTCGGTGGGGCGACCCACGTCTCGGCGTCGTCATCGTCGGCAAAAAGGCCCACCTTCTTCTTTGGCGGGACCATCACACGCTCGTCGTCGTCATCGTCGTCAAATAGGCTTGCCTTCTTCTTCGGCGGGACCATCACACGCTCTGCGGCCTCGTCGTCGTCAAATAGGCTTGCCTTCGGCTTCTGCGGGGGGGCAATCTCTGAGTTCACTGCGGGGGGGCAATGGGGGGTAATCTCTGTGATTAACCCGAGATTACCCCCGAGATTACAATGGAGGGTAATCTCTGGGGCCGCTGGCGCTGACAATGCGTCCCCGACTTCGGCCCGAGCCTCTTCGAGCTCCTTGGCCTCGGTCACCGCCAACAAGTCCTCCTCACGGCCACTTACCGCTGAGCAGAGCGATGTCGCCACCAAGTCCTCCTTACGACCACCATCGCTCTTCTCAGCGGTGCGTCCTTCGTCGACAGCACCACCATCGACTGCGTGCTCATCGGAGGCGGTACCGAGGCTCTCAACAGCCTTCTCAACACGACCACACGTCATCAAGGCCCTCGACACGATTGACTTGAAGCTCCCATCAATCTCATCGCTTGCAGCTTCCTCCTCAGCGTCCTTCGCTGCCTGTGCAGCGGCCTCCTCCTCAGCTGCCTTCGCTGCCAGTGCAGCGGCCTCCTCCTCAGCTGCCATCGCTGCCTGTGCAGCGGCTTCTTCCTCAGCATCTTTCGCTGCCTGTGCAGCGGCCTCCTCCTCAGCTGCCTTCGCTGCCAGTGCAGCGGCCTCCTCCTCAGCTGCCATCGCTGCCTGTGCAGCGGCTTCTTCCTCAGCATCTTTCGCTGCCTGTGCAGCGGCCTCCTCAGCTTCCGTTGTTGGCAGTGCTGCAGCCTCTTCCTCAGCATCCTTTCTTGCCTGTGCAGCGGCCTCCTCCTCAGCTGCCTCTGCCGCAGCCTCCTCAACTGCCTGTTTCGCAGCCTCTTCTGCTGCCCTTTCGGCGACCAGCCTCTCTTCCTCCGCAGTCAGCTGCTCTGCCTCCAGCCGCTTCGACTCGATTAGCTCTGACTCTGCCTTCTCAGCGTCTGCCGCATTCTCCGCCTCCAGACGCTCAGCTTCGATTCGCTCTACCTCCACCCTCGCTGACGCCGCACACTGAACCTCAACCCGCGCCGCCTCCGCTTCAGCCGCGGCTGAAACGCTTGCCGCAGCTTCGTGGGCCGCGGCTTCGGTCGCTGCGGCCTCGGGGGCAGCGGCATCAGCAGCTGCGGCCTCGGGGGAAGCGACATTCGCCGCCGCTTCCTCCATCGCTTGTACATTCGCCCGAGCGGACCTCGTAGCTGCTGCTGCTGCCCCCGCTTCTTCCGCCTCATCTGCAGCCATCGCCGCCGCTGCCCTCGCTGCCGCTGCCTGAGCCCTCGCCGTCTCCACCTCCTCCAGTGATGCCTCCTCCGCTGCCCTGTACTCGCGCACGGCTTTGGCCGCCTGCTCAGTCGCCACACGCTCGGCCTCAGCAATCGCCTCCTCCTCCTCCTCCAACTTCTTCGCCTTCGCCTTCGCCCGCGCTGCCTGCGCTGCCTGCGCTGCTGCCGCAGCCGCCTGCTCGTCCTGCCCCTCCTCGCCACTCTGCTGACGTTGCCGAAGCACCGGCGCTGCGGGCAGATCCTCACCGAAGAGATCGACTGCGGGCTTGGGCGCCGTCGTGACAGCCCACTTCGGTTCCGTCTTGCTCCTCGACGCATGCCCGGGTGCGCTCGGCGTGTTGTCGGCGAGCGAATCGTCGCCGAACAGGCTACTGCTGGCTCCCTCGTCGTCGTCCCCGAAGAGACTGGCGAGCTTCACCGGCGGCTTGCGCGCTGTCTTGGGCTTGCGCGGTGGTGCTGACTTGGGCTTGGGCAGAGCCTCAGGCACGAGATCAGGCTCGAGATCGAGATCAGGCTCGAGATCGGGCTCCACCTCTGGATAACTGCGCCGCGGCAAAGGTGCTAGGGATGGCGCAGCCACCGCCTGTGCCTGTGCCTCTGGCTCGTCGTCCATTGGATAACTGCGCCGCGGCAAAGGTGCAGGGGGTGGCACAGCCACCGCCTCTGCCTGTGCCTCGTCTCGCATTCCAAACGAATCCGGTAGCGCTGCCTTCGCTGGCGCTGCCTTCAGTCCAAATGGATCGGGTCGTGCCTCTGCCTTCAGTCCAAAAGGATCGGGTCGTGCCTCTGCCTTCAGTCCAAATGGATCGGGTCGTGCCTCTGCCTTCAGTCCAAAAGGATCGGGTCGACTGTCCGCCTTCACCACTGCCGCCGCTGTCGGATGCCCCCTTTGCCGCATCGCCCAGCCATCCTCCTCCTCATCCTCGTCATCCTCTGCCTCCCCGAAGAAGGCAAGGAACGCCGTCCTCGGACGCGCCGCCGCGGCCGCCGCAGGATCAATGGTCTCGGACGCCGTGTTGGGCGCCGTGGTGGGCGCCATGGTGGGCACTTTCAAAGGATCTACCGACGGGGTTGGAGGCCTCAAATGGAGAGGCTGGGAGGGTGGCACGTCGTCGTGATGGGCGTCGTGATGGGCGCTCACACGAGCTTCGTCAGGCTCCTCGGGATCGTGGCGAGGCGCCGTGGTGGGCACCGTCGTGTGCGGTCGGTGCCCACCACGGCGCCACGCGGCTTCGAGTGCCTCCTCGTCCTCGGCAGCGTGCTCCTGGGCACGAATTGGCCAGACGGGCCGGCGTGTCTGGCTGCCGCTGCTGCTGCTGCTGCCTCCGCCAGCGCAGAGTACATCGGAGCCGTCTGCCCCTTGCGCGATCTCCGCGATCTCGACGCCGGCCGCGCGGCACAGTGCGTTCAACTGCGTCGCGAGCCGCGTGAGAACGAGCGCTTGCTGTGCCAGCGGCTCGCCCAGCCGTGCGGCGACCTTGACGGCGATCCGCTCGACGAGATGATCCTCTTCGCTCAGGGCCCGATGCGCCGCGTAGGTCTTGCGTAGCCCGTCGCTCGCCTGCTGCTGACCGCTTGCCCACCCTGACGGGAGCATCGCGCCAGCTGGCGCACTCCTCGCAGCCCGTGCCTCTGGAGGCATAGCCCCGGCTGCCGTAGTCGCGGTCCGTGCTTCCCGGTCGTCGTCAGCCGCTACTCCTTCTTGAGCTCGTCTCGCCTCGAGTGCTCGTTCTACCTCGGCACGTAAGCGCTCGTCTTCCGCCTCCTCCTCCTCTTCCTCCTCCTCCTCCTCCTCCTCCTCCTCCTCCTCCTCCTCCTCCTCCTCGTCGTCGTCCGGGGCTTCGTCATCCTCGCCTTGGTCCTCCATCTCGGCCGGTGCATTGAGCGCGCTAGCAGCGCTCGCGCGCGCCCGGTTGTCTGCAAGGATGGCCTCTGCCGTCGGATCTACCCATAACCTAGGGTCTGGCCCTTGCCGCGCAGCGTCTTTGCTCATCGTCGCATTGACATGCTCACGAATGCGTTTGGTGACCCCGAGCAAGCCTACGCCACCCGTGCTCTGCTCAGTCAGAATACCTGTGCCAGCCTCCTGATGGAACAGCACCCAGGCACTCCAGCGCGAGCGAGCAGCCTCTCGTGCGGCGGCCTTGTCAGGGAAGCGTTCCATGTCAAAGGTGCCGATGCCAGCCTCACTGACGAGCAGAAATGGCAGCCTGGCGGCTACTTGGGAGGGGTCCATCCAGATGGCCATGATGGCGGCCACACACACAGCCGAGGCCTCCAAGAATTGTCGGACGCGCCGGTGTTAACACACGGCTCTGTGAATTCAAGTGTGAATAGTTCGGAATTCTCCGGAGTCTCCACACAAGCGTAACGTTCATGAGACGCTTGGATTTTGTATGGACGTGCTCGCATTGCCACGTCGTGCCTAGGTACAAAACCATCGGTCGATCATGGATCTATCTCGCGCCTGACTAACTCCTCAGCCCTCCTGAACTGAACGTGACGCTCAGCGCCCTCGCCGCGTATTCGTACACCATGAGCGTGATCGTCGCCTGCGGCGTCGAGCGCAGCATGTGCGGCCAGATGCCACGGTAGAAGCCGGCGAGGCCATCAGCGCGCCAGATGTGGCGCACCACCCCGCTCGTCGTATGGAGGACGATTGCGTCCCCGCCCATCACGGCGCGCTGCTGCATGCACGAGCGCATGACCTGATAAGGGTAGGTGGCGAGCGTCGCACACACCTTGGAGCCGGTGGTCGCCAGAAAGAGCTCACGCGCGCTCAGCGGCGTCGCGTCCTCGGCCGCGGCCGCGGCGGCGCTCGCGGCGGCGGCGGCCATGCTCGCGGCCACTTGCGCGCTCGCGCTCCCCGCGTGTCCATACTGGTCGTGCGATTGTGACAGCGCGAGCGCCGCAGCGCGCTCCGCACTCTCGGCCCGCCGTGAGCTCGCCAGGTGCAGCTTGGCGTTCTCGTACACGAGGAACTGGATCGAGCCGTGGGAGACGAGGAGCATCGACGGGCCGATGCCGCGGTAGAGTGATAGCGCGCCCTCCTCCTGCACCATCCGCCGCACAGCGTGCCAGGTGCCGGAGTAGTTGTCGCGCTGCGAGATGGGCAGCAGGCCCTTCGGCAGGCCGGTGGCGCTCGTCGGCGTGTTCTCGGTGCGCAGCTGCAGCTGCAACCGCGTTTTGATGGTGAATATGGGATGCAGCATTAGCGTCGTCATCGCGCCGGCGACCGTGGCCGAAGTCAAATAGAGGCTGGTACTCTCGAGGTGCTGCTCGGCAAACAGAGTCTTGCACCGGTTGTAGGCGTACATGTAGACGGCCCACGAGCCTGTGTTGCCGATCATGTTGGGCGCGAGGCCTGCGTAGAAGCCGAGCGTGCCCTCGATCCGCAAGATCGAGCGGCACGCGTCGAAAAGGCCGTGGTAATACGGCAGCCGGCGCACGGCGCCGCTCACGACCTGCTCCTGCACATGCAGCCTCGTTTTGATGAGGTCGAGCGGATGCAGCAGCGCCGTCGCGAAGAAGCCTGCGCAGCCGCCGGCCATCAGGTGGATCGATGGATCAGCCTCTGTCTTGGGCATTATCCGGCCTCGCAGGGTGCGTTTTCGTGCCGACGATCAGCACGTGGACGATACATGTATCGGGACGCCTCCAAGGAGACCGTCTTCGTGCTCGGGTAGATTGTAACCGCCCGGGTCTCGTGACGAAATTCGACAGTTCCTTGGGAGACGTGTCGACCCTTCGAAGACAACATCGGTTTCCCACAGAAAAGCGACGTCGCGCGGACTGGACGATTGCGCGATCGCCTGGCGCAATAATCGCCACCGATGGGCAAGCGGAAGGTCAATTATATGGGCGACGGTCCGCTCCCAGCGCCCACGGACCCGGCCGATGCCAACCAGACACTCCTCACGGCCGCGGACATCGCCGCACGGCGCGAGGCTTCCAGAAAGGCCAAGGCCAAGGCGGAGGCCGAAGCGCCGAAGCCAGCCACGGTGCAGTCCAAGGCGCAGGCCAAGAAGCTCGCGCAGATAGCGGACCGAAAGCGCAAGGCCGCCGAACGTGAATCGGTGATGGCGTCACTCGCGGCCAACCAGCTCAGCAACAGCCAGCTCAAGCTGCTGAGCTCGAGCGGCAGCCTCGGCCAGTCACAGAGCAAGCGCCAGCGGCTGCAACGCGCGCTGCACGCGAAGCGTGAGGGTGCGACGCTCGACAACCTCGAGCCGCTTGAGGTGGAGCGCGAGGTGCCGAGCGACGACGAGTATGAACCAGCAGCCTTGGCGAAGGTGGAGGCCAGCAGCGTCGGTGGCGGCGGCAGAGGCGGCGGCAGCGGCGGAGGCGGTGGCGGCGGAGGCAGCAGCAGCAGCCGGGTCGCCGCCGGAAGCAGCAGCACGAGCATCAAAAAGCCTGCGACCTCGAGCGCCACTGTCGACGTCCACGGCGCCGACGAGGATGACGATCTCGACGATCTCGATCTCGGGGACGCCCAGGACGACGCCTACTGGGCGCGGAGGGCGATGGGGTTCGGGTCAGCCCTGCAGGGACTACAGCCCGGAGCGTCGGCGCCCGGTACGGCGCCCGCGCTCAAGGGCAAGCGCCAAAAGGCGCGAGCCGCGCCGCCGTCACGTGACGAGTTGGCACCGGCGGTGGTGGACGAGGCCATGCCGAGAGCAGCCAAACCGTCTGACGAGCGTCCCACGCAAGGCGCTGTGGTGAGCACTTGCATGCAAGGCCGGTCCGCCGCACGCTCGTCTGACGAGCGTCCCACTGTCACCAAGCCTGTCGCCGCCGCCGCCGCCGCCGCAGCGACAGCTGCGACTGTCCAGGCTGCCGCTGCGATGGGCTCCGATGCGTCCGCTGCGCCGTCGTGCCATGCGCCGGCCGCGGCCGCTACCAGCTCCGCGCCGGCCGCCGTGGCCGGCGTGGCCGCCGTGGCCGCCTCCGCACCGGCGCAGCGGTTGGTGCGCGAGCAGTTCCGGACGCTCGGGCGCGTGCGCGATGCGATCCGCAGTGCGGGCGTACGCCGCTACCGCAAGTACGACCACTGGGCGTGGTACGCCTTCCCGACTTCCAAATCGGGCGACTCGGACCCGGCCGACACAGCGCTGCGCGACGCGGCGGACGCGCGCGCCGTCTTGGGCGCGCCCGAGCCACGTGGCGCATGGACGGCGGTGCTGGAGCTGCTCGCGAATGCGTGCGAGGCGCAGCGGACACGCCACGTGCTGCCTGCCATCGACCATGGGCGTGTGCGGTTCTTCGTGCAGGAATGGGCACGGCCTGATGGGGTCTTCCATCAGGTGGCGGCGGAGCATCCGAGATTTGAACAGGCGCTGATGCGGTTCGCGAAGGTGTGGGACTCGCTCGCGGGTCGGGCTGAGGTGGCAACGGGTGAGAAGGGCGCTGTGTTGGGCGAGGAGGCGAAGGACGAGGAGGAGGCGGAGGACGAGGAGGGCGAGGACATGGAGGAGGACGAGGAGGAGGACGAGGATGACGAGGATGAGGAGGAGGAGGAGGGCGAGGACGACGACGACGAGGAGGAGGGGGAAGGTGGTGAGGAAAGCGAGGTGGACGAGGAGGAGGAGGAGGAGGAGGACGACGACGAGGATAGCGACGAGGAAGGTGAGGGTGCGACGGAGACAGGTGTGAAAGAGAAGCCCCTGAGCGCCCTTGCCCAGGCTATCCTGGCGATGATGGATCCCGCCGGCGCCGAGCTCACCGAAGCGCAGGCCGAGACTGAAGCCGTTGGGATGGGTATCCTGAGCGGGCGGCTCCAAGGTCTTCACACCTCCCGCGCGGGCGTCGAGCAGATGCGCAGGGCGCAGCCCAAGTTGCCCGGCCTTCCACAACTGAAACACGCGCCGGAGGCGGAGCCGGCGGCCATGGAGGACGAGGACGCGGCGGCGGCGGCGGCGGCGGGGGGGGCGGCGGCGGCGGCGGGGGCGACCAAGGGAAGAGTCAAGGGGCGTCCGGCAGTGCGTGAAGAGCGCGTCGGTCGGCGACTTGTCACCGACACCCTGAGCGTCGGCATCGAAGGCGCCGCGGGGGGCGAGGGCGAGGGCGAGGGCGGCGGCTCGTCAACAAGGTATGTCAAGGTCCATCGGCCGGAGAAGATTGAGCTGGCCCGCGCCCAGCTGCCCATCTATGCGGAGGAGCAGCGCATCATGGAGGCGCTGCACGACTCCGATGTGCTCATCCTGTGCGGCGAGACGGGCTCGGGTAAGGCGACGCAGCTGCCACTGGGAGGACCGGCCTTGCATGCAAGTGCTCACCACAGCGCGCGGACCCTCCTGCACAGGTAAGACGACGCAGCTGCCTCAGTTCCTCTACGAGGCTGGCTACTCGCATCCGCATGCGCGTGGGCGCGAAGGGCTCATCGGGATCACGCAGCCGCGTCGCGTGGCCGCGGTCTCGATGGCCCAACGCGTCGCGTACGAGCTCGATGTGCCCCTCGGGCGCGAGGTCGCCTACCAGGTGCGTTGATGGCCACTGGGAGGACCGGACTTGCATGCAAGTGCTCACCACGGCGCTTGACCACTGGCTGATGGCCACTGAGGACCGGCCTTGTATGCAAGTGCTCACCACGGCGCGCGACCCCTCCCGCCAGGTTCGCTACGACGCGGCGACCGTCGGGAGCGCGTGCCGCGTCAAGTTCATGACGGACGGTGTGCTCCTGCCCGAGCTGCAGAGCGACCTTGCATGCAAGTGCTCACCACAGCGCGGTCCCTCCCACCAGGTGTGCTCCTGCGTGAGCTGCAGAGCGACCTGACGCTCTCGCGCTACTCGTGTCTCATCCTGGACGAGGCGCACGAGCGGGGGGTGAACACGGACCTGCTGCTCGGGCTCCTCTCGCGGGTGGTGCTGCTCCGTCGGTCGCACGCGAGTCAGCAGGCGACAGGTGGCCAGCTGGCGGCGCCCGGCACGGCGCCGGCTGGGCCGCTCAAGCTGGTCATCATGTCGGCGACCTTGCAAGTGGACTCGTTTCGCGCCAACCCCCGCCTCTTCCCCGACCCCCCGCCCGTGCTCAAGGTGGACGCGCGCCAATTCCCGACCTCTGCCTTGCATGCAAGTGCTCACCACGGCGCGACATCCTCCCTTCCCCACAGGTGGACGCGCGCCAATTCCCGGTCACCACGCACTTTAGCCGCACGACGCCCGAGGACCACCTGGTCGCAGCCTTCCAAAAAGTGACCCAGATCCACGCGCGGCTGCCCCCGGGAGGCATCCTCGTGTTCCTCACTGGCCAGGCCGAGATTGAGGCGCTCATCAGCCGCCTCACGCGCCACTATGCGCGCGCGGCGAGCCGGCGCGCCTCGGCGGCGGCCCGGCAGGCGCAGGCGAAGGCGGCGGCTGCGGACGCGGCGGGTGAAGCAGCCGTAGAGGAGGCGGCGGCGGCGGCGGCGGCGGCGGCGGAGGAGGAGGGGGAGGAGGCGCAGAGGGCGGCGGCGGCAGGGATGGCGGCGGTGGCGCGGCTGGAGGCGGATGAACCACGCAATTCCGAGGGATGGCTGCTGGGAGAGGAGGCCGAGGCGGCGGAGGACGCGTTTGAGTCGCCCCTGCCGAAGCGGGTGGCGCCAACGGAGGCGCCGACGGTGGCAGGAAGGAAGGAGAAGGCGGTGGACGAGGAGGGCGAGGACGAGGGCGAGGAGGTGGACGACGAGGACGAGGACGAGGACGAGGACGACGAGGACGACGAGGACGACGAGGACGAGGACGAGGAGACCGAGGTGGGTGGGCCTGTGCTGATCCTGCCCCTGTACTCGATGCTCCCCGCGTCCGAGCAGATGCGTATCTGGACTCCACCGCCCGATGGCACTCGCCTCATCGTCGTCGCGACCAACGTGGCGGAGACCTCGATCACCATCCCGCACATCACGTACGTGGTCGACTGCGGTAAGTTCAAGCAGCGCACCTTTTCGGAGTCATCTGCCGTCTCGAGATTTGAGCTCGAATGGATCTCGCAGGCCTCGGCTGACCAGCGGGCGGGGCGAGCAGGCCGGTCGGGCCCCGGACACTGCTACCGGCTCTATTCGTCCTCCGTCTTCTCCAACGTCTTCCCGCGCTTTGCGGAGCCAGAGATACGGCGCGCGCCGGTCGAAGGGCTCGTCTTGCAGATGAAGGCGATGGGTATCACGCGAGTGGCGACCTTCCCTTTCCCGGAGCCGCCCGCTCTCGAAGCAGTCCATGCGGCGGAGCTCTCCCTTGCCGCCCTCGGCGCCATCGCGTCGCCACCCGGCGGCGCCCAAGCCGCCGCCGCCCACGCCGCCGCCGCCGCCGCCCACGCCGCCGCCGCCACTGCGGGCTCCACTGACGGCGCGCCCGTGACGGCGCCCGCATGCATCGACTTGCCCGTGACGGCGCTGGGCCGGTTGCTGGCGCGCCTGCCGATCGCGCCGCGCCTGGGCAAGCTCTTGCTGGTGTGTCGGCGTGATGGGCTGCTCCGCCACGGCCTGGCGCTGACGGCGATGCTCGCACAGCAGGATCCGTACGTCTTTGGCCGCGCACCCGCCCACGACGACGCGACGGCCGGCATCAGCTTCGGGAACGACGGGAACGGCGAGGACGAGGAGGACGTCGGCCGTGAGGGAGGCGCCCACCATGGCATCGATCGGACTTCCATGACGGCCGCCGAGGCGGCGACGTTTGACGCTCGAGTGGCCTCGCTCCCACCGCGCTGGGTCTGCGCCCACTCCGACGCTCTGAGTCTGCTCGGGGCGTACGTGCAGTGGCGGCAGGCGGGCGCGGACGAGGCGGCCGCTCGGCTGTGCGGCCTCGTGTTCAAGGTGATGCGCGAGGCGGAGCAGCTCGAGGCACAGCTCCTCAAGTTGCTCGTGGGCCTCTTCCCTGATGACACCAGCCTCGCGGCCCTCGCGTCCAGTCGCGTCGTCGCGAGCGCCTCCACGGCCGACGGCGGCGCCTTGCATGCAAGTGCTCACCACAGCGCCGAGGGTGCGCCCGCCGTGGCCGCCGCCACAGCGCTCGCGCCGCTCGCCGCGCCTGACGAAGCCCAAGCGACCGCGCTGCGTCGAGCGCTCGTCTCGGCGTCTCCAGATCGCGTTGCGCGCCTCGCGGCGCTGTCCGACGCGCCCGCCGACCGCGCGGTGCTCTCGGCGGCGCTCAAGGAGATGGTGCCTTCGCAGCTACGACGCGCCTATCTCGGCGCGAGTCACGCGAGCGGCCGGCTGCTCTGGCTCCCGCTCAAGACGGCGCTCGGCCAGCTCAAGCCGCGACCGAGCTACGTGGCGTTCCTCGAGGTAAGCGCTCACCACAGCGCCGACGGCAAACGGCCGCGGCATGCGAGTGCTCACCACGGCGCCATTCCCCTCCCTAATCAGGTAAGCGCCGACGGCAAACGGCCGCGGCTCGTGCATGCAACGGCCATCGACCCTGCATGGCTCGTCGAGGCCGCGCCGTCGCTCACCAAGCTGGGCGAGCCCGTGCTCGAGCTGGCGCCGCGCTACGAGCCCGTGCCCGATACGACGCTCTGCTGGCGCACGCCCACGTACACGGGCCGCGCCCTGAGCTGGACGCTGCCGGCCGTGCCCCGCCCGCCGCCGCCCTATCCGCCATGGCTCGCGCCCTCGCTCTTCGGGCGGGCTCTGTGCGCTGGGCAGGTCCTCAAGCCCCTGCGAGCCCTCGCGGACGCCTTCGAGCCTCGCGCGCGTTTGCTCACCACCGAGGCGACGACCGACCGCGCGGTGCTTGCGCTGCGCGCCGTACTGAGCGCCGCCGGCCTCGTCAGCCTACGCGCCCTCGTCGAGGCATGGGCGCACGACGCACGCTGCCTGCTCAAACCGCTCCTTTCCCTACTCGACTCGTCGCGTCGTCCCGAGCTAGTGGAGCTGTGGCCGCGGCTGCTCCTCGCCGCCGAGCGAGCGGACGCCAAGCGGCGCCAAGCGAAGACGACTGCATGCTAGGTTTGGGAAAGTGGTTGCCAAAGAGAGCGGACGCCAAGCGGCGCCAAGCCGCTTAGGTGAGCTAGGACCAAAAGCGAGCGCAGGACGTCCGCAGAGGAAGAGGTTTGGGTTGCGTCGTCTCGGCGTCAGGCTGTCTGTTCGCGTTTCTCGTGATAATAAATCCAAAATCCATTTAAAATCGTGAAACCCGGCGGTGTGTTTTGCGTCGCATGCTTTCTACGATGCCGATCTTACGCTCGCTGTGGAATCAACGGACCTGCGTCCTGGCTGAGAAACCGAAATGAACGTCGTCGTCCAGGTGCTTCTCGAGTTTGGCAGCCTCCTTCAGGTCGGAGACGATGAACTCGCGGAACTCTTCGCCCTCCAACATCCGCCTCGCGAGGGTCACGGGCAGGGGGCAGAGCTCGTCGAACAGGCGCAGCTGGCTCGCCACCTCGGTGGGTTTCGGGGTGACAATGGGCTTGGGCTTCGCGGCGGGTGCCTTCCTCCCAAGGATCGCCTGCATCGGGTCGACCGTCATGGGCGCTTCGGGCGCGCACTCTTTGGCCAAGGACTCGATGGCGTCAACGCGTGCGTGCGCCCACTGCGCCGCAGGCGCCAATGGGCCGCCACGGGGTCCCGGGCGGCTGTTTCCCGCAGCGCCGAGCTGCTGTCGCATGGGCGACGCCCCAGACGCCGCGTTTGCGTGCTTGCCAGCTAGGAGCCACAGCGCCAGCTTGCGCTCGTGGAGGGTGCGGGCACGGCCCTCGTCTCTCGCCGCGCGCTCGGCAAGCTCGGCCCTGCGCCTCGTCTCTGCCGCCGTCCGCACGACCTCCACGATCGCCCTCAACGCGCCGGCGGACTTGTTGATGGATTCGTGGACGGGTACCGCGATGGTCAAGTTGGCGACCAGAGCTTCCAGATGATTGAGTCCGCCTTCCAACTCCTCGTCCTTGTATGACGCCACATCGCGCAAAAGAGCTTCGAGCGCTGTAGCGTCCTCGGAAAGCTTGCGCACGATTGGCTTCAATAAAGTTATCGAGTCGCTGATGGCCATCGCCTCGCTGCCGCTGCCTGTGCAGGCCTTGCCACTGCCGCTCGATCCGCCGCCGCCGCCGCCGCCGCCGCCGCCGCTCGCTTGGGCGTCGTTCGCTTCGACGCTGTCCTCGCCGCCACCGCCGCCCTTGCCGCCGCCGCCGCTGCTGTTGCCGGCTGTCGCTCCTCCTTCTCCATGACCTTCACTCTCGTCGTGCGTCGGCGTCGGGAGGAGTTCCGTTCCCCTGGTGGTGAGGGTGCCTGTGGCCTGCGCCCGAGCTGCTTCCTCCTCTTGTTGCAAAGTTCTTTGGACTGCCTGATAGGCGTCTCTGGCTAGATCCGCTAGTTTGGTCTGAAAAAAGGTCTGCACGATTGACCATGGGGCATCCTTGAACTGGCTCGCCAAGTTTTCGGCACCAATCCAGATGATGGCGTTATCGGCGGCTTCCCAGCAGAGCTCGGAAAAGATTGGGTCCCTCTTCATCAAGACGTCCACGGTTTTCTCGAGCGCTCGGATCTTCTTTTTCGTGCGCTCCCAAAACTGCTCGGGCGTTTCGTCCGCAACCAATGCGAACTCGGCAACCTTGGCCGCGGCCAA
>Ga0210248_100985_pt1 | contig 23718 bp, 9 predicted proteins | sample ChrtobMetP3_32mM_FD_155493 | JGI IMG/M metagenome (GOLD analysis project Ga0210248, IMG submission 155493) | Chrysochromulina tobin associated microbial communities from unialgal haptophyte culture, Seattle, Washington, United States - P3_32mM | ecosystem: Host-associated > Algae > Haptophytes >...
CGATGGCGATGGCGGCGGTGGCGATGGCGGCGATGGCGATGGCGGCGATGGCGGCGATGGCTGAAGCAGATCCAGATTGTTGGCATACCAACCGTCACTCGGGGTGCTCTCACGCGCCGGAGATGAAGGGAGATCGTGTGCGCCGTTGTGGTCCCCGATGGCCGGAGCCTTGAGGTCGTGACCCATGTCGTGTCCACCTGTGTTCCCCATGTCGTGTCCACCTTTGTTCTTGAGGTCCAGGTCGTCAATATCGAGGTGGTTGAAACGGTCGAGGTCCACGTCGTCGACATCGTCTCCAGCTTCGGGATCCTCATTGGCCAGAGCCTCGGGCTCGTCTGCATATTTGTTGTCGAGGTCGAGCTCATCGATGTACCAATCGTTGCTATGGTTGGTCTCATACGCCGGTGGTGCCAAGATCGGCGAGGTCGGCTTCGGCAACGTCATGCTCGCCTCCTTTTCGTCCGCCAGCTTCTTTCGCGCTGCCCTCTCGGCGTCCGCCTTCGTAGCCGCCGCTCTCTCGTCCTCCGCCCGTTCGGCATCCCTCTCGTCCGCCGCCTTCTCGTCCGCCGCCTTCTGGAGCTCAAGCTCGTCCTGAGGAATTGCCTTGTCGCCGGCAAAGTCGCACTTGACGATGCCGTTGTCGTTGTCGCACACGATCGGTGCCTTCGACACGGCCTCACGTGCGGGCGGCGCCGACACGAGATCGTCTCCACCTTCGCGGTCCTCGCTTGCCGGAGCCTCGAGAACATCTTCACCTTTGTTCTTGAGGTCTAGGTCGTCGATGTCAAGGTCGTCGAGATCTTCGGGGTCAATGTCATCGCTGGCCGGAGCTTCGAGAGGTACATCAGGTCGTCGAAATAGCAGGTCGTCAATATTCCTCTCCCACATTTGTAGGTCTTCTCCCACTTGTGGTCGATGGTATTTGCCCACGGATCTCAACGACGGAGCGCTGGGTTCTGGTGCATGGGCTCCGCGAGGACTGTCATGACTCTCGTGGTGTTGTCCTCCACCTTTGCCGTCGTTGTCGTTGTCGTTGTGTCTCAATAGGGCAACGCCGCCGCCCAAGGGATACGCCAGGGCGACGGCAAAAAAAGCTAGCATTGCGACAGAGAGAGAGTGTTCACTGCCAAATTTGGTTTCGTTCACATCGCTATGCATGCAGGTTGTGTGGTAGTCAAGTCAAGACACATTCTCCGTCTTCAGTTGTTTATGTTTAGACTTGACTTTCAGGAACGATCATACATGTATCATGTTCGGTTCCGCTGCCGTGCCGGGAGGCCGAGCATGGCCGAGGCAGCCGAAGGCAGCCGGCATCCACACCACCTCCACCAGGAGCGCGGGAGGGCAGAGTTTGTGTTTGAGTGGTACGGTTGGACTAGTTCCGCTGTACCTTGGTTGTTCCACTCGTCCTATTTCATGTCCTATTGCCGCACCACGATCGGTGCCCCCCCTAGCCCTTTGCACGTGGGCCATTGCTCCCCTCGCTCCCTGAGCGCTTTCGATGCCCCGCAGCTCTTCAAATACACCACCTCACTCATCCCTCAGATTTGTATGGGTTTGCCATCGAGCCCGAACACGGGAGTCGTCACGGGGACTGTGTTGATGATGGGTTTGCCATCGAGCCCAAACACGGGGAGACCGGGGACTGTGTTGATGGCTGTTGATGGCTGCGTAGCGGAAAGGAAGGCAGTGTTCGGCTGCATGTCGTAAAAGGGCGCCGCAGAAGTCGCTACTTCCACAGTATGGCTGGTCATCGCACGGGTTGCCGTCCTTCTGCGGTGCAGATGTACCACCAGACCGCCAACCGCCAGGCCGATGGCAAGAAGGAGAATCGCGACGCCGACGACACACGAGATGACCCACAGGGGCAGCGGCTGGAGGACACACGCACCGCTCGTGCGGACCACCACCGTGTACGTGATCACTGAGGCGGAAGTGGACTCCGTCCCGCTCACAGCCTGCGGATAGTTCACGGACCAATCGCACTCGAGCTGCATGACATATTGCCGCTGCAGGCCGCCAGAGCCGCCACGCGCAGGGTCGCCACCGCTGAATGTGATTTGCGCACCGCCTTTGATGTCGTTTGGATTCTGCAGACTCCAGACGTGGTTTCTCAGATGGCCCGGGGCGACGCACTTTGCACCGTTCTGGTATACGTCGATCGCGGCTGGATTCGATATGCACGGTGGGTTTGCTGAGTCGCAGGCATAGCTGCCTTGGCCGCACGTCACCGTGGGTGGCCTGCAGATGCGCGTGTAAATGTCGCCGGTGATGGCGCCGGCCTGATTCTTGACGGCCACACGCAGATTGCCCGTTAGAGCTTCATCGGCCAAACGAAGATCATAGTAGATCTCAGGCTGACTTGCATCCGGGGTGAACGTGCAGATCATCGTAGCCTCTGGAGGTGGTGGGCTAGGAGGCGATGGTGGCGGGTTGAATTTAATACCCTGTGCCGATACGAGCGTCCATGCTTGCAGCAGCGAGAGCAGCCGCAGGCAACTCATCGCCTGGCGGCCTCGCTCGCCTTCCGCCAACTCTTCCGCACCGAAATCAAAGATCTTCAAGTTCTTGTTTTTTCGGGGATGTGAACGTTAACACTGATGGTTCCATCTCTGTTTCCGCACAAAAGCTCCGCGGCTCACGCCCGTCCAGGGCCCGTCCCACCCGACACGGCGGCTTCTTGTCGTCAGCCCGAACTATCCGATCACGCAGGGCGTGGGCACTGCCGCAGCATGACGACTAGGCGCGGGCACGTTCCGCATGCGCAGCGCCGTCATCCGGCACCGCCTCTCGAGGCTTTTCGCCGGTCCGATGTCTTCGAGACTCTCGCATGCCATCCCGACACGCGCCCACACGTGGTCGATGCTGGGTTCCGCGAGGCGGTTTCGAAGCTGCGCACGAGTTCACACGAGGGCGGCATGCGCCTGATCCAGCACGACCCGCGGCTGGTACAGGCCATGGGCGTACTCAACGGCCATCGTGTCAGTGCGACCGAGGCGGACGTGCGCGCCGCCGAGCGTGTCGGCGACATCAAGAAGCGCGATGCCATCCAAACGGCCGACGTCGAGGCTGCGCTGCAGTGTGCGACCGTCGCGGAGGCCAAGGCGGCCGGCAACGAGCACTTCAAGGCGGGGGCGCACAGCAAGGCGCTCGCCTGCTACGCGCGCGCGCGCGTACTCCTCGACAGCGAGGAGGCAGCCGCGCTCGCCGCTGGGGCTAGCGAGGACGACGAGGACGACAAGGTGGCGACGGGCGCCGCGCGTTCGGGCACGATGCGCGCCGTGCTTCTGAGCAACTCAGCGGCGGCGCTTCTGCGGCTTGAGCGGCCCGCGGAGGCGCTGCAGGCCGGGCTCGAGGCCCTCTCCGCCGCGCCGCCCCGCAGCAGTGAGCCCCTGAGTAAGATCCACTACCGACTCGCACACGCGTACGAGCAGCTCCAGAGGTATGACGAGGCCATCGAGGCCATGCGTCGCTCTCTGGAGCACGCGCGTGGCGAGGCAGTCGAGGCGCCGTCTCGGGCAGTCGAGGCGCCGTCTGGGGCAGTCGAGGCGCCGTCTCGGGCTGGCGAGGCGCCGTCTCGGGCAGGCGAGGCGCCGTCTCGGGCAGTCGAGGCGCCGTCTCGGGCAGTCGAGGCGGCGCGTGGGGCTCTCCACCCATCGAGCCTCGAGTGCAGTGCAGCCTCCGACAGCGCCACCACCGCCAGCGCCACCACCGCCAGCGCCACCACCGCCACCGCCACCACCGCCAGCGCCACCACCACGAGCGCCTCCACCGCGACCAGTGCCACCACCACCGCGAGCGCCACCAGTGCCCGCGCTAAGCTGCTGGCAGACGAGCTACGGCGGCTCGAGTGTGCACGCCGTGTCGCCACTGAGGCTCGGGAGGACAAGGAGCGGCAGGCGAGGCGGGAAGCGGTGGCGCAGGCAAGGCGCGAGGCGGGCGTGCCTCTCGCGCCGTCCCGGGCGCCTGCCAACGGGGCGGAGGCGCCGTCCCGGGCGGCCGAGGGGGCGAAGGCAGCGGCCTTGGCTGAGCACGACTTCAGCCACTGGGCGCGCCGGGCGTTGGCGGCGCGACTGGGGGGCCTTCGACACGCTCGCGCGGGCGCAACTGTCGTCGTGGATAGGATGGATGATGAGCGCTCCGAGGTGACTCTGATGACCCTTGATGACCCTTGATGACCCTTGATGACCCTTGATGACCATTGATGACCATTGATGACCCTTGATGACCCTTGATTACGTCCGAGATGGACGATGAGCGCTCCGAGGTGACTTGCGTCTGCCCCGACCATCGCCCCGGCCGCCAACCCCCCTTGCCTCAAGCTGGTGTGCATGGGGGGGTGCTGATTGTGGTGTGCAGGGGGGGTGGCTGATTGTGGTGTGCAGATGGCTGACGGCTTGCTGATGATGATGGCAGGTGCATGCATCCATTCAAGAGCGTCGCGGCCGGCGCGCACTATATTACGATCTGGACCTGGTGCTGCACTGGACGGGTCACTGCGCGCTGGGGGAGCAGACGTTGGGCGAGGAGGCTGGGCACGCGCCCGAGACGACGGCACACACGATCCAGGGCGAGTTTCGGCACGCGCCCGAGACGACGGCACACACGATCCAGGGCGAGTTTCGGCTGTACAATGTCGGGCAGGACACCCAATTCAACCTTCAACCTCGCCCGCATCCAAGTGCTCATCACGGCGCCGCCCTCCCTCCCCTTCCCCACAGGTGGGGCAGGACACCCAATTCAACCTCGGCGGCGACCCGCACACGTCCTACCTCTACACAGTGGGCGTTCCCGTACAGTTCCACAACGATGAGCGGTGCGAGCTCTGGGCGCGCCATCTCAAGTACGAGGCCAGCGAGCTCTTCGAGCTTGTGAGCGCGCTCGTCGGCCAAGTTGTAACCGATCTCGTGCGCAAGGCCGAAAGGGATTGTTGAAAGGGCTCCAAAGGGTTTCTACGCTGTGCAGTGGTAGACGAATCGTATTGATCGGATAGGACGCAGCGCTTGCCGCGTAGAATGTACTGTTTAGAGAATAGGTTTCGTCATTAGGGCTACCGGTACGCCACTGAGTTCAAAATCAGGTGGTGGGGATAGTGTGTGAATCCAGAAAGAATACCCTCCCCTACCCCTTTGGATCAACCACTGAGTTCAAAATCAGGTGGTGGGCAGGTGGGGATAGTGTGTGAATCCAGAAAGAATACCCTCCCCTACCCCTTTGGATCAACCACTGAGTTCAAAATCAGGTGGTGGGGATAGTGTGTGACTCCAGAAAGAATACCCTCCCCTACCCCTTTGGATCAACCACTGAGTTCAAAATCAGGTGGTGGGGATAGTGTGTGAATCCAGAAAGAATACCTTAGAATACCCTCCCCTACCCCTTTGGATCAACCACTGAGTTCAAAATCAGGTGGTGGGGATAGTGTGTGAATCCAGAAAGAATACCCTCCCCTACCCCTTTGGGTCAAGTCGCAATCTCCGTAAGGTATTAAATCTCCGTAAGATATAGTATAGAGGATATAGAGAATGATATAGAGTTGTCCTGTGCCCCCATATAGCCGAGCGGCCGAGAGCGATGCGACGAGACCAAGAGAGATGTGACCGTCCGGTCCGGAGTCAGATAACCGAACGTGTGAGTTCAGTGAGTTGTGAGCGTCTCGCCGCGCGTGACTCGCCGCGCCTCTTCGCTCTCGCGCGTCTATTAATAAAAGCGACCGGTGCCGCGGACTACGCACACTCTGCTGCACACGCAAAGCGATTCGTGCACATGCGACGTGCCCTGCACCGCTGGTTCTCGACCTTGTACGTATGGGATATGCCACGGTGCCCGTGCCGCCTGCGTGGGGGCGGAGGCCTCCTCTCCCAGCCGGCTCGAGATCCGGAGACGAGGCCGAGCGCCGTGGGTGGAATCGAGCTTCGCGTCCACCACATCAAGATGCTTCATTGGTGACTTAAAAGATGCCTCGAGGATCAACATGGCGGTCGGCATGATCCCAGCCATTCACGCATGATCCCAGCCCGGACTGAGGAGACGCAAGTGTGAACACCCACCCTCCCAAATCTCTCCAAATCTCCCCGAGCCGCTCAAAGCAGCGCTGGCGCATCTTCGGCTGCAATCTCCTCCCAATCTCCCTGCCATTTGCAAGATTCCCACATGCCCTCACGCCCGCATGCCCGCTGTTCACAGGCCGCATGCCCGCTGTTCACAGGCCGTTCGGGTCGTAGCGCGACGGCGCGTACTCGGGTACCGTCTTGAGCGGTTTCGTCGACTCCTCGATGAGAGTGTAATCATACCCGTGCTCGCGGCGCGATGCGTATGAGCGCTCAGTCCACTCGATGTCGAACCTGTGAACGAGCGATGGGGCGCTGTGGTGAGCACACGCATGCGAGGCAGCTCAGGGCCGGGCGAACGGTCCAACTCGATGCCGTACGAAGTGGCGATGACGTCCCCGAAGCGCGATTGGAGCGTCTCGTACGTCTCGTACGGGATGAAGTTGAAGCCGCACACCTCCGGGTCGTTGATGCCCACGCGCTTGATCTCCTCGTCAGTCGGACCGAAGATCATCGGAAGGTCATCAAAGGGCATCGGCGGGTAGCACTTTGAGGTGGCCTCCGTGCCCTGAACGCGCAGGAAGCATGCGACGTAGAGCCCGGCCGAGCCGAAGTCGGTGATGTTCTGGAAGTAGTAGCCCTCGCCAGGCTCACACGCGCCCGTCGGCAGGGAGGAGCCATCGTCGACACACTTGAGGTGGAAGACCTTGCGTGTGCTCTCGGCGCTCATGAGCGTCATTGGGGAGGTGCACTCGGCCACACTGCCACACGTCATCCAGGAGCGCGGCGAGTGCGGGTTTGGGCACACGTACGACTCATCGAGCTCGCCCACGTCTTGCAGGAAGTACGCTGCGGAGTGCGAGCCGCGAGCGCGCATGCCATGCGAGCGCCCCATGCCATCCTCCCAAGTGTTGCGCACGATCCAGCCTCCGTCAAAGCCCCGAACGGTGCGGAAGTGGTCATTGTAGCCGACGATGTTGATGGCGTGGCCGCCAATCTGCACTAGCGGCTCATTCGGCTGGTGAAACCACTCGCCTGCGACACACACACACGCGCGCGCGAGCGCACGCCCGGTGGAGAGCTGTCAGAGGTCTGGAGACGGAGGGGCGGGCGGATGCCGAGAGGACGCGCCCAGTACGGCGCCTACGCCACGAGCAGCACGCTGAGTGTAGGCGCCGTACTGGGCACGCTGAGCAGCACTGCCGGGCGATGACGCTGACGAAGTTGGCGAGGCTGAGCAGCACTGCCGGGCGACGCACCCTTCATGCTCACCATCGGGCGCTCGATGGTGATGCAGCACGTGATGCCCTCGTAGACGCGCTCGTGCGGGCACGCCTCGCAAACCTCCTTCTCCTTGTCGCAGCCCCGACGGGCGTCGCAAGGCACGTGAAAGTGCGAGCTGACCTCGCCGAGACCCAGCGAGAGCGGGTAGCCGCGCTCGACGAGCGTCCGCTTGATGTCGTCACGCGCAAAGTGCGTCTTCCACGAATTCACTTTAAACTCGAGTGGATTCTTGCTACGCGCCTCGGCGAGGCCATCGCATTTCCAGTCATCGTCGAGGCCGGCGACCGGTGTGTAGGGGCACACCGTCACGGGCAGCGGGCCGATCTTGCCGAGGTCCGAGATCTGGCTCAGGGGGGCAAAGATCTTCTCATCGCCACCGTCGCGGCCTTCGGTCGTATTGCCCCACGAGATCATAGTGGCTCCGCCCTCCACCGTGACCTCCACGGCAGGGCAATAGCTCATCGGGTACTTCTTGCACGTCTCCATGTACGCGATGCCGAGCGCCTGGCGGCTCAGCCTCATGTACTTTGCGGGGTCAAACCAGCCGCGCTCGACTCCATAGCGACGGTAAGAGTCTTCGAGGATGCCCGAGCCCGAGAAGAGATAGCAGTCGCCACGAAGCAACTGATGGGACGACGGAGTCACGCCACTGACGAGGAATCGCGGCGGCGTCGAAGTGTGGACGCTCGGGCAAGACGGCGCGCTCGCCATCGACACCGCGCTGGGCTGCATGAAGTAGGCGAGCGTGCTCAGGAGCCCGCCGCCGATTACCATACCTCCGATGACCAAGGTGCCATTTCGTACCATACCTCCGAGTGGCGTGACCAGGTTGGTCGGCTTGGCGCGCTCATCGTCGCCGAGAAGAGATGTCTTTCCATTCTCCATAGATGCGTACTGCATCGTGTCGGCGCAGGCGCTTGGAAGGAAGGTGACGTCGGGGGTCTCGCCGTCCGCGCCGATTCCGCTCGGGGGTCTCGTTACCGGTACGTACCGGTATCGGCAAATTCCGCACCAAAGCAATGACGACGCGTCGACCACCCTGTGACTGACCGACCACCTTTCGCTGCCTCACTCACCGCGGAGCGCATGGCGCAAACGCAAATACGAGTAATGTCCTACAGTATCAGGCTACAGACTGCATCGGCGCCAGGCGCCGCGGTCTAAACTTAGTTCATGTCAGCCAGAGGACAACAACGCCGTGAATAAAGGAAGCCTTACTGAATGTGCTCCGGAAGCCAGCTGTGGTGGAAGGGAGTCGATGGAGACCATGGAGGGGGGTCCAAATTTTTGATGGACTTGATTGTTATTGATGTTATTGATCACGTTATCTTCGCGGAATTTTCTAGTGAACATATCCTGCGACGTCCACATTGCATCACCACGGGACCGAGTCTTGCCGTTCACAACCCCTACTCTAGGTCCTTCACACCTCATGTTCTAGAAATGGAGACCTTCCTGCCTTCACCCATTGACGACGACGGCGACGCTACAGGTGACCGAGAGTGGGACAGCAGTTACCTCCTGCTTGCAGCTCTTGTCAATGAGGATGCGTGTGCACGCCTCCTGCCTCCCGGCGTCTCGCTTCCTCCTGAGGAGGTGCTAGAGCTGGGCGCCGGAACCGGCGCCATGGCCTGCTCACTTCTTGCGTCACGCTGGTCTGGAGTACGGTACGTGGCCACGGACATGGCTTGCCGTATCGCCAACATAGAAGCCAACGCGGCCAAGAGCAAGTGCACCAGCTTGTACGCACAGCCACTCATCTGGGGCAGCACGCCACCAGCACCAATGAGTGCGGGCGATGCCACCTACCTTGTTTTGATGTCCGACTTGATCTACTTTCACGGCAAGCACCTGCTCGAGCCCGACACACTCGAGCCGCTCGCGCAGACGCTCTGCATGGCGCTCTCACAGCGCAGGCGCTCCTGTGCCCTCTTCACGTTCAGGGAGCGCGACCCCGAGCGTGAGGCTCATTTTCGAGCCTTGTGCGTCGCACGTGGCTTGGCGGTCACAGAGCCGCTCGACGCTGACTATCTGGCGGGGCTCGTACCCGCCGCGACGCACTCGGATGTTGAATCATCTGGGCCATTGAGGCTATGGCGCCTGACGCCTCCACAAGACAGCACTACACACGTGATTTCAGGCGAGGCGCCCACTCCCCCGGCGCCCGCAGCCACAGTGCCGCAGCATGCACTCTCTTCTGCGCAGCCGTCTGTACTCATACCGCAGCTCTCGATTACAGCACTCTCGGCCGGCTCTGTTCGCGCGCATCTCCGGATCAAGATCGGCCCAGATCTGCCGAGATTGGAGCCAGATCTGCCCAGATCGGAGCCAGATCTGCCGAAATCGGAGCCAGATCTACCCAGATCGGAGCCAGATCTGCCCAGATGGCGCCAGGGTGCCCTCGTAGCGAGCGAGCGAGAGCCTCGGCTGGTGCTCTACCCCAATTTCCTCTCTGCGTCGGAGACAGCGCACCTGCTCGACTTAAGTCGCTGGGGCGCGCTCGAGGCAGAGGCCGCTGCGATCTTCACGCCCGCGGCGACGCCTGCTGTCTCTTGGGACAGCGGTCGCGCCATTAACGCCGCGAGCAGCGGGCGCACGATCACCATCCATTTGCCCTCGCCCAGTGACGATCCTATCATCCAGGCCATCGAGGAGCGCTGTGCGGCAGCGACAGGCATCCCAATACACGCCGATGAGGAGCCTATAGGGGTGCGCCTAACGAGCCCCTCAACGGCCACCACTGATATATACATGATTGCCCCTAATCATGGATGCCCCCTGATTGCCTCGCTCATCAGGTGCGCCATACGAGTCCCTCAACGGCCGACGAGTGCGGCGAGCGCTACTGCACCGCGCTTCACATCGACACGAACCAAGGCGGCCACTTCCGCGCCGCGACGGTGCTGCTGTACCTGCATGACATCGAGCACGGCGGCGAGACCCGTTTCCCGCTCGTCGGCGCGGCGGAGGGCTCGGAGATTCGACTTGCGGCCGAGCGCCTTGCGGATCTCGGCATCACGGCGTTCAGCCCGAGTGAAGACATCGAGTGGCCACCCCTCCACTTGCGAAAGCCGTTACTGGATGCCGCGGAGGCGGAGGGCGTCGGGCTGTGCATCCAGCCCAAGGCGGGGCTCGCCGCCGTCTTCTGGACGCATACGCCCGATGGCCTGGACAAGTACAGCTGGCACGCGGGCGCGCGCGTGCCGCCTGAGGCCACCGATGGCAAGCTCATCGCCCAAAAGTTCAAGTCGCTTCCAGTCCAGTGGCGGCCAACACGGAAAGCAGATGCCGTCAGGCTGCCCGTTGAGTTGAGCCCGCCGTTAGGGTTAGGGTTAGGCGTAGCGTGACCCAAACGATGAACTCTTCGCGGCACTTTTCACTACAGGGAATTATTTGCTACACATTTTGGGAGCGGGCCACCCCATGCTCCCAGCGGCACGCACAGAACTGTGACATTTGCGAGACGCCATGGCGTGGGCATGGTGCACCGACAGTAGTGTCGACTCGGGCGGCTGCGCGCGCGCCCTGCGCCCTCGTGCTCATCGTTTAGTCGTTGGTCATCGAGATCAGCGCGGTGCCGCGGCGCGTCCACAGGAGTGGGTCTTCCTTGCTCTTGAGCCAGAAGTTGCACACGTGGTTCGTCGAGTGGCCCGTGGTCGAGAGCGTGCCCGCGCGCACGTTCGTCTTGTAGAAGGGGCACTCGTAGTTGCCCTTGGCCCGATCGGGCCCGATTTTGTCGGGCATCAAGTGGAGGACGTTCATCGGCGCGAAGAGCTCGCCCTGGTGCGACTCGGCCATGCACCCCTCCTTCGGGTCGAAGCGTGCGCCCTCCATGAACATGCCGTGGATGAAGACGCCGTCCGGAGGGGCCGCGGGCACGTCCTCGAGCCCCGCGTACGGCTTGACAAACGCGACGAACTCGAGTAGGTCGATGGCCTCCTTGTACTTGCGCGCGTAGGCCTGGAGCGCGGACGTGAAGAAGCCCTGTGGGAAGAAGACGGCGGAGATCCAGAACGACTTGGGCGGTCCGCCCGTGAGCCAGCCGCGCATGAACTCGACGCGCCCGACAAAGTCCTTGTACCAGGAGGCGAGGGGCTTGAGCGACGGGTAGCCCTTGCCGCCCTCGCCCCAGGGCCCCGGCACCTGCTGGAAGAGGAGGTTGGCGTATGCGGCGTCGAGTTGGGCGGACATGACGACGAGCCCCTTGAGGCCGCGCTGGAGCTCGTTGAGCATCGTCTTGATGGCACCGATCATTCGGTTGAACTTGTCAATCTCCTGCGAGAGGAAGATGCCGAGAGGATTCATCGAACCGTCCTCGAGCTTCGCAAAGGTCGACGCGCCCGCCTCCTTGAGGTTGAGATTCTTGGGCATGCGCGCCACGAGATCGTCGCACACCTCGCCGACGACCTCATCGGACGACTTGCCGCCGCCGCCGCCGCCCGTGCGCGGCTGCAGCGAGATGATGGTCTCGAGCATGCCTGCGGACTCCTTTGTTTGGAAAGTGATGTCCGCGTTCAGGTGGAGTCCGAAGATCTCGGGACGGTCCACGAGCGGGAACGTCGAGATGAACTGGCGGTACGTGTCGATCGGCCCCTCGGGCGGCGCGCAGTACCGGAACTTGGCATCCAGCTGCGGGCAGTACGAGAAGGTCGTCGGCTGCGCGATGGTCTGCGGGTCGAGGTACGACGAGAGGATGGCGCGCGTGAGGCGCACGTCCTGCTTGTCCGTCACGCGCCCGCCGTAGATGACGTCCGAGATGATGATGTTGAGCGCCTCCCACGGCACCGACGGGTTCTGGTCGAGGAAGAGCTTGAGGTTCGCCTGCGCAAAGTTGAGGTCGGAGGTCATCCACTGGTACGCGATGTTCCAGCCGATCGCGCCGTACTTGCGCCGCTCCTGAATGACCGCGTTGAAGAAGCACAGGCCGAAGAGCAGGTTCTTGAACTCGGTCGGCTGCGCGCATCCTTCGAGCGTGCTCACATCCATGTCGATGTACGAGCGGCCGATGTTGGCCTTGAGGCCCTTTGGAGGCTCCTGCGTGAGCTTGAGCGAGTTCTGCAGGATGGTCGAGGGGAACTCGGGCGTGGGCATCGTGGTGAGCCACATCCTAAAGTCCTCGGCGATGCCCGACGCGTCGCGAAGCTGCTCGAGCAGCCGATCGAGCGTGGGCAGCCACGAGACGGCCAGGTGGCAGTTCTGCAGGCACACCCAGTATCCCTTGCCCTGCCCCTCGGCCATCAGCCGCTCGGCGATCGGACCCTGGCCCTGGCCGAGCGAGACCATCTTGAGATTGTCTCCGACCGAGTAGTCGTACTTGCGCCCGAGCGCGAGAAGGTACTGCGTCGGGTCGGCGCCCGAGGTGAGGACGAAAACGATCGGCACCTTGGACGACGAGTCATTGTACGTGGACTGCAGATCAAAGGGAGGCGGCTCCTTGAACGACTTGCCGATCGAGTTGCCCACGAACTCTGACGAGCCGAACGCGACCTTCTCTGGCCGGAAGGCCTTGACGAGCAGCAGCCGATGGAAGGCGGTCGCCTTCTTCTCCCAGGCGGCGGGCAGTGGCGCCGTCTCTGGCGTCTCGGACGTGAAGAAGGTCTCCCACGCGGCCGAGTCGGCCATGACCGACTTGCGCAGCCCCTTGAGCTCGTCGATCTCGGCGTCGGCCGCGAGCACCATCGCCCAGGCGCGCGGCTCGATCCACGAGGACGCGGCGCCCGCGTCGGGCAGCCCGTCGACCCCGATGCCGGCCTTGAGGAAGTAGGCCCACTCGGCGGGGGTGATGTCGCCGCGCTGGCGCAGCACGCCGACGGCGATCAGGAAGGCAAAGAGCGTCTTGTGCTTCTCGAAGAGGGCGCGGCAGATGTTGACGAAGATCGACTTTAGGATTTCGTCGAGGAGAGTCTGCAGGCGCACCGCGAGGTCGTCGCTGGGCGGCGCGTCGGTGACCGTCTTGCAGAAGACCTGCTTAAAGTACTGGAGCGAGAACTGGTACATCGGGTCGATGACGCGGAAGTCGGCGACCACGAAATACAGGATCGAGCCGCGCGTGGCCACCGGCCGATATGCCTCGCACGTCTGCACGATCTCCTTGGTCGTCACCTCGGCGCCCTTGACCGACTCTTCGGTCTTCTTGGAGATCTTCTTGGACGAGTCGAGCGTGTTGATCAGCGCCTCGTCGTCGAGGATGTTGCCGCTCGACTCGGCAAGCAGCCGGAGGATTGTATCCTCGAGCTCCTGGATGGTCTTACGGCCGGCCGCGATCGAGATCACGAGCTCCTCCTTCTTCTGCTGCAGGTCGGGCCGCTCGAGCGACGCGACGTCGGCGAGCAGCTGGTCCTCGAGCCCCTCGATGGTGACGGTGAAGTTGACGATGGTCACCTTGATGCACACCTCGGGCGCGTAGTGCGGGTTGGCGAGCGGCGAGGTGATGTAGAACTTGAAGTTCTCCGAGTAGTCGACGTCCGTGTCGCCCAGGCGGAGCAGCATGCGCCCCTGCGACTTGTACACCTGCTTGAGCAGCACGGGATCGAGCGACGGGTCGAGCGCCTCCTGCACGTTCTCGAGCAGCACCGGGACGCCCACGCGGATCGAGGACTCGAGCGTGCGCAGGAAGTCGCTCTGCGAGAGCTTGATGATGCGCAGCTTATTGTCCTTCTCGAGGTTCTTGATCCACCGGTTGGCCTGGCTTTGCGGGTCGATCATGAGCGGCCAGCGTCGCGAGCGCGTCACGAAGATGGCATTCTCGATCGAGAGGTTGTCCTGCGGGAGCCCCGCGATGCCCCATTCACGAATGGTCACCGGGTCGCCCAGGATGGCCGTGACGGGCGTGCCCACCGCCGGCGTCTCCTCGACGAGCACGTCGAGCTCCTTGACCTTCGAGATCCATTGCGAGTTGAGCGCGTTGCGATACTTGGCCGTGAACGGCCCCTCGTACGCGATCGCGCCCGCGCACACGATGGTATTGCCGACGACGTTGCGTTGGCCCTGGTTGAGGCGCACGCACAGCTGCTCCCAGCGCGTCTTCTCGGAGCCGAGCCCACCCACGAGCTTATCGGCACGCTCGAGCTTCACCTTCGTGTCCGCCTCCTGCTCCTCGAGCTGCTTGGCCTTGCGCTGCGTGTCGTCGAGCTTCTTCTTGAGGCCGGCGACGCGCCGCTCGACCTCCTTGAGCGCGTCCTGCTTCTCCTTGAGCATGGCCTGGGAGTCGGCGAGCTGCTTCTGCGCCGCCAAGAGCTTCGCTTTCTTGGGCTCGACCGTCTTGGCAACGCGTGCGTACGTATCCATCGCGCGCACCCACATGCAGAGCGACTTGGCCGCCGTGGACACCTTGCCCACCATCTCCGGCAGGAACTTTTCGTTCTTCATGTACTTTTGGATGTTCTTGATCTTCTTCTCCTCGATGTTGTCCTTGTCGTAGTTCTGGAGCTGCTCGAGGAAGTCCATGGCCGACATGAGCTTCTTCGCCTCACCCCAGTCGGGCTTGACACCGAGCAGGATGCACACGGCCTCGAGCGTGAGCACGACGAGCTCGGGCGGCTGCTTGTACGCCTTCACCTCGTTGATGTCGTTCTTGTTCAGCGACTTGAGCGCATCGACGGACGCGTAGAAGGCGGGCATGGCCTCGTCAAGGTCGCGCTTCGCATCGGCGGCGATAGCCTGGGCCTCCTTGGCGACCTCGCCCACGGCGGCCTCCTCCTTGGCGACGCGCTGCTTGACCTCGTCGGCGTTGGCCTGGTCGACCGACACCTCCTCGAGCAACTTGGTCGTGTCCTTGGCCGCCTGCACGAGCACGGGCTGCAGCTTCGTCAGCTCGTCCTTCATCGTGTCGACCACCGCGTTGGTCTCGATGAGCTTATTCACACCGCCCGAGTAGTGCGAGATCTTGCGCGCGACGAGCGACTTTTGTTCGCCGAGCATGGTGCTGTACAGGTTGAGCAGCTCGAGGTACGAGGTGGGCGTCGTGTACGTCTTGCGCCGCAGCTGCGCGAAAAAGTCGTCGCCTGCCTGGCCGACCGAGTAGTGGATCTCGACGCAGATGTTGCAGATGGCCGCTTTGGTCTCTGGGCTGCCCATGTCGACCTTTTCGAAGTAGCGGTTCGCGACGGCGAGCAGCGCGTCCTTGGGCCACGCGTCGAACCAGTCGATGGTGCAGCAGTTGATGAGCGACGGGAACATGCGGCAGCGCACGCGGAATGCATCGCCGATCGGCGAGACGCACATGACGATGTGCAGGTTCTCGCGCACGAGGGAGATGAAGTGCTTGTAGATGTCGTCGCGCCCCTCGCCCTTGCCCGCCTCCTTGGCGAGCGGGCGGCACGCGGAGAGGATCCTCTGCATGTCCTCTTCGGCGAAGAGGTTGGGCACCTCGCCAGAGTTGAGGATGCCGTTGATGTCCTCGACCATCGCCTCCTTGATGATCTGCGTGTCGGAGAAGAGGAAGACTGTCGGCTTGTTCTCGCAGCCCGCGGCGAACATGAAGGTCTTGAGGTCGTCGTGCCACGCGTTGAAGTCATACGTGCGCGTGATCTCGATGCCGAGGCACTTCATCTCCCACATCGAGGCAGCGAGGCGCGCGAGTGACGAGCGGCCGGAGCCGCCGACGCCGACGAGCAGCGCGCAGCCGCGCGGCTGCGTGATCACGCGCGAGATGCGAGCGAGGTGGAGGGTCGCGTCCGTGAAGAAGACGAGGTTCATCGGCTTCGTCGTGTTCATGTTGTAGTCGCTCAGGCACTCTGCGAACTTGTCGCCCGACTTTTTGACATCGAGCTCCTCGTAGACCATCCCGGCCACGCCGTTGGACGTGTTCATAAAGGAGCCAAAGACGAATTTGGAGATCGAGTCCGTGTCCCACTCCTTGCTGAACGTGGTCTTGACGGATTCGACGATCTCGTGGCGGAACCAGGTGCGGTCCTTGTCGGAGATGAGCCGGTCGCAGAAGACGCGGCAGGTCTCGTGGGCCCAGAGCCGCAGGAAGGCATCTGGGTCGGGCGCCTTGGCCGGCGTGATCTGGAGCGCGCCCTGCATGACGCGCGAGACGTCGCGCAGGTTGAACGTGTAGTGCGACTTGGAGGGCGTTGGAAGCATCTCGGCGAGCATCCGGTTGTAGATGTGGATCGTGGCTCGGACGACCGGCTCGCCCAGCTCGGTGATGTTGAGCGGGAACGACGACGCGGTCAGGAAGCCGCCCAGGATCGATGTGAAGATGCGCTGCATCGAGGCCGACGAGAGCGTCGGGATCCAGAGCAGGTTGAAGTGGCGCGTGAGGCGCGGCGTCATCGCGTTGCGCCCACCGCCCGCGGGCCCGCACGCGGCGAGGAAGGACGTGTTCTGCACCTTCTTGAAGAAGAGCTTCTTGAGGTCGTAGAAGCCGCCCTGCGCGAGCGTCTGGCGAACGAGCTCGATGGGCGGCTGCGCGCCGTACTTTTCGAGCGCGGGCATGTTGATGTCGTCGACGAAGATGACGTTCTGACGGCCGGGGGGCGCACCCAGAAGGTTCTTGCGCAGCTTGTCGAGCTTGGACTCGAGCAGGTCCTGCATGTTCTTGGCCGCGGTCTGCGCCGAGAAGGCCGCCTGGATCGAGGTGAAGCCGGGGGAGCCGGGTGCGGGCGACTGCTGCGGCAGGCGCGAAAGGAAGCCCTGCACGAGCACCGACTTGCCCGTGCCCGTCTCGCCGACCATCATCACGTTCGTCGAGTTGTCCACGAGCACCTTGAGCAGGAACTCGAAGCACGTGGTCTCGCCCGTGGGCACGAGGATCCCAAAGTAGGGCATGCCCTTCTGGTACGTGAACGAGGCCGTCTGCGAGGCCCAGCTGACGAACGCACCATTGTCGGGCGACACGCAGTAGTCGTACACAGTTCCCTCTGTGGGGAACGTCGGGTCGAGCTCCTTGAGGATGCCGCACTCGCGCACGTACTTGTCGAACCGGGCGCGCGACGCGTCCTGCAGGTTGCCGCCGATGGCCCAGATGAAGCACCAGATGAACCACAGGTTGATCATGTTCTCGAGGCCGCTCTTGCCCGGGCTCACCCCATATTTGGGAAGCAGCGTCGCGTCGAGCAGGTTGAACATCGAGCGCACGATCTGCGGGTCTGGCGCGGGCATGCCCACCTTGCACTCCTCGCGCACAAAGTCGATCGCCTTGAGCGAGTACTTTGTGAGCAGCTTAGACAGGCGCGCGCCGTGCTGCGGCAGACGCTTGGGCAGCACGTTTTCGACCCACGACTTGATGTAGGGCTCAGTGCCGATGTACACGTACTCCATGTACACCATGCCGCAGCGCGAGACGGTGGCAGGGGAGGCGACGGAGAGGTCGTTCACCTCGAACATCATGTGCTGCGTCTTGGCGAGCTTGATGCGCTCACCGTTGGAGAGGCAGAGCATCTTATTGTCGTCGAGCACGGTGTTCATGTTCTCGATCCAGAGCGCGTCCACGGGCCCATCGAAGACGACCCAGTTCTTGTTCTCGGACTCGTCGGTGACGCACAGGCGCACCAGGTAGGGCACGATGCCATCAGACCACTCCTGCGTCACCGTGTTCACCTCGCCGTACAGCTCGCCCATCGTGATCGACTTCGGGTTGAGCCAGTGCTGCTTCGTCACCTCATACTTTGGAGATTCGTCACCGTCGCGCTTGAGCTGCGAGAGCGCCGCCGCGAGCATGTTCGTGTTCATCGTCTTGCCGGTGAGCGTGAGGCCGACGACCATCACGCCGTGGCGCACGAGCATCGTCTCGAAGAGCTGGATGACCTTGGCCACGTACGAGGGCACCGGCTGCATCCCGTTGAGCGTGATCTGGCGCTCGATGGCCTTCTGGAGCGTGCCGTAGTCCACATTCGGGATGGTGACTCCCGGGAAGAGGTCCTGGATGATGGCCACGAAGAGGGGCAGGTCGTGGTACAGGAACTTGGGCACGTTCGAGTCGCGGAGCGCGCGGATGAGGGTGATGTCCTCGGCAATCTGCGGGTTCTCGCGCTTGAGGCCGCCCGCCATCACGAGCACCGACTTGACGGCGCGCATGCCGAAGTCGTAGTGGTCCTGCTTCGAGAGCTGCTCCGACGAGAGCTGGTACAGCTTCGTCATCTTTGTCGAGAGCGGCTTCGCCTCGCCGAAGCCCTCTGAGAAGAGCATGATCTCGGCGATCAGCCGGTAGTCGGGGATCATCATCGCCACCGGCCGGAAGAGCGCCTTGAGGTTGTCGGGCAGCTCGGCGCGGCCGGCATAGCCCGGGTTCATCGTGATGAAGACGCCGTAGCCCGGGTTGAGGCTGATCTCGCGTCCCTCGAAGATGAAGCGCTCCACCTTCATCTTGACCGCCTCCATGATCGTGAGCACCTGCTGTGCGATCACCGAGAGCACCTCGATGTCGATGCGGTTGAACTCGTCGAAGCACGCCCACGCGCCCGACTGCGCGAGGCCAGAGAAGAAGCGGCCCATCGTGGGCACGGTGAGGTCAGGGCCGCAGTTCATGACCACGCACTGGCGTGCGAGGGCCTTGGCGAGGTCCTTGGTCGTCTCGGTCTTGCCCGTGCCCGCGGGGCCCGCGGGCGCGCCACCCATGCCGAGGTTGAGACCTCCCGTGAGCGTCATGTAGCACTTGTCGGTGAGGGGCGTGACAACGAGGCGCATCGAGTTGCCCAGGTACTCGTACCCGTACCGGAAGTACGTGTTCGTCTGGCGCAGCGCGCAGTCGTCGACCTCCTCGTCCCACTGGTAGCGCAGCTGCTTCTGCCACTCGAACTCGTTGACCCAGCCGACCTTTTTGTGCACGAGCTCGGAGTTCGTGTCGCGGCAGTGCACGTCGAGCGTCAGCTTGGCGCCGATGACCTGGCGCTGGTTGGGCTTGAGCTGCCGGCGTACGATCGAGACCATGTACCCGATCGACTGGATCCACTTCTCCGAGTAGATCTTGAGAGCATCCGGCTTCCCCTCGTCATGGATTTGTGTGAGCGCCATGTCGACGCCCAACGTCCACTCGATCTGGCCGATCATGATGATCGACTGTGCCGGGAAGCCGAAGAACCACTGGTCGAGCGGCCCGTTCTCGGCGCCCATGCGCGCCTCGGAGAACTTGTCGGGGAGGACGAACTCAATCTCGAGCAACCTCAGCCACGCGTTCTTGCAGTTGGTGTAGAGGGCCTCGATCATCGCGAGCTGCATGTTCATCAGCCACACCTCGACCGGGCCCTCGGCCATCGGGCAGTTGACAAACGGGACGACCTCCGCCTCGCCCGAGATGATGGCGAGCATCTTCTTGGCGTCCTCCATGTCGCCGAACTGCAGGCGCTTGATGGCGTCGAAGCACTTGATGAGGTGAGGCTGCACCGCGTACGGGTCGCGGGTCTGCGAGAGGATCTCGAGCAGCTCGTCGTTCGAGAGGAAGTAGAAGCGCGGGAAAGCGGCGCACTTGAGCTCGAGGTAGTCGTTCAAGCTCTTCTGGATCTCGTCGAGCTGCTTGTTCGCGTCGAGGAAGGTGTCAAGGAGCCCTGGCACGGTCACCTGCGCGATCACGTTTGGATTGTCGTGGCACTTGCGCATGCGGTCGATGAAGAACTTGTTGATCTTCGTAAACTTTTGCGACTCGGCGGGCAGCTGCTTCTGGATGTCCTCGGCGCCAAAGATGTTCTCGAGGTACATCCACGAGCGCTGGCACGTGAGCCACTCGTCGAGCACCTCGGAGAGCGTCGAGAGCTTCTTCTCCCACTCCTCCACCTCCGTCCGGATGCCTCCGACGAAGCGCGAGGCGAGGATCGTCTGCAGGCCCACCTGCGAGTCCTCGAGCTGAACCACGACCTCATCGATACCGCCCACGATGAAGATGTCCGCCTGGTCACGGTGGTTGAGCGTGACGAAGCCAATGTCGGCCCAGCCTTTGCGGATCTTCTCGAGCAGCTGCTCGAGGCCGAACTCGCCACTTGCGTTGTTCGAGGTCTCGTTGATGAACTCGGCCTGCTTCGTGGCGCCGTACGAGAGGAGCTGCTCGAGGGTGAAGGGCGCGCCCGGGTAGTACGACTGGCCGAGCTTGTCGTACAGCTTGGCCCAGTGCCGGTCCTTGCCCACGACCGCGAGGTTGGCGAGGTCCTGGATGCACGGCATCTGCTCCTTGAAGTCCTCGACGCTCTCCTTGAACATGGTCACCACCGGGTCAGGCAGCCCATTCGGACCTGGCCGCTTCGAGAGCTTGTGCGCGTCCTTGTAGTTCTGCGCGACCTCCTTGATCAGTTCCTCGACGTTGAGCGCCTTGAAGTCGACTGCCTTCCAGGCGTACAGCATCTCGTTCCACGTGTCCAGCTTGGACCACAGCTCCATGCGCAGCTCGTACTGCCCCATCGTGTCGTTGAGCTGCTTGAACTCCTGCGGAGGCTGCTTGAAGGTCTCTTGCATCGCCTTGTAGCCCTCGGCCTTCTCCGCGATGGCGGCCATCTGCTCTTTGGTCGCATGCAGACGCTCAAGCACCACCTTCGGGTCGACGGTCGGGTCGACGTAGTCGCCGGTCGAGAGGCTCGCCATGATCGACACGAGGTCCTCGTTGAGGTTGGCAATCGACTTGTTGAGTGTCGCGACCATCTGTTCCATCTTCTCACCCACCGCGCCGTCGGCGGAGCCCGTCTGCTCGGTGAGTTTGTCTCGTGCCTCCTTGAGATCATCCTTCTTGACGGCATCCGCCGCGGGCACCTTGACCTCGTACATCTCGAGCAGGTCGTACATCTCGTTCACCTGCATCGCGCGGTCCTCCATGTCGTTGCGCTCGATGCGGATGCGGTTGAGGTTGTCGCAGTAGTCCGCAAAATCGCGCAGTGAGCGCGGCTGCTCGGACAGGTCGCGAATCCGCATCTGGTACGACGCGAGTGCCTCGGCGCAGAACTCGCGCGCCACCGACAGCAGCAGCGTACGGCACTTGTTGAGCGTCTCTTGGCAAATGGGCATCAGACCGTTCTTGAGCGTCTTCGTGTCGACGTGCAGGTTGCGCTCGGTGCCCGAGGTTTTCATCTTTTCGAGATCAATGACCCATTTCTTGATCTGGCCCATGTCTGTCTTGAACGCCTGCACGGTCTCCTTGAACGACGTGCCCTCCTGCTGGCGCTCCGCGTACGCGTCAAAGTTGAAGTGCTGGCCGAAAAAGTGGATGACGCGGTACATCTCAAACTCCTGCGCGTACGCGTACGCGCGCACGAAGTCGGTGGCGACGGCCTCCTGCAGCAGCTTCTGCACCTCGATGAAGCGAGTGTCGTGCCGCACCACCTTCGACACGTCCGGCCCCTCGATGCGTCCTGAGTGGAAGTACCTGCCAAATTAGGGAGGTCATTAGGGGATCTCATTCAGGGAGGTCATTAGCATCAGGGGAGGCTCTTAGGGGAGGGCATTAGAAGAGGTACTCACGGCTTGAACGGGCGCATGTAGAGGAGCCGCGGCACCGTCTGCACGTTCGTGATCATCGCCTCGATCATGGTGACGAGCGAGGCCGAGAAGGTCTTGAGCGGCGGCGAGAAGAGCATGTCGTCCTCGCCGTACTCGACCGATGTGATCCAGAGCCCGTTCTTGCGCGGCGTCGTCATCGTGTTCAGCAGGTTCTCATTCGAGGCGACCGTGAGAAGGTAGCAGGACGAAACGGACATGTAATCCGCGAGCCGGATGAAGTCGCCGAGCATGAGCGACTCCCCCTGCGCCTGCTTGACCGCGCGCAGCTTCTCCTGCTTCTCCTCGCGCTCCGCCGCCATCGACTTCGAATGCGTCTTCATAGGGAGGGCACGCTTGCCATCCTCGCCTTCGCCGCCCGTGACCGAGGCGGAGAGCGGGTTATCGTCCGAGAGGCGCGAACGCGAGGTGACGTCCTTGCACACCTTCTCGACGAGCGCCTGCAGCTTGTCGATGATCTGCTCAAAGGCCTTCGCGGCCTGCAGCTGCTGCTGCTGCTGCTCCTCGAGGAACGCGTCGATCGTCAGGTAATTGGGTGACGCGGGCGCGAGCAGGCGCGTCTTATCTCCCGAGCGGAGCTCGTAGCACAGCGCGTTGATCTCGAGCAGCGTGCCGCAGAAGGCGACCTTTGACAAGAAGAGGCGCTTGCACAGCTGGCGCCGGCACGCGTCGAAGAGCTTGTACCGCACGTTCGCGCGCCACAGCCGGAAGATCTTCGCCGCAAGGAAGCTCTTGAAGAACCGGATCGATGTGAGCACGTTGAAAAAGGTCGACTGCTGCATCCACGACGAGAGTTGCGTGAACTCGGAGGGCGGGACCTCCTTGCTTCCGTTAGAGGCCCAGCTTCCGCCGAACACGTGCACCACGCCGCACGCGGACATGGTGAAGTACTCGGGATCCGTCTGATCGCGCGACACGACCGTCAGGTCGTACGGCCGGAACTCGTCGCCCGTCCGAGCGCGGTTGAGGTAGACAAACTTGACGGGGGTGTGGCTGCTATTGCGTGCGAAGAAGTTGGCGGCCTGGTCGCCCGTCTTCAGCCGCGCCTCGCCCGTCGCGTCCTCCTCCTCCGCCGATGCGCCCGCACCGGCGGAGCTCTTCGCGAGCTTCGCCTTTTTGAAGGAAGCTTGCATTGGCTGCTGAGCCATCGCCGTCAGCGACTCCGACGGGCGACGGATGTTGGGCAGGTCATAGTCGTACAGCTCCTCGATGTTGAAAGCGTACAGCGGCGCCGACCCCTCCTGCGCCATGGGCGCAGCACAAAGAGGTACCTTTCGCCAACGGAGACGAGAGTAGAGCGCCGTTGTGGTCATATCGAAACGTCCGATGCCTGCCTTATCTTTCACTGAGATGCTTTCACTTGGTAAGGGCCGGGGCTTCTGAACAAGACATGATAGCAACAACTCACATGACCCGCCATGGTCTCACGACGCACGAAATCCGGAACAACACAGGCGAGGTACAAAGCGGAACAGCACTCGTTAACGCACTTGCGGCTATGTGGTGCCCTCTCTGGCACACAACACGACAGCTCCCATCTGACGCCTGGTATGTATATACTCCATCTCAAACCGATCGCAAGTGCGAGTTGACAAGATGCACAAGAAGCTCGATCTGCCCACGATCTGTCATTGGTATCATCAGTCGCAGCAGCACGAGGCAATCGGTTCGCAGTCGCTCGTCCGCACAGGGCACTTGTGCACGTCGCCCCCGGGCGCCGCGCAGCATTCGCCTCCCATTTGGATACAGTTGGCCTGCGCGAGGGCACGGATGCCCGGCAGCGACTTCGGGATGTCGCACACGCCGTTTTCCCACACGCAGCCGTGCACCGCGCCATACTGTTTGCAGCTGCCCTCGCTCGTGTACGACTCGCCCGAGCCGGAGCAGCACGTCTGCCCCGGGCTGCACGTCGCGTCCGCATGGTAGCAGCAGTTGCCGGGCGTCGGGCCGGGCTTGGGGGGGGGCGGGG
>Ga0210248_100995_pt1 | contig 23558 bp, 33 predicted proteins | sample ChrtobMetP3_32mM_FD_155493 | JGI IMG/M metagenome (GOLD analysis project Ga0210248, IMG submission 155493) | Chrysochromulina tobin associated microbial communities from unialgal haptophyte culture, Seattle, Washington, United States - P3_32mM | ecosystem: Host-associated > Algae > Haptophytes >...
AATGGTCGTCGCACCACCGCCACCTTCTTCGCCATCGGGCTCCGCCCTCGATGACGTTCTCTCCGATCTCAGCAGCATTCAGATGGCCACGAGCACGCAGACAGTCATCATCATCTCTGTTGTGGCCAGCGTCTGTGTTCTCGCCATTGCGATCTACTTATGCAGGGTGCGCCGAGGGTACAAGTCCCGTGTCCACGCAATCACACCCAGTGAGCCCCACCCCGTGATCAGTGCTGCCAACACCGAGCTCATGAGTTGCACGACTGTGACGACTGTGACGAAAGTCATCAGCATCTGCCAGATGCTGCCGGTCACTGCACAGCAAACAGCCGGGGGCGCGAATGCCCTCGACATCGGCGGGGACGCTGCTCACACTCCTGGAGGGATGAGCTGGGAGCGGGGGAGTTCAGAAATGGGAGCGAGGGCCCACGCAGAGCTGGGGATGAAGGGAAGCGCTCAGTGCAGCACGAGCCGGCGGGACACCATGTTCGGACCGCTTGAACATGATAGCACGGAAAGCCTTTGCCAACGACCAAGGACCGACCAAGGACCAAGCGGTCACGCGCAAAGTACCTCCTTGCAGGCCTTCGATTCCATGGAATAAGTGCACCAGGGGTCACCACGGGGGAGCATGGTGGGGGGAGCATGGTGGGGGGAGCACGGGGGGGGAGCAAAGGGGGGAGCAGAGCAGCAGGTGCTGGAAGCCGTGCGGAGAGCAGCAGTGATGACGGGCATGCGTCAGTGGGGGCTGTGGCGTTTCCGATAGCCGGATCCAGTGAGCCAGAGGTGAGAGTCCCCCTGGCTGAGCATGAGCCAACGGTACCAAATTGGCTGAGTCGAGATGAGATCAGTGTGTGGCCATTATGTGTGTGGCCGAAACTTTTGTTACTATGTACGGTACCGTGAGTGTGTACGTCGTCGATTGGCGGGGGATTGCCCATCCGCATCCCCGCTGAACCGGACGGATCTTTAGGCATCAATCACAAGAACAGGGCGTCCAAGTCCTTCAAGCAGCAGCAGGATGGTTTGGGCGTCGGCGGCTTGGATCATGGATGGTGGTGGAGATGTAAGTAAATGAGTTAGCGACATGGCGCATGCTCCGTTTCCCGTTTGAAGTGGAAAGGGGTGCGTGTTGTGTTCATGTGAACGAGTTGTCGGCTTACCATGCGGCTTCCTTGTAAGGAGGAGAATTACGACAACACTACAACAACTCCTGTGTAAGATGTAAGCGTTGTAATTCTTTGCCCCGACACAGATTTGCGCAGCGGCGATGCCGATGCGCGATGGGTTGAGGCTATAATCACACATGGCCAAATTCCAGTGCAGGGCGCGGAACATTTACATCATCGGGGGAACGTGGCACACGTCCGACGGAATGGTACAGAGGTGACTGTCCGATGGCCCCTCGAAGCCGCTCCAGTTCGGCCCCGACGCACGGCGCAGCAAATCGGACGACGGACGGTACGACGCGCGGGAAAAGGTATAGAGGTCAACAGCAAGAGCGTGTCAGGAGAGCAGGACACAGTCGTTCAGAAGGTACTAACATAACTTCACAACCGAACATGCGTGTTACATTGAATCAACATTGCAGAGTTGAGTTTGACATCGCGTTCAAGCTCCATCATACATACATACAAGATACATTATGGTTCATCCACCCAAGTCTGTCCAACTCTTGCCACCCAAGTGTTGTCAAATACAACATGCGGTACTGCGCACACATCCCCACATGCGCACTGAGCGTCGTCCTGAGCGTCGTCCAGGCTCTCATGCGCTCGGTGGAAGACGGCGCGATGCCCACGACGGCGCGATGCCCACGACGGCGCGATGCCCGATGCCACTTGGCACGCATTCGAAAGGTGGGAACCGTTGGTTCGATGTGGTCGGGGATCCGTGATGGCGCCCCTCATCAGCCTCCTTGATTGCCTCCCTCATCAGGTGGTCGTGGACGCTGATGGTCCGTGCACAGAACGTAACGGCCGGCCGTTACAGAACGTAACGGCCGGCCGGCACAGCTCCCGCATCACGATCTCCCACGCGGAGATCGGATGACGCCATCTCCCACGCGGAGCACTACGAGGGCCGCAGCGCCAGCACGACGCGGACCGAAGCATGAACGTCCATGTGTGGGCGCCGTCGTGGGCGTCGGCCACGGGAGATGGCCACGCGAGATGGCGCTCACCATGGCGCTCAACTCCGCGCCCACGACGGCGCTCAAAAGGGCGTCGCGTAGGCCTTGCAGAGCTTCGCCCACGCCTCCTCCTCCGCGGCTGCAAACTTGGGAGTCGGCTTGCCTGTGGGGAAAGGGCGCCGTGGTGAGCACACGCATGCAAGCCAGCGAACGCGGGTGCAAACATTGGGAGTCGGCGTACCCTTTCCTTTGGGGAAAGGGCGCCGTGGTGAGCACATGCATGCAAACTTTGGGAGTCGGCGTACCCTTTCCTTGGGTGTAGACACCCTTGACCGTCTTGGTGCTGCTGCTGCTGCCCGCCGCGGCGCCGCTCTTTGACGAATCCTTGGACTCGTCCTCGGCGCGCAGATCGGGGTCGAAGTAGGAGCAATCATCGGATGCACTCAGATTTGGGACCCAGGGCGGGCTGAGCGTCATGTTCACCAGCCCATCGAAATCAAACGAGGCGAGCCAGGAATGGCCGATGACGTCGGAAGCTCCGCCCTTGAGATAGCCGAGCCGCTCCGCCACGCGGACCTGTGGGGAGAGGGGGCGCCGTAGTGAGCACTTGCATGCGGGCAGGCAGGCACACCTCGGAGCCGTCCCGCCACGTGTACCGTGAGCAGCCCTCGCATGATCGCGCATGCATCGGCAATCAGAGGCAATCAAGAGGCAATCAAGAGGCCATGCGTACCGTGAGAAGCCCTCGCATGATCGCGCATGCATCGGCAATCAGAGGCAATCAAGAGGCAATCAAGAGGCAATCAAGAGGCCATCAAGAGGCCATGCGTACCGTGAGAAGCCCTCGCATGATCGCGCATGCATCGGCAATCATCGGCAATCAAGAGGCAATCAAGAGGCCATGCGTACCGTGAGCAGCCCTCGAATGATCGCGCATGCATCGGCAGACACCTTGGGGCTTGTGGGGAATCTCCCGGTGAGATCGCCGCGCGTGATGTTCATGTACGTGGCCATTTCATTCCCGTTCGGGTCCGAAAAAGGAGGCGCACCCACGAGCAGCTCGAAGAGAAGAATGCCCAGCCCCCACCAATCACACGCCTGGTTCACACCCTGGTTGAGCAGCATCTCGGGCGCCGTGTAGTCGGGCGTGCCGCAGCGAGTATACGTCCGGTCAGTCACCTTCTTGGCCAGCCCAAAGTCGCACAGCAACACGAAGCCCCGCCCGTCGATGAGCACCTGATGCGGGAGGCAATCATCAGGCCATCAAGTGCACTCACATTCTCCGGCTTGAGATCTCGGGAGATGAGGGAGGCCATCATCAGGCCATCAAGTGCACTCACGTTCTCCGGCTTGAGATCCCGATAGACGACGTCGTGGTCGTGGATGTGCTGCAGGGCCAGTGAGAGAGACGCCGTGTAGAATCTCCCGATGATCTCGACGAGATCGTGCCTCGTCTTGCGCATCGATTCCAACCGCGAGAGGAGCCAGTACATGTCACCGCCCATCGCGGCGCTCAGCTGCAGGTAGACGTTCGTCTCATCAGCGTAGGTCGCGTACAGGCGTACGACGAAGGGGTGCGACTCAAGCGAGAGCTCCTTCATGATCTCGCGTTCACGAGAGAGCCATTCACAGCGCACCTGAGCGCCGTGGTGGGCGAGCGGATACGGCAGCTGGACGATTCAGTGGCTGTGAATGTGAATGGCTCTCCTGGCACTGGACGATTCAGTGACCGAGTGCAGGGCGCCAAGTGAAGGTGCCATCAGGTGCCAAGTGCAGGTGTCATCAGTCGCGATGATACGAGCAATCAAGGGCCATCAAGGGCAATCGAGGGCAATCAAGGGCAATCAAGGGCAATCAAGGGCAATCGAGGGCAATCAAGGGCAATCGATGGCAATCAAGGGCAATCAAGGCCAATCCAGCGAGATCGCACCTGGCCATTGTACGAGAGGATATGAGCCTTCCGGATGGCCTTGAGGGCGTACATGCGCCGCGTGACCGAGCAGCGCACGAGAGCCACCCGCCCGAAACCGCCCGATCCGATGGTCTGGACGTGCTTGAGCGAATCGGGCACAGGGCGATGGAGGGTGGCGGCGCTCGGGCTAGCGGCAGGGCTGGCTGAGACCCCTAACATGTACGGGGCGGCAGGTGCGGCGGTCGTGGCGGAGGCGGCGGCGGCGGTGGCGGCGGCAAGGGCGGCGTTTAAGGACTCCTTATTGAGTGCGCGACCGCTCGCCATCGATGTGAAGTTGGCGGGCGCCGTCTTGAGCAGCTCAGCGGCGATCTTGGCCATGGTAATCGCATCGAATTGAAGGCCATTCACAGTGAAGGGGGCAGGGCCGTTCACAGGGCCATTCACAGCGCCAGCCGGCGCTTTGCGCCCCTTGAGGGGGGAGGAGGCGGAGGGCGGCGAGGCTGGGGCGATTGGGAGGTCACTCAAGTGGGAGGCGGCCTCGGAGGTACCCTGGGGGGAACGGCTACCCGAGGAGGCGCACGCCCCCCTCGGCGTTTGGCCAGAGTGCGGGAGCCTGAGCACATGAGATGATCGGAGGTCATCAGTGGTCATCAGTGGTCATTAGAGGCAATCAGAGGTCATCAGTGGTCAGAGCCTGAGCACATGAGATGATCGGAGGTCATCAGTGGTCATCAGTGGTCATTAGAGGCAATCAGAGGTCATCAGTGGTCAGAGCCTGAGCACATGAGATGATCGGAGGTCATCAGTGGTCATCAGTGGTCATTAGAGGCAATCAGAGGTCATCAGTGGTCAGAGCCTGAGCACATGAGATGATCGGAGGTCATCAGTGGTCATCAGTGGTCATTAGAGGCAACCAGTGGCACTCCGCGGCACTCCGTGGCCATCAGTAAGGCGGCCATCATCAGCGGCAATCACCTGCGCACGAGCTCCGCGTGCAGCGAGCCGAGGTACGTGACGAAACCGAGCTTGTCGATCTTGAGCAATCTGCACGCCGAGATCGTGAGCACGGTCGCCGAGCGGCGCTCATCCGTGAGAAGCCCGCGCTCCCCTGCGAGATCGCACGCGAGATCGCACTCAGATCGCACTCAGATCGCAATCTCGCGGATGCATCTCCTCTGGTTCGTCAGGGCAAACTTGCCAAATATGGCCCCCTCGCGCATGACCCGAACGAGCGTCGTATCGGGCGCGTTGCCGTCGGCGGCGGCCTTTGCGGCGGCCTCGATGGCCTCAGCGGTGGTGGGTTCGGATACGTCTCGGATGGTCACGACGCACTGCCCCGCTTGCAGGATGTACCTGAGGAGGTACGCAATCAGAGGCCATCAGCAGCCATCAGCAGCCATCAGGAGGCCATCAGGAGTCATCAGGAGGCCATCAAGACATACATAGCATCAGCCTCGTCATCGGTAGCAATCAGGGGGCCATCAGAGGCCATCAGGAGGCCATCAAGACATACATAGCATCCGCCTCATCGCCTTGACGAATGATGATCGTCTGCGCAGGCATAGAGACCGCCTCGGCCACGTCAGCGAGCCTCGACAGCTCGCGGTCCGTCAGGCTCCGAAAGATGTCGACGGACCTGATGAGGGGGGCAATCATGCCCAATTAGTACAGGCAAATCAAGCGCAATCAAGCACACTCAGGCTCCGAAAGATGTCGACGGACCTGATGAGGGGGGCAATCATGCACATGGAGGCGCAATGAAGCGAAATCAAGTATAATCAAATACAATCAAGCACAATCAAGCAAAATCAAACGCAGTCGAGCGCACTCAAGCACACTCAGGCTACCTCAGAAAGGCAAAGCGCGATCGGCGCTCGGAGGCGGCCGCCGAGTCAGCGACGCGTTGGAAGGAGGCTCGGTGCAAGCACCAGAGCTCACATTGCACGAGGGCACGCACCTGATGAGGGAGGCAATCAAGGAGGCTGATGAGGGGCGGCATCAGTGGCCATCACAGCTCACGCTGATGGGGCGCCATCAGTGGCCATCACAGCTCAATTCAAACGCGCGCACGCGCGCACGGTCGCATGGCGTTTGTGGTCGTAGATGAGCGTGGCCATCAGAGGCAAACATAGCAATCAGTGGCCATCAGTGGCGCGTACGGTCGCATTGCGCTTCAGGTCGTAGATGAGCGTGGCCATCAGAGGCAATCATAGCAATCATAGCAATCATAGCAATCATAGCAATCATAGCAATCAGTTTGTGGTCGTAGATGAGAGTGGCCATCAGAGGCAATCATAGCAATCAGTGGCCATCAGTGGCGCGTACGGTCGCATTGCGCTTCAGGTCGTAGATGAGCGTGGCCATCAGAGGCAATCATAGCAATCATAGCAATCATAGCAATCATAGCAATCATAGCAATCAGTTTGTGGTCGTAGATGAGAGTGGCCATCAGAGGCAATCATAGCAATCAGTGGCCATCAGTGGCGCGTACGGTCGCATTGCGCTTCAGGTCGTAGATGAGCGCCGTTTCGCCGAAGAGTGCATCCGCTTTGATGACGTCGACTTGCTGTGAATGAGAACGGCCAGGGGAGGTGTGAATGAGAATGGCCAGGAGGGGGGGAAGGGGCGAAGGGGCGAGGGGAGGGGGGGTGCGATGGAGAAGGGTGCGATGGAGAAGGGTGCGTGTCAGTGGTGCAGTGCGAGAGAGGTCGAGGGGGGGAAGAAAGGGTTGAGGTGTGGGGAAGAAGGGGGTGAGGTGGGGCGCAGCGAAGTGGCAATGGACCGACGCGAAAGCCATTCACATTCACAGAAAGCCGGCTGCGCTCGCGTCGCTCGCGTCGCTCGCGTCGCGCGCTCTCACCTTGCCGCCGACGAGCACTTCGAGCGACCCTGACGAAACCCAGTACGCGAGGTCGCCGTCGTCGCCTTCTTTCAGCACGTCCGTCGAGGCTGCGAAGCTCGCGGGGACCATCGAGTCGGCCACGCGCCCGAGGGTGGCCTCGTCGCTCCCTTCAAAGGGCGCACGGCGCGAGATCGTCGAGATGATGCGCTTCTTCTGCGCCTCGTCAGGCCGGCGCGCGAGGGGATCGTTGGCGGCGAGTTCGGCGGAGGGTTTCGGCAAGTGCAGCTCGAGGTTTGCGCTCGAGCCCGCCGCAAGCTTGTGCACGCCATGGATGCGGTGACGTCCTGTTTTGGTTTGCGATGGATTGGGTGGGATCTCTCCGCCGCGAACGTCGTCGCGGACGTTGGTGGCCACAGCGACCGTGGTGCTCACGCTGCGCTGCAGCGCCGCGAGCTCGAGCCGTACCCGCCCGAGCTGCCCCGAGGACTCCTGCAGCTGTTCTCTGAGCCACCGCACCTCCTCATCCCTGGCGCTGGAGCTGCCGTCGTTACTGCCGTCGAATCGGCGGAAGACCATGAGGGGCGGCGCCATTGAATAGGGGTTTTTTCGCGTATTGGCCGGGCGTCCCCGTAGTCAAGTCTGCAGCGTACCGGGACGTGTAATGAAGTTCCTCCAGTCCGCAACTTGCGGACTAAGTTTCGTCACGTGAGAGTCTAGAATGGCGGTCTTGTACTTGTAGAGAAACCCCTGTTTTGGGGCCGTGGTAAGTAGGCACTTTCATGCTCGCAGGGACCCTTCGATGTGAATAGGCTGCGAGCACGAGGCAGACTTCGGGTGCGCGGGTCGTCTGCGGATCGGGGCCATGACCGCCGGCGTGCTTTCGAGCGAGGCCGCGGCGGTGACGGCGATGGTGGGCGCGGTGGCGGCGGACGCTGAAAAGGCGTACATTGACAGCTTACCCGACGAGGACCTCTTCGACGCCGTGGCGACCGTGCAGTCTGAGCTGGAGAAGGCGAAGGCGGCGCTCGCGCGCAAGCGGCCAGCGCCTGAGAGATTGACGAGCACGAAGGGGCCGTTCGCCTTCTTCGAGGGCACACCGATCGACTGCGGCGCGGTCGCCGACGCGGCGGTCGACGCGTACATGGGCGCGCTCTCGGACGTGGAGCTCGAGGCGATGGCCACGCAGGCGCAGGCAGAGCTCGCGGCGGCGGTGGCAGCGCTCGAGAAGAAGCGCGCCGCGCGGGGGGACGCACCGGGCGCGCCGGCCACTCGGAGCGCAGGCGCCGCGAGCGCTGCGACGCCCGCGCCCGCACTCTCATCCAAGAGCAGCGGGGCTGGTCCGCTCTCGCCGGCGCAGGTGGCGCAGGCTTTCAGCCCCGTGGCGGAGGCGATGAGCCCTCTGGTAGGCCGTGCGATGGAGCTGCTCGAGGACGCTTCGGCGCAGACGGGCGTGCCCAAGACAACGCTCGCCGCCGCGATCGTCGGTGGCGCCGTCGCGGGCGCGGCCCTCGTCCTCGGCTCGCTCTTGCGGCGCAAATGAAGTGCCCATGACGGCGCCACACGGTGCACACGAGAGTGCCCGTTACGGCGCCAGCGCTCAGTGGACGCCGCCGGGCCTGGGCTGCGTGCCCGTCGCGGCGCCGCCCGTGCTCCGTGGGCTGACCGTGGGTTCCGCCCACAGTGAGCACATCTTTACACTTCACAGACAGCTGTTCACAGAGTGCCGGCCGCTCCTAGGTGGCCGCCGCCCCTTCGCCCCCTATACGCACTCCCACGCGAGTCTTTACTCATTGTAGCGCGAGTCCGGAGTCGGAGTGTGACTGCATGGCACATGGTAATTTCATGCCATGCTTCTGACCTTGCTTCATGCTGTAAATACACGACATTATGTTCGTGACCCGTGCGGCGAGCAATAAATAGCCAATTTGGCCGCTTGCGCCGGGGGCGGGGCCGCCGCGCGCGGGCGCCCCGCGGTCGGGCGAGGGCCGGGCGAAACTCCAAACTGCCTTGCTGCTTTTTTGCGCGAGTTACGCGCGCGTCGCGTGCCGGCGGTCGGACTCGGAGCATATTGACTCGGAGCGTCTCCTCGGGCAGAGACCAGAGTCAGGGGAGCTCGCGGCTCTCGGTGCCGCGGTGTCCGGTCACTGTGCGCTCCGGGCGTGCCCCTCCGCGGCCGCGCTGCCCGCGGCCTAGTCCGCTCCGCGTGCGCTGCCGGGCGGTCTAGTCCGCGCCCTACCGTAGCTACGGTCGCGGGTACCGCGGCGCCATACACAAACTGGATTTCACACACTGTCCCCAGAGTGGTTCTAAGGTCAGGTCTAGCACCTGCCATATCGCTGAGAATGGACCGCTCTGCTGATTTTACATTTTTGAACTGAGTGCCAAGCAGCCAAGCCCAAGCCCAAGCAATAGTAACCTTTTACTCCAATTTTATCATATAAAGCTAGGCCGACGTGAGGCTGTACAGGGTAAAGCTTGAGGAGGCGCCAGGCAGCAGCGTAAAGGTAACGCTCCAAATATTCGGATGTGCAGGCGCTGCTCCTGCTCCTGCCTCCTCCTTCACGAGGCGTAATGTCTCGCTCGCATAGATCGAGGCGTTGACCTCCCAACGACGGGAGAGGGTAAACAGCTGTGCCTCGTGCCCATCGCACTCCATGCGCACGCTCACGTTCGCATCACCACTATAGCTGCGTAGATAACCCACACGGAGGACGCGCGAAATGTTGAGTTGCGTGGCGAAGGTCGCTCCCGTCACCCGCGCCATGAAGCCCCACTTGTCAGCCGCTTGGGCAAGCCTAGGAGCATTGTGCCACGCTGTCTCTTCGTAGCGCCCTTGAGCAGACTTGCGGAGCATCGTCCACTCCCAACGAGGCTCCGCAGCAGGTGTCGCTTCTCCTTTTGCACTGTCCAACAGCCTTGGAAAGAGGCGCCGCCATGTAAGGCTACACCTGGAATCCATCCAGCATTTGTTGTCCGTGAAGTCGACATGGGTGAGAGGCGGCTCGAGGATATCGAGAAGCTTCTCGAAAAGGCTCGTGCCGCCCACCTTCTGAGCGTATGTGGTCGGCAACGTTGCTGCTTGCACCGCGAGTTGCGCGCGCTCGGCAGCTGGCAGCTGCTCAAGCCGCTTTCGTTCTGCCAGCATGAGTTCCACCAAAAAGTATGCGCACACCTCGTGGCCGCGGCGCGACGGGTGCAAAGCATCCGCGATCACCTCAAGCCGAGAAACGTTGGCTGGACGGTGTGGGTTTTGCGCGAGCGCGTGCGTCCAAAATGTCGTTGGAATGCCGTAATGCTCGAGCACGCTCTTGTGATCCGGCCATCCTCCCCACTTCCGTCCTGGAAACCGGTTCGGGTCGAACCAAGCCGATTCAGCGTACATTATAGCGGGCGCCGTGGGCGAGAGCAGCAGCAGTTTGCGTATCAAAGCCTCCGTGTCAAGGCGGTTGGCCACAGAATCGACATGTCCGCCTCTTGAAACGGATAAAAAAACGGCGTTACGTCGTTGGTCGCAATATCCACGATCACCAGGTCGGCGGGATCCTCGCGGAACGCGCGCAGCACGCGCGCCTCAAAGGTCTGCACATAGAAACTCGTAGCAACACCTGCCTGGCACATATTTCTGAGTCGGTGGCCCGCTGGGCAGCACGAGCTGCTGCGCGAGTCGAGGTACTCGACCAAAGCGTTTGCCCATGTGTGGTTGATGCCGGGAGAGATAGAATCAAAACTTCTCTTCCACTTGGATGGAAACCACGGCGAGTTAAAGGCCTTGATCTGCTGCCAACCGGTCGGGTGCCCTACGCCACACATGACGCTGCCGCCAAGGGTCATGATGTGCAGGCAGCAGTCCGCGCTGCTGCCATTCAGCTTTGTGAGCACCGGCGCCAGCCGCGACAGCGCCCAGCCAGCATGTACCGCGTGCGCGGCATCCATCACCACGTTAGGGAGCGGATTGTGTGCATCGATCACCGAGTGTTTCAGGCCGAAGAAATCCAAGGCCTGTTGGTGCGAGCCGAGCGGGCTTTGGCTGTGCGGTGCCATGTACGCTGGAAAGCGTGTTACGGGTCTATGATACATTATCGTAATTAGTACTGTGTACCGGTACTGTACTTTTCAATTGCTCAGTATTTGAACGGTGCGCCGCCCTACGATGAAACGTCACCTAGCCCGGCGCGCGCCCACACCCACGCCATGCGTATCGGTTCAAAAACACCCTGCGCCTTAACACCGCCTCACCGGCATCCCTCCGGCTGTGAGCGCTGAGCCAGGGGATTAGCCAGCCTGGGCGCCGGGAGGGGCCGGGAAGGGGCCGAGAAGGGGAGTGTCCCGGGACCGATGGGCAGGGAGGCCTCAGTTTCAATTTTGAAGTATTCAATGTTTCAAACCGCGGCTGTGTCGCGCCCTGTGTGAGCTTCAGCGTTCAGGTCAGCCGGTGCGGTGTCGAACCTGTCGTGTGGCCGGGGCACTCCGCTCGGCTCCCTGCGGCGTCGCGCTCCCCCTGGCGCCGGCCCCGCGCCAACAGTGCGCTCAAAAACCGACCCGCGGACGGCGGTATGACTCAAGGTACATGGCGAGGCAGTACTCGCACCCAGTTCTCCACCGTTCTAGCCATCGTTACGTTTGGCTCCCCCCCACATCAACACAAGTTCTCCTTCGCTTGTTTACGCTTGTTTACTTGTTGGCCGCCTTCTCTTTCGCTTCGGCCTCGTCGGCCTCCTTCATCGCCTTCTCCGCCTCCTCCTTGAGCTTCGCCGCCTCCTTACGCTTACCCGCCGCCTTCATCTCCGCCATCATCTGACGCACCTGCCACAGGAGGAAGGCCACCAGAGGCCGCGAGAGGTATCAGAGGTCATCAGAGGTCATCAGAAGTGTTGAGTGTCCATCAGTGTCCATCAGTGGGCCATCTCCGCCATCATCTCCCGAGAGGTCATCTGGCGCAGCTCCACGACCTTCCGAGATGCGTCCTCGGTGAAATTCCCAATCCAGAGGCAAGCAAGAGGCAATCAAGCGAGATGTCATCTGGCGCACCTCCACGAGCTTCCGAGATGCGTCCTCATAAAACTCCCAATCCTTCGTCAGCCGGGACGCCGGCAGGCCGAGGGCCGTGCACCATCGCTCGATCACCTGCGAGGTTCGTCAGTGCGAGGTTCGTCATTGCAAGGTTCGTCATTGCGAGGTTCGTCATTGCAAGGTTCGTCATTGCGAGGTTCGTCATTGCGAGGTTCGTCATTGCAAGGTTCGTCATGCCGAGGCGACACGGGGTGAGGTGATGCCTAATATGGTAAGGGTGACACGGGGTGCGCTGATAGCAGCCTCCATCAGCGAGGCCACCAGCGCGGCAATCAGCGCGGCCATCAGCGAGGCCATCAGCGAGGCCATCAGCGAGGCCATTAGCGCGGCCATCAGAGAGGCATTCACGGAGGCAATCACACACCTCCTTTGACGGCTCGCTGCCGACGAGGGCCATCAACGCGAGTAGCCCAGCGCCCAGCGGGTAAGAATACTTGTAGCCGGGCTTGCTCGCGATCGCCTTCAGGTCGGGCGACGCCAGCAGCTCCTGCAGCCAGTAACGGACGAGAGCAGCGGACGATGCAGTGAGGATCGAACGTCGGTCTCACCATATTAGGGAGGCAATCACGGAGGCAAACACGAGCAGAAGTGGCGAGGGAGCCGCCGAGGCAGCGGGGGTGGCGGAGGTGGCGGAGGCAGTGGAGGCGGCCGAGGCGGCCGAGGCGGTGGAGGCAGCAGACGGCAGAGGCAGTGGAGGCAACGGAGATGGCGACCGAGGGAAGGAGCGACGAGGGAAGGCGCGCGCAGCGGTGCGCACGCACCGCCTCGGACATGCCCGCAGCCGCCGCCTTGAGCGCCTCCGCCTCGGACACCAGCTTCTTCGCATCCATGCCCAGCCCAGCGAGCAGCGCGTCGTGGATCTTGGGGCCTTCACCAGAGTTGGCGAGGAAGGCGGTGCAGAGCGACTCGAAGCCTAGCGAGAAGACGCGCGAGGGGGCGTAGCCCGGCGAGATGAGCGCGAGCTGGCAGCCGGTGAGCATCTCGTTCACGAAGCCCTGCTGCACGCCATCCACCGGGCGGCCGTAGGCTTTGTTGAAGCCCGTCCGGGCCTCGCCGACCGTCTTCGGCACGTTAGCAACGCCGCACACCGCCGGCCGCGCGCGCTGCGCGGTCGATGCACTGCCCACCGTCCCAGATGCGCGAAACGAGGCCGCCGGCAGCAGGCAGCCCAGCGCGAGGAGGAGGCGCAGCGACATTATACGCACTCGGATTGCTTCCGCTTCGGAGAAGGCATCTGGCGGGGCGCGCGTTGGGGACACGAAACTTCCGGAAAAGTCAACATGGCCCCCAAAAGTGAAAGTTCATCCACGAACACGACCCGGGTTCCGTGGAATCTCGGGGCCGTCGGAAGTTTCGCGACTGGACTGGACTGCTCCGACCGTCGGGCCAGGGGGTACAGCAGCCAAGAAGATGCTGTCGCTGACGTTGCTGTCCCAGGCCGCGCCGACGATTGTGGAGAGTATGCTGCCCTCGCTCCCCAACTCGTCGGCGTCGGCGTGGCGCTTTCAGGCTAAATGGCGCCCGGAGCTCGGCGAGATGATCTCGGATGCGGCTCTGGAGCAGCGCCGGAACCCGTCGCTCCTGCGCGACGAGCCGAAGCACTGCGATCTGGCGGTGGTTGGCGCAGGTTGGGGCGGCGCCTACTTCGCGTGGCGCATGTCCATCGACACTGACACCGTCGATCCATCCAACGTCTGCGTCTTCGAGGCCAACGGCCGGGTGGGCGGCCGCATCTTCTCGATCCGCGGCCTTCCGCCGGCGCCGGACCTGGCGCTCGACGCGGGCGGCTACCGCTTCATCGAGACGGACCTGCTGCCCGCGCAGCTCGTCTGGGACGCGCTCAGGCTGCCTACCGCTTGCTACGACTGGCAGTGCGCCGGCGGCTGCGAGGGCAGCGGCAACTGCTACGTCATCAAGGATACGTACGGCAACAATTTCGGGTACGTGCATATGCTGTCCTCTGCTGGCCTCTGATGTCCTGTGCTGTCCCCATTCTGGTCTCTGCGGGCCTCTGCTGGCCTATGACTTGCCTTTGATGATTTGCGTCATTAGGTTCTCGTGGCCGATTGAGGTGATGCTTGGCGAGATCGAAGACTTTGGAGAAGGCACGCAGGTCCGCTTCGAGCATGGCTTCGAGCATGGCTTTGATTGCATGCAAAGTGATTGCATGCAGAGTGATTGCACATGATTGCTGGCTGAGTACGCAGGTGCACTTTGGGCATGAGCTCATCTCGATTGCATGCAGAGTGATTGCATGCAGAGTGATTGCATGCAGAGTGATTGCATGCAGAGTGATTGCATGCAGAGTGATTGCATGCAGAGTGATTGCACGTGATTGCTGGCTGAGTACGCAGGTGCACTTTGGGCATGAGCTCATCTCGATCGTCGCTGGTACTGGCCGCTCGACACGTCTCTCATTCCGTAATGGCGCCACGTTCACGGCCTCGAAGGTGCTCCACATGCCATGATTGCATGCTGAAGACGCTTCAGATGATTGCATGCTGAGGATGCTCAATATGATTGCGTCCCTCATTAGGTAATGCTCAACCTGCCCGGCGCCTCCATCGAGAAGCTCATGAACGTGTCAGACAGCGTGCTCGTGATAGACAGCACGAGCGAGGTGCGCGCCGTGTTGGTGATGCCCCGGCCCTGCATGCACATGCTCATCACGGCGCTCCCCCTCTTCCCCACAGGTGCAGGCCGTGTTGGAGGCCGTTACTGTTGGATCGATGCAGAAGGTCTATGTGTACTACGAAGATGCGTGGTGGGCTAACAAGTTGGGACTGATGGAGGGCCTCATCAACGACATGACCCTCGCCGCCCCCTTTGCCGGTCGCTACCACGATGGTCCGCTCAAGTGCAAGGTGATTGCCGTTGATGGCTACTGAGTGGCTTTGAGTGGCTCGGTGATTGCCTTTGATTGCCTTTGATTGCCTTTGTTTGCTTCTCAGTGGCTCTAATGGCTCCCCAATCGCCTCCGCTTGGCTCTGATGGCCTCGGATTCCTTGCTGATTGCATGCTGATTGCATGCTGATTGCATGCTGATTGCCTACTGACGGCCTCAGTTCCTTGCTGAGTGCATCTTCGGTGGCATCCTGAGTGCATCCTAATTGCATCAGGTGGGCGTCGACCCCGACGGGAAGCCCGTGTACTCAGGCATCAAGGTACAGTACGGCAACTGCTCGGGCTTCCTCGAGACTTATTACACTAGCTCGGCCGATTATTATAAGCAGTTCCATACCGACCCACGCAGTCCCGTGACGTTGCTCGACATGAGCACCCCGATGGGCGCCAAGGCCCTCGACGAGCAGGCGAGCTGATGACCTCTGAGTGCCTCTGAGTGCCCCTGATGGTCACTGATGGCGAGCTGACGTGTCGTCTTGGGCGCTCGGTGAGCAGCACTCATCACTGCTCACGTTCCATGAGGACCAGCTGCAGCAGAAGGGCATCAGCCCCGCCTCCATCGCCAAGCCCACCTTCATGACCGTCTCGAATTGGGACTCTGAAGATCCCACTACCCCGGGGATAGGGCGGCTGAGCGCGAGCACTGGCACGGACGCCAACCGTGCCCTTGTACGCTGATGACATATGATTGCACACTGATGACATCTGATTGCACACTGATGACCTCTGATTGCACACTGATGACATCTGATTGCACGGGCGCCAACCGTGCCCTTGTACGCAAGCCCACGAAGACTCATGACGTGTACCTTGCTGCAAGCGCTCACCTCGGCACCCTTCTCTCCCTAATTAGGTACGCAAGCCTACAAAGACTCATGACGTGTACCTTGCATGCAAGCGCTCACCTCGGCACCCTTCTCTCCCTAATTAGGTACGCAAGCCTACAAAGACTCATGACGTGTACCTTGCATGCAAGCGCTCACCTCGGCACCCTTCTCTCCCTACTTAGGTACGCAAGCCTACGAAGACTCATGACGTGTACCTTGCCGACCAGGTGTGCATGCAATCGAGGGCGTTTCGCCCTGCTGGCCAGGGATTGCGACTGATGAGCACTGATGAGCGTTGATGAGCACTGATGAGCACTGATGCGCACTGATGCGCACTGATGAGCACTGATGAGCACTGATGAGCACTGATGCGCACTGATGCGCACTGATGAGCACTGATGAGCACTGATGAGCACTGATGAGCACTGATGAGTACTGATGAGCACTGATGAGCACTGATGAGCTGCCCTTGCTCTGTCCCCACAGGACTACGGCTACCGGTCGGGCTGGGCCGTTGGCTCGCTCAAGATGAGTGAGAAGGTGCTCCAGGCCGAGATCGGTCTGACGAAACCGACGTGGCTCGACCAAATATGGTACGACCAGAACGTGCGCGAACTGCAGGGCGCGGCGCTCGATGCGGCGCTCTTCAACGGTGGCGTCAACTCGGACCTGCCCAGAAGAGCTCTGAGCTCCCTCTGAGCTCCCTCTGAGCTCCCTCTGAGCTCCCTCTGAGCTCCCTCTGAGCTCCCTCTGAGCTCCCTCTGAGCTCCCTCTGAGCTCCCTCTGAGCTCCCTCTGAGCTCGCGTCAACTCGGACCTGCCCAGAAGAGCGAGCTCAGCTGAGCGAGCTCCGAGCTCCCTCTGAGCTCGCAGCTCAGCTGAGCGAGCTCCGAGCTCCCTCTGAGCTCGCTCTGATCGAGCTCTGGAGGTGTAATCTGAGCCAAGGGCTGCCGCTCGAAGCTTACCCTCCGATGCACGTGGTGCGCTAAATACGGCCCATGGAATACGGCAATATGACCGCCCGAGACGGCGCCTAACGTGTGCTTCGGACGAGCCGATGGGCCGCGCCCGAGACGGCGCGCAACATGCATAACTCGAATGTGTGTCCCGGGCCGCGCAGAGGAGAGCCGTTAGACGTATCTCCGAGGGAGATCCGTTAGACGTATCTCCGAGGGAGATCCGTTAGACGTATCTTGTGTGTGCAAGTTTGAGTGCGAGTCTGAGAGTGTCAACTGAGTGTGTCCTCACAGAGAGTCTCGAGACGCTCGAGGTCAGAGGTACTCCTGACTGCATGATGCATGTAGTACTGTCGTGTATCTCTGACAGGAGTGCTGTTTTGTATAACGGCCGGTCGTCGAGAAGGTTACTGTAGCGGCCCCCGTGTTTGGCGACCTTTTCCGTGGGGGGTGGCGGACCCTCGCAGTTTCAGCATGGGGCAGATAAAGCGACAGGGCCCTGCGACAGGGAACACCCCACAGGGAGAGACCGTTAGACCGACCTCATTAGCATATCGGAGTGACCCGAAAGAGCGAGTACTCAGTACTTGTGTTGACCGAGGGGTGCGGAGCCGTCCTTAGTGAGCGTCACGACGAAACTGACTTCCAGTCTGGGCCCGAGACGACCGAGACAAGTTTGAGCGAAACGTCCGAATCGGAGTCTTCGAGAGGGCGCCCGCTCGTCCGCAAGTGCGCAGCAGTGCACGCTTGAGAAGGAGGTTTCGCCGCCGCCCGCGCAAAGCCGCGCCTCCGCTCCGTCGCAGAGGAGGCGAGCAGCATGGACTCGCCCAATCCCAAGCAAAAAGCGAGCAGCAGCACGCAACAGCAGCCCCCACCCTCCTCGCCGACGCCGAAGCAGCTGTCCGATGCGCTGCGCATCGCGTCGTCGCTCTTCGCCGAGGGGCTCGTGAAGCTCAACAGCGGCGCGTTTACGGAGGCGCTGCCGCTCTTCGAGCAGGCGCTCTCGGTCAACCAGCGATACCTGCCGCCCTCGAAGACCGAGTGCGTGCTGTGCTACAATCAGCTCGCGGCCGTGCACGACAAGCTCGGCAACCTGCAGCAGGCCTTTGAGTACTACGAGCGCGCGAAGCAGGAGCTGTCGGCCAAGGAGCCACCCAAGGGCGAGCGCGATCTGCTCTCGCGCTTCAAGCGCAAGGATCTCCTCAAGCAGGTGCAGCAGAAGCTCGAGCGCATGCCACGCACCGGCACCAAGGTGGGCGCCGGCGCGCCGCTCGCCGATGTGCGAGCGCTGTACCGGTCGCTGAGCTCGTCGGGGGAGGAGCAGCTGCGCAAGGGCAACCTCGCCGGCGCGCGCCTGGCCTTCGAGCAGGCGCTCGCCTTTGAGCACTCGCTGAGCGAGGCCGAGGTTTCATCACTGCGCAAGTCGCTCGCTGCATGCAACGGCGCTTCGCCGCCGCACCTCGCGCCGCACTGGAGCGGGAGCGGTGCGCCGCCGCCGCCGCCGCCGCCGCCTCCTCCGCCACCGCCGCCGCCGCCGCCGACGACGACGACGACGACGAGCAGCAGCGGCGACGACAGTGGTGATGTGAGCAATGGGGTCGTCAGTGGCGGCGGCGGCGGCGGCGGCAGCTCGGGGGAGGTCGAGGCGGCGCCCGCGACGGCGCCCGCGCCGGCGGAGGAGGAGGAGGAAGACGCGTCGGCGTGGCGGAAGGGGCAGGTGATTTGCATGCTGAGTGATTTGCACGCTGAGTGATTTGCATGCTGAGTGCCTCGCTGATGGCTGCGGTAGTTGTGAGGATGGTTGTCGCTGATGACCTCTGATTGCAATATATGACCTCTGATTGCGAGGATGGTTGTCGCTGAGGATGCCTCGCTGTGGAGGTACACCCCAAATTAGGCAATCGCGGGCACTCGGTGACGGCTGCGCTCGAGTTTCGTCAATGCGCATTGATGACCTCTGATTGCAGTTGATGATCTCTGATTGCAGTTGATGACCTCTGATTGCAGTTGATGACGGCTGCGCTCGAGTTTCGTCAATGCGCAGGGCTCTGGCGACGAGGAGGAGGAGGACGAGGAGGTGGATGAGCGCGTGCCAAAGTGCATCGAGATCATCAACAATGAGCGAGACGCGATGACGCAGGCGCAGGTCAGGCCACTGATGACCACTGATGACCACTGATGACCACTGATGACCACTGATGACGCCTGATGACGCCAAGCATCAGCTGGCCACACACCCCGCCCTGCATGCAAGTGCTCACCACGACGCCCCCCTCCCTTTTTGGCACAGGTCAAGATGGATGGCGCCAAACGGCAATTGGCCAACGCCGAGCGCAACACCCAGGCGGAGCATGCGCGCCTGCAACAGGTGAGTGATTGCGTCTGATTGCGTCTGATTGCGTCTGATTGCGTCTGATTGCGTCTGATTGCGTCTGATTGCGGAGCATGCGCGCCTGCAACAGGAGAACGCCGCCCACCTTGCCAAGCTGGCCGCCTATGAGATGGCCAAGGCACTGGCGGAGGAAGCGCAGCAGACAGCGGAGCAGGTGAAGGGCAAGGGCGGCGCGTCGGCGGCGAAGGCGGCGGAGGAGGCGATGGAGCTGCGTGGCAAGTCGATGAGGATGGCGATGGAGCTCACGACGACGTTCGAAGCTCTGGTGCCGTACTACGTGTACGTGGGCCTCTGATTGCGATTGCCATCAGGCTCTGGTGCCGTACTACGTGTACGTGGGCCTCTGATTGCGATTGCCATCAGGCTCTGGTGCCCTACTACGTGTACGTGGGCCTCTGCTTGTGAACCCGGTGCACGCGAGTGCTCACCACGGCGCGCGACCCACCCCTTTTCCCCACAGGTACCAGGGAATATTGGAGCAGCAGCTCGAGGAGCGACGAAACTTCGTCAAGGAGAGCCAAAAGGAGGTGTGAACGACGCGCCGCACTTGATTGCACCTTGTGCTTGCCTTCACACCTTGCCTTCACACCTTGAGTGCACCTTGTGCTTGCCTCTCTGATTGGATTGGATTGCCTCTCTGATTGCAATGGATGTCCTCCCTGATTGCATGCTGATTGCAACCCTCATCAGGTGAAGGAGACGCGCCGTCGGTACCACGCGGCCCTGCCTTGCATGCAAACGCTCACCACGGCGCCCCATCTCCCCACAGGTGAAGGAGACGCGCCGTCGGTACCACGCGGCCATGGACGAGCTCGAGCGGCTCGGGGTCGAGATCGCGAAAGCGAAGGAGGAGAAGCAGCTTCGAGAAAACCGAGCACTCGCGCTGCTGGGCGTGGCGGAGCTCCAGGCGAGATGCGCCGAGCTCACGGCCGAGTACGTGCTCGCCTTTTGATTGCATCCCTCATCACGTTTGAGGCCCTTTTGAGGGCCTCTGGATGGCCTCTGGATGATCATCCAATGACCTCTTGATGACCTTTGATTGCATCCCTCATCACGTTTGAGGGCCTCTGGATGGCCTCTGGATGGCCTCTGGATGATCATCCAATGACCTCTTGATGACCTATGATTGCATCCCTCATCAGGTACAACATCCGCGTCGCCATCAAGAAGCTGCACGAGTTCGCCGCGTATCTCAACCTCGATCTCCCGCCGGAGCTGCTGCCGAAACCCATCAGGAAGGCGAAGGACGAGGCGAAGCTGGTCGCAGCGAAGGATGCGCTGATTGAGCTGTGTGTGGCCGCCCCAAGGCCGCCGGCCGAGGTGCCCGCCGAGGCGCCGGGCGAGGTACCCGCCGAGGCGCCCGCCGAGGTGCCGGATGCGGATGAGCCTCTGAGTGGAGGGGGCGTCGTGATGAGCACTTGCATGCTGGGCGAGGTGCCGGATGCGGATGCGCCTCTAAGTGAGGAGCCGGCTGAGGTGCCCGCCGATGCTAAGGACGCTGATGACCTCACGTAGACAGACAGAGTGCCGCAGAGCCGAGCCGCGAGCCCACCGAGCAGAAGCGCGTGTCCTGTGACGACCCCCCGTCCCAAGCGTGCGGTCTGCGGAGCGAGCGGCCGACCAGGCCTCCCATATCGTGTTGATCTCTCTGATGCGGTGTGTTGCAGTTCACTCTGAGTTTGAAATCAGGGTATGAGGATTGTGTGCAAATCCAGATATTAATCCCGTCAACCTACCCCCTTGGGTAAAACCGGACCCTATGAAATCCGTGAATCGAACGAACGCCGTACGTAGCTGGCATGAACTAAAATGATCCGACGGGCGAATCCAAACGTAGCTACATATAAATTCAAGTATCGGATGAGGTCTCTGCTCGTCTGCCACCGCGCGCGCCGCCTGCCACTACAGGGCCTCACCAGCCCCACACGGCCACACCTTCAGCGTCGCCCAGCCGCGACCGGCTGGACGGCGCCGTGATGAGCACTTGCATGCTGCCGCGACCGGCTGGACGGCGCCGTATCGGAGCGGGCGCGCGGCCTAGTGCACGCGCGTGCCCGCTCGTCTGCGGAGTCGACCAGCCGAGCACCTCGCCAGCGACCTCGGGCCAGCGGAGCGCCGTTCGGAGCAATGAGCGCGGCCAGCAGACGCCGCTCGTGCGCGCCGTCTCGTCTCAGCCTGAGCCCGGGATGATGAGCTTCATGCCGTCTTGCGACGGCGCGACCTGCCAAAGGCGCGGGCCGGCACCGGCGGGTTCAGATCGGCGTGCGCACGGTCTGCGTGCGGCGCGCGCGTACCTTGATCTGGCAGCCGAGCCGCGACGTGTCCGTCAGGCCGAACGCCAAGTCGAGCATGTCCTCCTCCTCCTCCTCGGGCTTCGGCAGCACGTCAAAGTGCTTCTGCTCGAAGACAACGTGGCACGTGGAGCAGGCCATTGAGCCGTCGCACGCGCCCTCGAGGTCGATCTCGTTTTCCTGCGCGACCTCGAGGATGCTCTTGCCGACCTGCGCCTCGACGACCACGTCCTCGCCAGCCTCCACAAAGGTGATGGTGATGCGCTCCGCCGCCGGCGCGCAAAGCGGTCGCACTCGCGAACCAGCGAGGGCCGGCGGTCGTAAGCGCCATGACGAGGCGCGAGCTATGCTCGGCGCCGCGCGCAGCAAGAAAGGAAATGGGAGCATCTTTCACGACCTTGCAGCGGAATTAGCGCCTCTGGACTTTGAACAGTTGGCGCCCTCTCGGGACCCGACGAATCCCCAGTGTCGTGCTCGGAGGGAGGGTAGTATTTAATTAAGCCTCTTCTCACCCAAATTGCGATGTTCCCTTGGGAAGTCGAAGAAAAGTTGGTGCAATGGCGTCTGGAGGAAGTCAACCGGTGGTTTGGCGTCCCCGTGTCCCTCTGAGTAAAACATGGCGTACGCATTCGTAACCCCCGAACCGTGCCGACGCTGCAGCGTCGGTTCCGTGCCTCGGCTCGCCCGGATCATCTTCCTCGTCATGATGGTGAGCATCGCCGACGCACAGGACACCTCCTTTACCGTCTCCTCCGGCTCTTGCGCCGTCGATCCTAGCTCGCCCAACTGCAATCGCTCGCCCAACTTTCCGTCGAATTGCGGCGACAACCAGGCGTGCACTATCACGCCGACTGCGCTCGCCATTGGAGCGCCCCTGACAGCGACCTCCTTTTGTACGGAGTATTGTTGCCCTCGTTACATGATGCCGCCGCCACTCCCGCCCTTCTCGCCGTTCGCGCAATCGCCGATGATTTCGCTGCTTGCTGCTCCGCGCATGCCTCCACTTTCGCCTCAGGCTCCGCCTCCCCCCCCCCCTCCCACTCCGCCTGTGCCTCCGTCGCCTCCGTCGCCGCCGCTGTCGCCGCCCTCGCCCCCCGGGGGGCACATCATTCGGTGCGCGCTCTTTACGACATGGGGCAGCGAAAGTTCGTGCGACGATGGTGGCCCGTGCGCCGAGTCTGGAAACTGCGCGTTCGGCGATGATTGCTCCGACTGCGGTCCCCGTGACGTGATCGCGCCGCCGCCGTTGGTTCTCCCGCCTCCATCGCCTCCAACGATGCCGCCCACTCCTGGCAGCATCTCGGCCGGCACGCCCTCGCCGCAATCGCCAAAGTCAACGCCCCCTCCGCCGCTGGCGCCACCGTCCGCACCCTCGCCACCGCGGCCTTCGCCACCGCCGACGCCGATGCACCCCCCCTCGTCGCCCCCGCCGAGTTCGCTGCCGCCGCCCCAAGGCGCCACCTTACACACGCATGCCTACTCTGCAGCCACGGGATGGAAGGCCACCGCTCTCCAAGGCGAGATGGGTCGATTCGCTTGCCTGGTCTTCTTTGCGATGGCTGGCCTCATCGTTCGGTTGGCGGGGCTGCATAGAGCACTGCGATCGTGCACGATGCGAGACGGGACGCAAGGAGCACGTGGGAGTCGGCGAGGAAGGTCGCAGCCGGGTTTTGCTCGATGGAGAGTCTGGCTGGCTATCCTCCTCAGCTTCGACAGGATGGCGAGCGTTGAATGCCAGAGCCCCAGCATGCCAGCGATCCCAAGTCTGAGTGCCAGCATGAGCTCCACCTGTTGTGGCGGCGCATTTCCCGCCTCGTCCTGCATCAATGGCCAGATCTCACCCACAGTAGCGGATTTGTGCCACTCCGACCAGGGAGTGGCCAATCCATGGTTGTCGATTCGGATTTCCGGCCAACAAGCTGTGCGGCTTGTGTGGATCATGAATCGCGGTGACTGCTGTGGGGAACGCCTGTCGCCCTTCCAAATATGGGTCGGTACGTCGCCAGGAGACTACAACTCAGCTACGTCGCAAGCGTGCGTCGTGGGTAATCAGATGGTCCCAGCCACGGCCGGTCCGTTTACGTTCGACTGCCAGAGGGATCTCAGTGGAACCTATGTGACCATCGTGCTGCCCGGGACAGGGCGCACGCTCAATCTTCACGAGGTGCGCATCTTTTCTTCTCCTCCTCCGCCATCGCCGCCCTCGCCGCCCTCTCCGCCCCCGCCGCCACCAT
>Ga0210248_101000_pt1 | contig 23482 bp, 21 predicted proteins | sample ChrtobMetP3_32mM_FD_155493 | JGI IMG/M metagenome (GOLD analysis project Ga0210248, IMG submission 155493) | Chrysochromulina tobin associated microbial communities from unialgal haptophyte culture, Seattle, Washington, United States - P3_32mM | ecosystem: Host-associated > Algae > Haptophytes >...
GGCGGCGAGGGCGGAGGTGGCGAAGGGGGCGGCGAAGGCGGCGGCGGCGACGGCGGCGGCGGCGGCGGGGGCGAGGGTGGTGGGGGGGTGGGCGGTGGCGACGGCGGGAATGCAGGCGGCGAGGGCGGGGCAAAGGCCGCGATGAAGAGTACGAATTTATACACGTGCATTGGGCTTTCCGTGACCATCGCGGTGGTTGGCGCAGAAGGATATCTGCGCGCGACGAGGCGCAAAGTTGATTGACGACTTCCGGTACCGCCTGCGTATGACTGAGTCTTGATGGCGTTTGTATTCGTCATTGAGCCGAGAGAATTCTGGCCCACGAGGAGGCTGCCCCACGCTGTGCGGCATTGGTCGTCGCTCGTCGCCGTGACCGCCCCCGGTGGACTGCTTGGTGCAGCGAATCTCTGCTCAATGCTTGTACCCACGGTGATCTTGTAGCATTGATTATCGCTCAAGACATAGTGGACGACACCGGCGTGGCTGGCGGGGTCGAGCCGTAAGGTACTGCAGCAGCACCCGTATCCTGCCGTATGATCATCGGCAGTGCACCCATATGTATCGCAGGCGCCGACTCCGCCACTGCTATAGTACGCCGAATGGCAGTCAAGGGTCTCGAGAGTTCCTCCAGGATGAGCATCACCATGTGCGCTCGTGCACGGCAGCATCGCGAGCGATGCAAGGAGCACGAGGGCGCGATGCAAGAACGGGAGCGCCCCTGGACGCATAGGCTGCCGGCGAGGGGCGAGGGCTCGGATCCGTGAGGACCCACCATGCGTCAAGCGCTGGTGCCATATTTGCGCACATATGACAGCAGGAAGCAGAAGTGCAAGCACCCCCGGAGCAAAGCCAAAGGCGGCGTCGAAGGCGGCGTCGGTCGTTTGAGTGCCGCCGGTGAATTCCAGCATTGCGAACGCGCGGCGTGGTCGCTCGGCGCAATGCGTGAGAGGAGCTGGTGCGTCGAAAACCAACGGTGTGCACCCCCGGAATCTCGCTGGCGGCAGCCCGATTCTCTGTATTCTCACGCTGACCAGAATGGAGACATTTATCGCACCATTTGCATGCATAATAAGTGCTGCTCAGCGCAGCGCAAATTTGCAAGAGGCCGTTTGAATTGAGGTATTCCGCAAAAACCAACTGCGCGCAATTGAAAACCCAATTTAGGTTCGGCGTAAATGGCTTGCGAGCAAAACGTCTCTCAGATTTTAGTTTCGGTAACCAACCGTCGACCGTCGTCGCCTAGTCGACGCCCGTCGCGGACAGCCGACGATTTCCCAACCACCTTGGTCCTTGCTCGAAGCGGAAGACCAAGGTGGGTTTTTGCCATGGTTTTTGGTGGCAATGCGGGCGACGGAAATGGGGGAAAATGGCCTGGCACTGGGCGAGTGGCGTTGGCCTGACGTCCTCCCCTAATGCCTAATGTGTAATGACCTCACTCTAATGACCTCCCGTAAAATCTAAAAATGAACTCCCTAATGACCTCCCTAATGACCTCCCCTCACGACGAGCTTGGGGTTGGCCTGCTGCGGCCGGTTGCTCTCGGCGCGGTCGTCAGTCCAATGCATCGTGCTCCGAATGAGAGCCACGGCCGCGTCAGCCATCGCCGCATGGGCTACGCTGCCGGGGTGACCGCAGCAGGAGCATGCGAAGCCGGTTTGGTTGACAAGCCTGCCGGTTTGGTTGACAAGCCTCTTAACCCCTTGGTTGAGAAGGACGGCATGCACGCCTCGAAGTCCGACCTGATCGATGATCCACTCCACCTTCGGACAGTAATCCGAGGACATCAGCCCACAGGCCAAGAAGAAGGTGGGGCCGATGCTGTCTTCGCCCATGCTGTAAGCTTCGTGGGCAGCGAGCACGAGCTCGAGATACGTAGCATTGAATGAGGACACGAGCTCCGGAGTCGTTGACCTCAGATAATCGTTCGTGCCGAGATGGATGACGACTGCATCCGGTCTCCATGAACGAAAGTCCCACTCGTTCTCCGGCGTCGTTGCATGCGGATCCGATGAGTTCGACGAAGGGACCGTGGCGAGGGTTCGTTTCCACACGTCCGACATGAGCGTTTGCCCTCCGCAGCAGTTTCTCACCATGCCAAAGCCCGACCACGCCGCCGTGTGGCATTCGGCGCCGAGCTGCACGCAGGCCAGATTCGCCCACGACAGCGCAAAGCTCTCGTACACGACGTCGTATCGCACATGCGGAGCCCGAAATCGTGAACGAGAGCTGCATGGAAAGCTGGTAGGAACACTTCCGGCCGTATCGCACAGGTTGCAGAAGCCGGCGGTGATGCTGTCACCGAGGAACTCGACGCGTCGTGATGAACGCAGGCGTGGCACGCTGACCGTACTGGCGCCCGTAAAGCCAACAAAGCCCACGTAGTCGGGCGCGACGTCGCGCGTGTTGAATGCCGGTTCAGACGTCTTCTCGATCACCACCTCGTGAACGCCGGCGCTCAGTCTGGAAAAGAGGGGCACCGTCACGACGCTGGCTTCGCCACGCGGCCACTCTGCCGTGGTGAAGGAGAGGGGACCATCGCCGACGCGGACGCCGTCGACGGTTACAATGAAGTGATTTGCAGGTCCATTGCCGGCTTGGAACATGAGCGCTTGAGCCTCGGAGCCATTAAGTGAGGCGGTGATGCGCACTCCCTGGAAGTCGAAGAGGGTGGCATTCGGTGTCACACGATGGCGGCCAACGATGGTGACGTCGCTCGTGGCCACCGCATGTGAGCCCAGCGTGCAGACGAGACAAAGGGCGCTCAGCATGGAATGGAGCGTTCCACAGTTCCAAGAGAGAGTTCCACCAGTGCTGTCGCAGCATCGCGACGTTCACACGATGTGCTTGCGCCTCGATTTAGAAATAGGACTTCTTTCCTGCGGTGTGCATGCGAGAAATTGTCGAAGATTTCTCGAGATCGCCCACAGACGCGCGCCGACCGGCGCGCGGCCTAGCATCTCATCTCCAGACAGCCACGGTTCTCGCGCGCGCGAGAACCCCCTTTTCCCCACACAGGGGAGTCGGGCAGTCGGCGGCGCGAGCCGGCCCGGCGTGGTAGCCAGTTCAGTTCAGTTCAGTTTCTTCGCGGTCCCCCCACGCTCACTCCACCACCGTCTCGACGGACGGCTCCGCTCCCCTCGGTCAACACAATGTGTGTGGTAGCCCCCATTCACTATGATAAAGGAGGGGCTGGGGAGCGTTCTCAGTCGTACCCGTTTCCGAGCCACGGCGGCGCCCGCGTCTCCCGGGCCCTCCGCTAGTTTCTCGTCTTCCATAACTGACCACTGTGAGAACTGACCTTCACAGTACGCTGCTCCAATTCTGAGATGCAGCTTTACCGAGGGCGTCGTGGCACGTGGCACTGCCGGTGAGTACAGACCATGTCACAGTGCCGCGTGCCCACATCGGATCTCGCTCACGCCACCTCTCTCCTCAGCCACAGCTCTCAGCACGCAGATCCTCAATCATTCCTGGTCGACTTGTGACGCTTCTCCTTCTTCTCCTTCTTCTCCTTCTTCTCGTGCTTCTTGTGCTTCTTGTCCTTATGCTTCTCCTTCTTGCCACTCGAGCTATGCTTGCGCTTCTTCTCCTTCTTCTCCTCCTTCTTCTCCTTCTTGTCCCTCTTGCGCTCCTTACGCGCCTCAGCCTGTGCCAACAGCTGTGCGGCGAGCTCCACCTGCCGTGAGAGCCCTGGCGCACCCGGAGCGCGGCCCGAGGGCGGCGGCGGCGGCGGCGGCGGCGGCGGCGGGCCGCCTCCGGGCATCTGCAGACGATACTTGCCGTCCCCACTCGCCGCCGGTGCTCGGGACGGCGCCTCATCGTCCACGTCGGGAACCAGAGCGTACTCGGAGCCGCCGCGCTGCTTGCCGCCGTACTCGGGCACCTGCATCGCCGCGAGATTCTTCTTCTGCTCCCGGATGGTGTCGGGATCAACGCGCCGGCCGCGCCCGCCGCCGCGCTCGCCCTCCGCCTGCGCCTCGGCGTGCGACGGATCGAGATCTCGCCCATCTCCCTGGGAGGCGAGCTTCATGGAGAGCGAGATCTTGCCCGAGGCCTCGTCGACGCTGATGACCTTGACGAAGACGGCATCATCGACGGCCAGGATGTGGGGAAGGTCCTCGGCCTCGACGCGCGTGTTCGAGATTTGCGAGATATGGAGCAGCCCTTGCTTACGCAGTCCAGGCAGCCGGCAGAAGGCGCCGAAGCTCTCGAGCTTCGCCACCTGGGCCCTGTGAATGGAGTAGAGCTCGGGCAGCGCTTCTGTCCCTCCTCCCTCTCCACCTCCTCCTCCGCCGCCGCCGCCGCCGCCGCCGCGCCCACGGCCATCGCCATCGCGCCGCTCGTCGCCCGCCAACCGCTCGCCCGTCTCTTGATCGACTTGCCTCAAGGAGCATGAGAGGCGGCCGCCGTCGGTGCTGAGCACGAGCACACGCACCTCCTCGCCCTCGCGCACCACCTCCTCGACCGTCTGGACACGTCGGTTCGCCAGCTGCGAGATGTGGATGAGACCTTGTGGTTCGAAGCCCTCGAGTGCGACGAAGGCGCCAAACGGGCGGATCGTGATCACACGCGCGCGGTGGATGGAGCTGATCTCGGGCATCGGCGCGTCGCGCCGATCACGCCGCGGTGGCCCACGGTCGCCGCCACCGCCGCCGCCGCCGCCGCCGCCGCCGCCGCCGCCGCCGCCGCCGCCGCCGCCGCCGCCGCCGCCGAAGCCGCCGCCGAAGCCGCCGCCGAAGCCGCCGCGCTCATCCCGCGCGCCATCGTTCCGGCGAGGCGGTGGCGGCATAGGGCGCCCGCGCGGCGACCGACTGCGATCGCGGCCTTCAGGCGGCGGGCTGGCGCGGCGCGGCGGCGATGGCGACTGTCCTCTGCGAGCATCGTGAGGCGGCGGCGGCGGCCGGCGGTCATCGCCGGGCGGCGGGCTGCGGCGGCGAGGCGGCGGCGGCCGGCGGTCATCGCCGGGCGGTGGGCTTTGGCGGCGAGGCGGAGGCGGCGGTCCACGGTCGTCGCCGGGCGACGGGCTGTGGCGGCGAGGCGGCGGCGGCGGCCGGCGGTCATCGCCGGGCGACGGGCTGCGGCGGCGAGGCGGCGGCGGCCGACGGTCGTCGCCGGGCGGTGGGCTGCGACCGCGAGGCGGCGGTGGCCCACGGTCGCCATCGCGCTGGCTGCGTAGCGGTGGCGGTGGCCGACTTCCATTACGGTCGCCGCTGCCACTGCGGCTGCGGCTGCGGCTGCGGCTGCGGCTGCGGCTGCGGCTGCGGCTGCGGCTGCGGCTGCGGCTGCGGCTGTAGCTGCTGTAACTGCTGTAGCTGCTGTAGGAAGAGGAGCGAGAGGATGGCATCCAACTCAGGGCCCGCGCGCCCGACGATGTTTGCGCGTCGCCAAGCTTTCTCCACGCGTGGGCAGTTCGACTCGGACGACGCAAACATAGCCTTTCATGAGAGAGATGCTGCATGTAAGACATCTTGATGCACACGCCCACGCGCTAACTTTTTCGCAAACGATGTCGGCCGACGACGACGATGACACAGACGCCTTTGCATTGGACTTTTTCGCATGGGATTCGTTCTCAACACGTCTTGACGGCATCGATGCGTTGCCCGCCGCGCCGGCGCCCTTCGCCAGTCGCGACGTGCTCGCAGCCGCGCGCGACTTGGGCACGTCCGCCGCGACCATCGTGAGCGGCAACGGCAAAACCCGGCAAGGCATCGGCGCCATCGACGTGGATTGGTCGAAGAGCGTGGCGCAGCTGCTGGCGACGCCGGACCCGGCTGAGCGGATTGAGCACCTGCGGGCGCACGGCCTGCTCGCGCAGGTGAAGGCGCTCGGAGATGCGATGCGCGAGGCGGGCGTGGTGGACGCGGCAGTGAGGCTGCTCCTTGACGAGGACGACATGGTGAGCGTGGCAGCGGCCGATGTGATCCGGCACTGTACGTGCGCCAACCAGGGCAGCCGCATTCGAGCGCGCGAGGCCGGCGCCATCCCGCACTTGGTGCGCATGCTCACACGCGTGGCGGACGCCGAATGCCCGGCGGAGCGTGCGGCATCAGTGGTGACCGCGGCGGTCGCAGCGCTGCGCAACCTGTCGTTCCAGAACGGCGCGAATCGGGACCTGATCCGCGACTCGGGCGGCCTCGAGCCACTGCTGCGCATCGTCGCCAGTGGCCCCCGAGTCGCGGGCCAGCCGCCAGCGCCGCCCGCCGCCTCGGACTTCAAACGGCGTGAGGCAGCGTACCGAGCGGCCGGCGCGCTGGAGAACTTGGCGGCGGACAATGAGGAGAATGCGGCGGCGATCGTGGACGCGGGCGTCGTCCCCGCGATGCGTGAGCTCCTCATCGGAGTTGGACGCACCGCGCTCTCGAACAAGGTGCTTGCAGAGTGCCAGTGAGTGCCTCTGAGTGCCTCTGAGTGCCACTGAGTGCCTCTGAGTGCCTCTGAGTGCATCTGGGTGCCTCTGAGTGCCTCTGAGTGCCACTGAGTGCCACTGAGTGCCTCTGAGTGCATCTGAGTGCCTCTGAGTGCCACTGATGGCCATGGAGTGCCTCCGAGTGCCTCCGAGTGCCTCCGATTGCCACTTATCGCCGCTTATTGCCACTGATGACCTCTGATGGACGCACCATCGCCCTCTCGCGATGAACTCTGATGGACGCACCAATTGACGCACCACCTCTCGCAACCTCCCGCATCCTCTCGCATCAGGCGGCACGCAAGAGTCGTGAGGCGCTCTTCGCGTTGATGCTGAGGGACAAGGCGCGCGTAGCGTCGTGTCGAGCAGCTATGGAGGCGCGCGCAGCGGCGGCGGCACGCTCGGCTGTGGAAGCCAAGGTTCGCCGCTTGATGACCACTGATGACCACTGATGACCACTGATTGCTTCACGCTCGGCTGTGGAAGCCAAGGTTCGCCTCTTGATGCAGCTGGCGATCCACTGATGACCTCTGATGACCACTGATGACCAGTGATGACCACTGATGACCACTGATGATCCATGATTGCCTCCCTCAACAGGTTCGCCTCCTGATGCAGTTGCAGCGAGGCGGCGGCGGTCGAGGAGGAGGCGTCGTCGGCGGCGAAGGTGACGAGAGGGGCAGCAGGGGCGCAGCATGCACGCCACACAGCGCCGAGGTGAGCGCCGAGGTGAGCGCCGAGGTGAGCGCCGAGGTGGGCGCCGAGGCGAGCGCCTTGCCGGAGATCATCCCCGCCGGTAATGTGCAATCAGTGGCAATCAGTGGCAATCCGTGGCAATCAGTGGCAATCAGTGGCAATCCGTGGCAATCAGTGCCGGAGATCATCCCCGCCGGTATGGTGCGACACGTCGAGCTTCAGCTAGTGGAGAGCGAATTGAGTGCTCTCGCGTCCGCAGAGTGGGCGAGCGCGGTGCTCGGGTTGGCAAGGGCCCTCTGGCGCGAGCGCCGTGTCGAGCGCGAGCGCCGTGTCGAGCGCGAGCCGTTGGGAGCGTCGGCAGATGCTGCCCTGCGCCCCTCGGCAGCCGATCCATATATGGCAAGCGGAGCGAGAGGATCGGCGCCGTCTCGGGCAGATGAAGCCCTGCGGCCCCCAGCCGCCGAGCCGCCGCCGCCACTTGCCATATATGGATCAGCCGCCGAGCCGCCGCCGCCGCCGCTCCCCGACCATCAATGGCAATCAGTGCCAGTCAGTGCCAATCAGTGCCAATCAGTGCCTGCCCTCCACGTGTCCGACAAGGCGGCGCGCAATCAGTGGCAATCAGTGCCTACCCTCCACGTGTCCGACAAGGCGGCGCGCGCGGCCATCTACGCACTCCTCAAGCGGCCGCCGTTGTGTGAGGTGCTCACGACACAGACGGACGCTGAGACGCTCGCGATTCGGATTTGTGGGTGAGGGGAGGCAGGGGGTGAGGGGATGCAGGGGGAGGGGAGGCAGGGGGGGATGGGACTCATGCCTTTCCCTCATGCTTTCCCTGGGGGAGAGGCGCGGCCAGCAGCGGCATCCGCGACGCGCGTGGAAGAGCGCCCGGACTCGGGGGCGCCGCGTGCAACTACATATAGACGAGTCACGAGATTTTGTCATTAGAGCATTCAGTTTACCTCAGTTTACGATACGTTAGTCGCTTAGTTTAGAAACGTTCTGAGTACCGGGTACGGGGTTCGGGTTGCACACCGAGACATTCGCGGCATATGATGGATCCCACACGGCTCACGGGCCGGGCGCATAGACACGCGGGGCCCCACGGCAGCTGCCAGCTCTGTTTCTTATAGTGAATAGTCTGCTTGCAAGTTCATGCATCGGTAAACCGGTCTCACCTCGCGCTCACAACCTCAGTCCGCCCATTCCATCAAACCCAAAAATGCGAGCGCACTCCCTGACTGCGGAGCTTGTACATGAGCGCGAGGGCGTCGTCCACGGTGCCCATCTTCGCCTTGTCCACTTGGTGCCATCCAAAGTCGAGCCCGTCGAAGAAGAAATGGTACTCAAAGTAGATCTCGTCTACGAGGTTCGTCAGGTTGGGCTCGTTGGCGATTACCCTGACGATCTCGAGCTCTGGCCCGCCCTTTTGTCCCTCGATGTCCACCTTGAGTACCTGAGGAGGACAATCAAGGGTGCTCAAGGATACTCAAGGGATACTCAAGGGTAATAAAGTTCAATCAGGGTAATCAAAGGTACTCAAGGATAATCAAGGGATAGTCCACTTTGAGTACCACGAAGTCGGTAATCTAGGGTCCACTTTCAAGGACAATCAAGTATAATCAAGAGTACCACGAAGTCGGTAATCAAGGATAATCAAAGATAATCAAGAGTACCACGAAGTCGGTAGGCTTGGCCGTCGTGGCGAGGGTGTGAAGGAACGAGTTGGCCGTTGGCGTGTCTTCGCCGACGACGGGCTCGTTGACGAAATGTATCTTCGGGCGCATCGCCGCAGGGACGGGCCTCCACCAGTCGTCGAGCGGGATCTTGCGGGCTTCCCACGCGTAGATGGCGTCAAACGAGATGCACCGTCGCTCATACATCCGATAGAAGAGAGGGACGGACTGGCCACTCAACGAGCTCCCATCGAGATCGAGCGAGTCCGAGCCCGCCTTGCCGTCAACCCTAATTTGGTACTCGGCGCTCCCGAGATCGTAGAAGATCGAACGCGACGAGCCTCCCCTCGTGCACGCTCCAAGACGCCGCCCACCTTCCGGCTTGACGCACTGGGTGCGAGGGACGATGTACCCGGTCTCCATCTTGAGGCGCGGGCCCATCCACGCGGCCTGGTTGGCATTGTGACCCGCTCTTGTGGCGCGGCGGAGGCATGGGCGGCATCGGTGGCATGGGCGGCTTGGGTGGCAGACCTGGTGGCCATGGAGGCGTCGACAATGTCACGTAGCTGAAGCCAAGCAGGCTCCACGACAAGTGAAACACGCCAGAAGGACAGATGAGGATGGAGAGGAAGATGACCGTTAGTGTATACAAGATGAAGCAAAACGTCACGGGGGTGCGGGCGGCGAGCTCGCCGAAGAGCACGCGCCAATCGCTAGGCACGGGCATTGTCGTTCCGAAGGAGCCCTTCCTTCGGTTCAAGGACTCGTGGTCTTTGCGCCTGCACACCGAGAACGAGACAGCAATGTGTCTTTGACACGGCGGTTCGCGTGGTTTTTCGCGGAGCCACAAGGAGGGATGCAGCGGGCGCCGTCGCGGTCTTTTTTTTGTGCCGAACTCCCCACCCCCCCTACGTGTGGCACCCATCGAGAGGGTGCTCAGACGGTTCCAGAAAGGTGTCTGCGGTCGCGGGGCATGCAAATCTCATTCCATAATGAGATACGTCAATTTTTTTTAGTTTTTTTGCGCATGCCATGACGTCGCGCGACTGCTTCTACTGCGGCAAGCGAGTCGCTGCGGGCAAATCTTGCAGTGTGCTGTTCCTCGACGGTCGGGGGTATCCCCCGAGCGACACCGAGATCATCCAGTACGCGCAGCTCTGCGATACAACCCGCCAACATGATGCAGGCCATGCAGTACTCCTGAGAGGCATTTCCGAGATTGCGTGCAACTCATTTCAGTGCTATCGCCTGTTCAAAGACGTCCACAATTTTGTCGTGAGCAACGTGCACGTCACACGCATGATTGGGGAAGCCTCTTCCTCCACACCAATCCTACCAGCGCATCGCAAGGTGCTCACCGCCGCAGAGAAGGCAGCACATGTGAAGAGGCTGCCCCCGCCTTTACACTTCATGGTCCAAGTACCAAGAGGTGGCATCTCAAACCGCAAGGTGATGCTCGCTCACAAGAGCGCGCTCGAGCCCGCCGAACTGCACTCGCTTGGCGCACAGCGCCGCAGCAATCATCGCATGAGGAGCAGTCATCTCCTCGACTCCTCCATCATCGCGTTACTTGCAACTTGGACAGCGGTTGTGCCGCCGCGCTTTTCCGCCGCTCTTGTCGCAACCGCGCAGCTACCGCGCAGCCGCCATCGCCATCATCAACGCCATCACCTCCGCCACCGATAGCACCGCTGCCGCAGTCATCACCGCTGCCATTGATGCCGACTCTGCCGTCTTCGCCTCGGTCGCCACGACGCCACCGCCTCCACACAGCCAATGCTCACCGCCGCTATACCTCGAGCTACCCTTGCCACACCTCCTCCACGGCTCCAGATCCGCCGGAACAGCCGCCGCCGCAACAGCCGCCGCCGCAACAGCAGCCACCATTTGACCACGCATAGGTGCAGCACCCTCCACCCAACCCCAACTCCAACGCGCCATCGGGCGCGACACTCCTACCGACCAGATGTCGCCTATACCGCCCGCCAATGCCGCCCGCACTGCCCCCCCCCCCGCCCGCTGACCCCACGTTTTCATGCCTACCTCGCCGAATCCATTTACATAGCTCTCGTTCAAGAGCGAGCCTCTGGCATGGTTTGCAATGTTCAGATGGTCGTGCGGCTCCGATGCGCCGCGGCATGGCCTGCGTGCTTGCCGCCTAGTTGCCATCGAATGGCCGCTTGCCACACCGCCACAGAGCCCCTCACGTCGCCTCCACCGGAATCGCAGGTTGCACGTCGTCATGAGATCAGATCGCGAGGCGGGCACAGCTGATGCGTGTCGTGCGTTCAGGTGTGATTGATTGCCGTTCGAACGCGCCCGAGATCGCCCTCTGGCTTCCCTCTGGCGACCTCTCCTCGTCGCGAATCGGCCTGGTCAGGCACGCGTTCTCGCGTTGTGCCTGGAGCCCTCAATGATGAAAAAGTCATAGAGTTCATACTGACCTTTCGGAGTTGGTAGATCATGTTTGATGCAAGATGGCCTGTGCATCCCAAGGGTACCATGGTGATCCCCATGCACTGGAGAATCTGTGGGTATGTGTCTTGCTGCACGAGAGTTGGATCTGAACAAATGGCGAAAGGCGAATTTCTCCCACGTCCTCGAGCTCTTACCGCTGGGCTCGGGTGGGGGTTAAATTTGAGGGCATTTCGGCGTGAAACGGTAAAAGTCATCGTGCCTCCGTATATCCTACCAGGGTAAAAGGCACTTAAAATTTGCTCAATTGACTTTTGCTGTTCGCACTGAGTTCAAAATCAGGTGGTGGGGATAATGTGTGAATCCAGACGAAGAATACCTCCCCCTACCCCTTTGGGTCAACGTTTTGCAGGCTGTTGCGTGTTCATGTGCGTGTTGGCCTGCGTGGTTGATGAGGACGAGGCGCACTTAGAGGCGTGTCAGGCACTCTTGGAGGACAGTGTTTGACAGTGTAAGGCGGCCTGCAGCCAGTGGCAACGACGTGCCAAATATGGCCACATGTGAGAATCAGAGAGTCAGAGTGATGCGGTGGGACCATGGGCGGGGGCCGGGGCCCAAGTCACACAGGCTCACACAGGTGCGGCTGGCGGCGGAACGCGCAGCACGCTGATGAAAAAGTTGTGAGTTTGAGTAAAACAGTAAAAAAAACATACGAGCGTCAAATGGTGCAGTGAAGAGGACGTGTTTTTTTCTGTTTTTGCTGTTTTTGGAAAATAAAAAGAGACGCAGGCTCGCGATCTGGCGGTGGCGATCGCGGTCGATATGGATGCGGGGGCGATGGCGGCGGAAAAAATGGCGGCGAGGAAGCCTAATCCGGCCACCAATGCGCCTCGGCTCGGAAAAAAGAACAAAAGGAAGGCTTTTGAGTACATGTCCTGTAGCGGACCCTCTAAAGATTGTACTGCACATGTAATCGTGCTGCGAGGTCTATCAGCGCCCTTGAGTCGACGGAGAGGAGAGAGAGAGGAGATCTCATGACCTCGGGGGAGGTGGACTGGCTTAACTTCAACACTCTAAGCGTTGGCGGTTTATAGGACTGTGTATAATACTAGTACATCAAAAAAACTGACAGGAAATGGGCAACTGGAATGGTAAAAGTTGCCCCTAGGCAAGATTCTCGTCAAACGGTGAAAGTCCCGGACCCTCCGGAAAAGCTCCCCCACCCTAATTCGTAATTGCTCGACCGCTCCATGACCATCGCGGTCGTCAGTCAGTCAGTCAGTCAGTTTGAGTTTCGTCGCGGACCATGTCGAAGCACGCGCGGTTTCGCTTCCGTTCGGTGTGTGTGTTTGCATGTGTGTCTTAGGCGCTGTGTCGGTAATCGATGCTGAAACGCCGCTCTACCGTGTAGTACGTGTGTCTTTGTATATATCATGGTATACTCTATACTGATGTGTCCGACGCGCTCCATCACCACTGGCCGTCGCGACAACTTACCACACGCCGCTCCCAGCACTCCAGCACGAACGAGTAGAAATAGTCGCCGGCGACCTCGTCGAAAAAGGGGTTGGTGACACGGAGCTTCTCACGCAGGTAGTAGAGCGAATCCGCACGCACCATGTACTCGTGCCACCTGTACTTGTACGATGCGCCGATCACGGAGGACGAACGAGCAGCGTGTCAGAGAGCGCGCGCGCGTGAACAGCGCGGATCGGCAGCGAGAGTGCTCGGTAGCAGCAACTGAACCGCCGCAGCAAGCACTCCGTTGAGGAGCCTGAGAGCAGCGGAAGGCGGTACGGCTTGGCGCAGATGTGAGATCGGGGCGCACAGATGCGAGATCGGGGCGCTCGCAAGGCTGCCGAAGGTGTATCCAGGGTAGCTGAGGACAGATCAATGTCTGACGATGCATGAGCGCGACCCCGTTTGCCTGCGCGGTCCACTTTGTGGGCCTGAGGAGCTCCTGCAGATCGAGCCTAGAGGCGGCAAGCACAGAATCCGGATGCAAGCTGCTCCAAGGTTCGCTCTTGGCGCCCGGGTCCTTTGAGGCCATCCGAGGCCACATACGGCGCAGGAACCTTGGAGCAGCTTGCATCCGCGAGCTAGAGTTCGGCACATTTCTTGTCGGCGTCGCGCATGGATAAAACTTGGCGTTTCGTCCCTCATTCAAAAAGCGAAGAAAAGCGGCCCAGCCTTGTCAGTAGCCTTGTCAGCAACTTGTCGGCGCGCTGGAGGCGCTGCGACGCAGCAAATCGCCCCGCCGACGCGCGCCCCGGCCGGCCGCGGGCCACCGACGCACGCCATAGCCGGCACGCGCGCTCGCGCAATCACCATGGCCACCGTGCGGCCACCGTAACTCCTCAATCACCCCAGGCGGCTGGCAAGCTGCCGTGCGCCACGACACTGTCGTCTCTCGACGCACTCGACGCCGCCGGCGTCGACGACGGCGGCGTCGAGAGACTCTTTTGCGTTCCCTTCGGGGGGCGCGCCAACGCTCGTCTCTACACCTCCGACTCCCTCTGCGACGATGGCGGACCCGGCGCCGCCGAGTACGCAGACTGCATCTACGGCTCCGACTGCGCGGACTGCGGCCCGCGCATGCCGGTCGCCGCCCCGATGGCGACCTGCACCAAGGACTGCGTCGGAATTCCCTCGTACGCCTCGGACGGCGATTGCGACGGCGGCGGCCCTGGCGCCGAGTACCTGGGTTGCCAGCTCGGCACCGACTGCGCGACCGCGTGCGCCGACTGCGGCCCGCGCTTCCCGCCTCCTCCGCCCATCTGCGCCGAGACGTGCAACTGGGCTTCCGACGCCGATTGCAACGACTGCGGCCCCGGCTCGGAGTTCCGCCCGGCCCCGGGCCGACGGCATGTGGACCCGACCATCGTCACATGTGTAACACATGTGGTATCGAAGGAGAACTACTCTCATGACTGAGTAGAGAAGTAAAGTGTCTAAAGTAAGGGGGTGGGGAAGCCGGCGGGAGCACTCTAAACATGGGGGTCCCGGCTCCCCCCGAGGTCTTTTTACCGGTAACGGTGGACGGGTTCGCCGCTAATAACCTCTGCGCAAAGCTATGCTCCCTTTTGCGCCATCCACTTCCTCTCCTCCCTCGTCGCCGCAGGGTGTTCGAAAGCCCCCGACACGCCGTGCACGAGTGGTCGATAAGCTCACCGCCTTTTCGTTCGTCGCTTCCTACAGCGTGGTCGACAAAGACTCGAACCCGCTCATCACCGGCGACCTGAAAGACTTTGAGATCGATCGCAACCCACGCAAGGACCCGAAGCAGCTGCTGCACCTGGACCTGTATGATCTCGTGCGGGTTAAGAGGAACTTTGAGGAGGAGGGTGTCCGAGGCGCGGCTAAGGACCTCACGCTCGACCAGTTTGTCACCGCCTTTGCAGACCTTGTTGGCTCGGCCATGAAGCAGCAACTCAGTTACCTGTTCATGAAGATCGACTGCAATAGCGACGGGCACGTCACCTGGGACGAGCTGCTCACCTACGTGATGTCGCAGCACCGCAACGCGTCGAGCGCTGACCTCGTCGACCGGCAGTACATGCGTGTCGAGCTGCCCGACTGCTCGGGCAGCGAGGCGCATCGAGATGTGGCGACGAGCACGCTCTTCGTACCCAAGGCGGACTCGTACGTGAGTGCAGGCAAGGACGGCACGCTGCGCGTGTGGACCACGCAGCTCCGGCACGAGCTCACCATCCACGTCTCGGAGCGCGGGATCACGAGCGTCAACGAGATGTGCCTTCTGCCCGGGACCCTAGCCAAGCTGTGCGTGGCGGGCAACGATCGCGTGCTCACGTTCTACGAGACCGCCGATCTGGCGGGCGCGCCACGCTGGTCAGTGCACGGCCGGATGCAGCTCAAGGACATGCCGCTCTCGCTCTGCGGCTTTTTGAACGTGGCGGACGACGCAAGCTGCCTCGCTGTGGGCACGGACGCAGGCACTATCCTGATCTATGATGCCAAGAAGCTGCTTCACATGCTTAAGGACGACCGGGTGCGCGCAGAGGCGCTGCGCGGCCTGGTCCCCGCGCTCGTGTGCGCCAAGGCGCTCATCCTCACGCTGCCGCTGCACAAGGACTGGGTCACTGCTCTCGCGTACGAGGACGGTCTAGGCGCCCTCGTGAGCGCCTCGCTCGATTCGTACGTGCACGTGACGCAACTTGACTGGCCCGCAGCGGCGGTACCGTCCTCGATGGCCGCGAAAGAGCAGCACCACGCCGGCGGCGAGCCGCAGGTGGCGGACCCGATGCACTGCCGCAACATGTGCTCCATGCGCGCTCATCCCAAGGGAGTGACGGGCGTACAGCTGATGCAACTGCAAGGCACGTCGCGGCGCATGGTCGCCACGTGCGCGTATGAGCGGCGCATCCACATCTGGAATGTGGAGACGGGCGATCTTCTGAAGACGCTCGAGGGACACCGCGGGCTGCTCAAGCAGATGACATTCGACCCACACTCTCAGATCCTCGTGTCTCTCGCACAGGCGAGTCTCGTTAATTGCTTCTGATGTCCTCTGATGGCCTCTGATGGCCTCTGATGGCCAGGTCCTCATGTCTCTCGCGCAGGACGGCGAGGTACGCTTCTGGGACATCATCACGTATGCGCAGCTGCAGATCATCAAGCCGGCCCATGTGATGGAGGCGATCGCCTCCGTGCGCTTCAACCCGCACCACCAAGCGCTCGTGACGACCACGAACCGGCTCGGCCTGTGGCAGCACCCGCGCAAGGTGGCCACCGATGAGGTGCTGCATGCAACGCTCCTCGCGCCCTCGGGGCATCGCCATCCACTCGTGTCGGTGCTCTACTCCTTCCAGTTCTATCTGGTGGTCTCGGGTGACGAGTCGGGGACCATTTGCGTGTGGGACGTACGCACGGGCGTGCAGGTCTTCCGCTTCGAGCTTGGCTCCGGTCTCGCCTCGATGGCCCTAGACAGCTCCGGCCGCAAGCTGCTCACGGGCGCTGTGGACGGTACAGTGACGCTGTGGAACTTTTCGAGCGGCCAGCGCCTAAAGGTCGTCACCACCCCCAAGATGCACGCGCTCGAGGTGAGCGGCCTCGCGCATGTGCAGCTCGCCAAGCTCGCGTACTTTGTGTCCGTCGGATGGCAGTCGAACGGCGTAGCCGACGTTTGGATGTGGCCTGACCGCGAAAAGTCAGAGAGCATGAATCAGCCACGCCGGCTGCCCGGCCACACTGATGACATCCTCTCTGTCGCTTTCTGCCTGCCCAACTACCTGTGCACGGGCGCTTACGACGGCGTGGTTCTTGTGCACAACTGCGAGTCCGCCGCGCTTCACCGGCGCGTCCAGATCAGCACCCCACCGCCGGGGAGTCAGCGCGCAAAGGCCGCGGCCCTCGCAGGAGGCTTCGGTCAGCGGGTGGAAAAGCCTGATCCACAGAAGCGCGCAGGCGAACCACAGGATCTGCTAGCGGCGGTGCTCGGTGGCGTGGGCAGCGGCAGCGGCAGCGGCAGCGGCAGCGGGAGTGGGGAGGAGGCGCCGGTGACCTCGACGCTCCTGCGCTCCGTCGCCATCGAGGCTCTCGATGTGCTCGACGCGGCGCGGCGCGTGCTGCCCGACGCCGTGCTCGTGGCGGGAGCGGCCGACGGCTACTTGCGCCTCTGGAGTGTGCGCGCGATGACGCTGCTGGGCGAGCTGCGCGTGTGCTTGTCGGAGAGCGACGGGCTTCTCAGTGTGTGCACCGAGCCCTCAGCCACCTTGCTCCTCTGTTCGGACTCGGCCGGCCGCATCTACATATACGATGTCTCTGACATGGCCTCGATCTGGGACGCATGGACGGCGCGCGGCGCGCCCGTGCCCGCGAGCGGCGCGTCCGCGCTCGACACGGCGGCGGCCGTGCAGCCGCTCTACACGTGGCGAGCACACACGCATGCAATCACGCAGCTCGCGTACCTGACGGGCGTTGAGGGCGTCCTCTCCGCGTCCGTCGACTGCACTGTGCGCCTCTGGACACTGTCGGGTGAGCAGGTGGGTGTCTTTGGCCAAGGTGCGCCGTGGGTCTTTGAGGCGCGCAGCAGCTGGTTCGATGCGAAGTGCCACGCTCTCGATGGTGCGGATCACGATCGAGTCAGAGCGTCGGAAGAACGTCTTGAGGGGTTGCTGCCGCAGGCGCAGGCCGCGCGCGCGAAGCAGCCGCTTGACGCGAGCCAGCGAGGCTCCAAGGGCGGCAAGAAGGCCTCCGTCTACCGGCTGCCCACGGAGACGCTGTCAGCGCTGAGCCATTCGATTTCACAGCTCGGCATCCAGACCGGGGGCGCCAAGGGAGGCGGGATCGTCGGAGCGACCAAGGCGCTCAGCGGCGGCAGCGCCGGGATGGGCGAGTCGAATTACGCGGTGACCAATAAGCTGACCGCAGGCCTTCGCCAGCCACTGAAGCCGCACGAGCCGATCCCGATGCAAGAGCGCAGCGCGGTGCTCGCCGCAGCGCTCGTGGGCGAGGGCGCGGATGCGGTCGCCCCGACGGGCCTCTCGTACCAAAATCTCACCAAAGGCACGCTCTGGTCCAACCCAGCCGTGCCCGGGATGGGGCTGGGCGTGTCCGCGTCGGCGCCGGGCGGCCTGACGCGCCCAGGCACCGCCGAGCCGCCACTCTCCGCGTCGCTCTCGTGGCTCAGCACCGCTGGCAACAAGCGACCCGCGAGACTCAACACGCCAACGCCCTTTACCGGCAGCAAACCTAGGCCCGCCAAGCTGGCGCCACTCTAGGCACCCCAGCTTGCGAGAGATGGTGGGGTAGGAGAAGGGTAAGAGTAGTTCAAGACGGGTGAAGAGACCCCATAACCTTCTTTGGTTAGCAGCTCAGCACTCCGCAGTCCGCACTCTCTGAAACTGTGTGAAAAATCAAAAAAAATCACAGCGAGGCCGCCAGGGCCCAGGCCTGCGGCCCTCACAGCGGACGTGCACCTGTGCGGTTGACTCGTCTGAACCCCTTTTTTCTCACGACAGCCAGGACGTCTCACACAGGAGCAGCGTCTCTGGGAAAGTCGTTTCCGAAAGCTTACTTGTAGGTTGTGATTAGCTGATTACAGCGCACGAGACCTTTCGCGTTTCGGAGCCGTGCCGCCTTTTTTCAACTTCAGACATGGCAGATGGGAACCACGGTGCACAGAGTCTCGAGCGTTGGATGGCGACGAAAAATCAGCGCGTCGACGCACGGCTGCTTCATCTCTTCTCGGGACGTTCCAACAAACGCGACCCAACTACGCTGGCGCATCAGGTCGAGTACAAGGGCTTAGAGCGAAAACTTAACATCAGGGTGGATGAGTACGACTGGATCGACTGCCACTGCAGCGAACCAGGGCGAACCTGCCATCCGGCTCCCCACGAACCATGGCGAACCCGGTGTTACAACCTCCTGCGCGACGAGGTCTTCGATCAGCTTCTTGCCTACTGCCGCCAGGGCAAGTACGCTGCTGTCGTCGCTGGCATTCCGTGCCACACGTTTTGCGTGGCACGCTTCAAGGAGGACAATGGAGCGAAGGCGCTGCGTGACAAAAGGCACCCATTTGGGCTGCCTCACCTTTCGGAGAGGGATCGCGCTGTTGTGGCCGAGGCAAACGAGCTCACGCGGCGCGCGCTGGTTTTGTGCGCAGCGGTGTGGGAACGAGGCGGAGAGGTTCTACTTGAGAACCCGCCCGACTACTCAGCCTTTGGCTTGTGGTGCACCAGCCAGCAGACAGGCGAGCGCCAGGAGAAGTACTTTACAGAGGGCCAGGAGCGTCACTGCCCGCTCTGGGCTCTGCCGTGGGTGCAAGCCTTCATCCAGGCGACACAAGCCAGGTTGCTCAATTTTGCGCAGTGTCAGTTGAGTGCCGACTTCCAGAAGTACACCACCCTGCTTGTGACGCAGCGCTGGATGATGGCTGCTGGCAAGGCCTTGTCCGCCTTTGACAACAACCCGTGCCGCTGCATGGGCAAGCATCGGTTGCAGGCGACTGGCCGTGATGAGCAGGGCAACTACCTCTCGGCACGTGCAGCAAAGTATCCAACTGAGATGGTCATCAAGATTGCTCAGGCACTGCTGGATCTGCTCGCGGCAAATTTGCCACCCCCAAGCTTTGCTGCGATGATCGGTGCATCCACGGTGCAACTCCCGCCGGTGGACCTTGATAGCCGGCAGGCAGAGGTTATCCGTCTCCTCTACAACCCTCAGCTACACTCCATCGGCGCCCGCCTAGCGTGCAGCGCTAGGACAGCAGGCGTGCCGTTGCACAAGGGCCAGACCACCCTGGATAAGGTGTTTTGTGTGAGCACGCACACAGGCCGATGAGAGATAGGGCCAGGACCGCGAGGCACGGGGGCATGCGCCTGTGACAGCGCCCTTCATGAGCCAAGCGCGCAGCGGGCCGCGCGGAGGTGTGGGTTGCGGTTCGCAAGGTCGATCAGTGCGTAGAGTGCGAGTCTGGTTCATGAGTGACGGCTCAAAAGCCAAATCATATGAGCACACAAAAATAGTACTGTCTTTTGTGTCTCGACGGCGGAGAACGGCGGCGGAGCCCGTGAGAGTGGTTCGGTTCAGAGTTGAAATATCGAGTACTGAGGAGTACTCTGAGAGTTCAGAGTTGTAACTTAATGTTACTGAAACAAGGTGCCTGAACTGACGGGACCCCCGCGTGACAGTCGTTCAGTTCACTCTTCTCGAACCCAGATTGAGGTGCAGATTCTGGATTGGAGCGGTTTGAGGGATACAGCCACGCCGACAGGGAACGGAAGACTGCGAGGGAGGCTTTTACAGCCTGCACCATCCGCATCCCACATCCCCGCGCGTGCACCCGACATTTCTCCCTGCCTCAGCGTGCGTCTCGCTCCCCAACAAGCGCGCCCTGCGAATGCACCGCCACCGGCACCGCGCAGCGTGGAGTGAGCGGCTCCGTGGCGGGCATCGCCACAGGCACAATCCGCCACTCGTTGTGGAAGACGAGGACCTCCTGCCCGCAGCTGGCGAGCGGCTGGAGGTCATCGGGTGTCGCATTTGGCCCGAGAAGCTTCTCGATGAACTCCGACTCGCCACCGTGCCCCACATACTGCCAGATCTCGCCTCGCAGGGGCTGCAGGAGCTCCGCGTCGAACGCAAAGCCGGCCATGTCGACGCAGAACCTGCGCGGACCGTAGCGGCGCGTCATCCACGAGCGCTTTTTGCACCAGCCTGCCTCGAAGCGCACGAATCGGCCGGTGGCGTTGTCGTACAAGGGCCTCTCTATCTTGAGGACGCGCACCTCTCGGTTAATGAGAGGCAAGAAGCGCCCGTCACACCGCGGCGGCGGGAAGACGCCGCGCCGCACGGCGAGCACGCCGACGCGCCGGCGCTGCAGCGCACGTAGTTCGTTCCATAGCCGTGGGTGGTACCCATTGTCGTCGTCCAAGTTGTATACAATGCCCTCGAGCCGTCGGTCGCGGATGAGCTTCATGGCAGCGTTGCGCTGCGAGTTGCCACCATGCCGCGTCGGCCCGTGCGCGAGATGGACGTGCTCGATACCACTGCGCGCCAGCAGCGTGGCGACGGCAGCCGTGCGCTCGGCCGCATCCTCCACGACGAGCCACAGCACTGCAGGCTCGCCCGCCAGCGCGCGCGCGCAATGCCGCAGCCGGAGCAGCTGCTCGGCATGTGCATACGTGGTAGTGATGAGGAGCAGACGGCGGCCGCCGGCAGCTGGAGGTGGATGTGGCGGCATGTACGCCTCAACCTCTCGCATATGCCGTCGCAGCCACTGAACAAGAGGCTGGTCGTGGCGACGGTTCGGGCAAGAGGCGTTGGTGCAATGCAGCGGACAGTTCGCCCTCGTGAATTTGCGGCGCGGCCACGATACATCGCACTCGAGAGGACATACCTTGAGACGAGGATCGTCCGAAGGTCTGTGCATCTTCGCAACGCGTCGCACGTACTCGGCGAAAGCGGCGTGGTCTCGGTGAAGGATTTCGGCGAGAGCGGCATGGGCTGAGTCATTCATATGAAATCACACCATTCTTCACACCAACACGTATATCGCGCACATATTTAACAACACACCAGAACACGTTTTCCTTTTCACAACAAGTCAAGTCAACGAAGAGTCATCCCGGCGCGCCGGGTCGACCCCGGGTCTGAACTTAGTCTGAACCCGTGCAACCACCTTGCCAGGCATGGCAGTGGACTGTGGCGGACACGCACTGCGACTGGGCTCCTCGGGTAGAGGGGAGCCAGCCGGTAAGAACCTGCCTGAGGGGGACCTCGGAGGCATAGGGGTCGTTGAGCCCCGAGAGGTAGGAGACTGGTGCTTAGACTGAACAGGGTCACGAACACTCTCGTCTCACCCCTGAGAATCTTCCTACACCTCGTCAGAGCTCCACGATACCTCGTCGGATCTCCCGCCGGTATCTCTCGGATCTCCCAGGGATCCGCCGGTATCTCGGCGGAGCTCACTTACCGGTCTCTAGGAATGTTCCGTAAGCAGGTTAACGGACCCCCACCGGGGGAATGACCCCCCCTACCGCTCGCACGCACGGCGCGCACAGGACACACTTTTTGTTTCCACTCACAACTGCACAACCCACCACCACTACTACAAGTTCACACGCAAACAGCTTCACGACGGTCACGACACACACACCATACGGGCCGTCGGCTGAAGGCCTGAAGCCCGCTCACCGCCGTGTATGGTCTGGCTAAACGAGCATGTAACCCGAGGTACTGCGGCGCTCGTCTAGCATCGGCGTTGGGCCAAGATCACCCTGCTCCTCCTCACAGTTCCTGAGGGGCTGCGCTGAAGGCGTCGCTCCGAAGCACTCTCGCGCCACATCGAGCATGAGGGCACGCAATCGCACTGGCACCTCACTCCACCATGGCTCGAGCTGATGGCCTCTGATGACCTCTGATAGCCTCGGAAGACCTCCGCCATGGCTCGCGCTCCTCGCCGTCACCGCCGCGCCCGTCGCCGAGCGATCGGGCCGATGCCAGCCTAGTTCCTCGGGGTCAGGGCTCTCGAGCTGAAGTCGGAATCCATGGCAAGCGGGGGTGCCACGCATGAAGCCCATCAAGCACCACGGCCCGATCTCCGAGCGCGATCTCGGTGGCCATCTCGGCGCATTTGCTCCTGCGGCCGCACAGTCGACCACGCGCTCGATCGGCGGCCCGCGATGGCGCTCCAGCCGCTGGTGCCAGAGCTCGTGGATCAACCCGCCGGGGTCCACGCCGGCCGCCACGCCCCTTCGCAATGCACTCGAATCCAGAAGCACCTGGGCTACGTCCGCGGGTGCGTCGAAGAAGATGTCTTGAGCACGCGTTCGGTACGTGGGCCACACGAGCTGTCGCAAGCGTGGTATGGGCATCTGGCGGTAATAGTACGCATCCATTCGAGTCTTGACCACGCGAGCGAAGCGCATGCCCTGCGCGGCCTCGTGCGCTCGTACCATGCGCAGGCAGTGGTCTTGCTGCCACAGCTGCGCGAGCATGGCTACAAAGCGCTGCTGCACACGCCCGTTGGATGTTCGCATGCCCAGACCGCCCGCGCTCGCGGAGTTGAGCACGAGCACGGGATGCCGATGCGCACCCTCCGTTTCGTTCAGCAGCCACCAAGCGGGCCGGCCCTCATCTTGCACCACCCGCACCGGATCCTTGTATCGGAACACGGCGCTGGGAAGTTCGGCGGTGATGAATGCCTCGTGCAGCCGCCACGAGCGGTCCGCAGGGCCCACGAAGAAGAGGTGGTGCGGTGTCGAACGCAGGTGCAACGACCAATACAAGTTGAACACTGTGAGGCCGAAGAAGCGCGTCTGACCAAGCACGCAGACAGCGACCGTATTCGGATTGGCAGCGAGCGCGCGCCTCGTGGCCGGCCGCTTCCAATGAGCGGCAAGGCAGAGCGATGCGTTATTGGCAGACGCGATGATGGCGAGAGGAATGCACGAAGAGGCGACACCAGAGGACCTGGATTGACACGTCTCACGTGTGAATTCGTGTCCGAGCCGGCTGCGGCGAGGACTTTCCCACACGCCGCCAACACGTTCCACAAGACACGTAACCACCCACACGCCCCTCTCTGAAAATTTGTTCACACTTTGTTCACAGTTTGATCTCGAAGCTCCACAGCGCACATCGATCTTGGTGGTCATGGAGGACCCTCCGATCAGGCTCGAGACGCTGGCGCAAGCTGTGGTGCGCCAGTACACACCCATCGGACCGGAGCTCGAGCCGGCCGAAGGACTCGAGGAGCGCCATCTGCGAGTGCTCCTTTCGCTGGGGGCGCGAGCGCTGCTGGCGGAGCGAGACCACAACG